>Ga0209482_1001339_pt1 | contig 17179 bp, 14 predicted proteins | sample CoawatmetaG10DNA_FD_187512 | JGI IMG/M metagenome (GOLD analysis project Ga0209482, IMG submission 187512) | Marine microbial communities from the West Antarctic Peninsula - Coastal water metaG104-DNA (SPAdes) (version 2) | ecosystem: Environmental > Aquatic > Marine > Coastal ...
ATACAAATGAATCACAGCATTAAAACATTTAGCAATTTTGTTGCTATTTTGCTATTAACCTCATTTCTTGCGGCGTGTGCAACAGCACCTACGGTAACTACATCTACTAGCCAAAGTCAGGTTGTTGGTGGAGTTTACGTTGGAACAGAAACTATAGAAATGTTAGCAGTAAATGTTCCTGATAGAGTTTTCTTTGCATATGATAGTTATTCACTAGCCGCTTCTGCTCAAGCAACTTTGAGTAAGCAAGCAAAATGGCTTAAAGCAAACCCATCTATTGCAATTGCAATAGAAGGTCATGCAGATGAAAGAGGTACAAGAGAATATAACTTAGCACTTGGAGATAGAAGAGCTTCATCAGTAAAAGATTATTTAATGAGCCAAGGAATTAGCTCAAACAGAATAAGCACTATAAGTTATGGTAAAGAACGACCAGTAAAAAGTGGTTCTAATGATACAGCTTGGGCTCAAAATAGACGCTCAGTTTCAGTCAGAACAAATTAAAATTACAAAACTCAAATTTAACTACAGCTATTTGCCTTTATTTAGACAAATAGCTGTGTTTGACTTATAAATAAAATATGAGTCATCTTATGTCTAATTTAAATATTAAAGCAGTTGTCTTAAGTTTTATTTTTATAATTGGGTTGAGCTCCATAGCTAATTCAAATTCAATCGATGATGTTATTAACAAAATTAATTCAATAGAAAATAGAATAAAAGTTTTAGAAAAAGCTACATTTAATAAAACAAATTCTAGCCAAAGTAATTTTGGTGCTGGGAATTATGAATCAATCATAACAAAACAATCAATTCAAATCTCTGAACTTCAAAACCAGATACAAGAGTTAACTGGTAGTATAGAAGAAGTACTATTTAGTCTTCAAACATTAATAAATAATTTTAATAACTTTAAAGCAGATACTGAAATGAGATTTTCAGACGTAAACAATATTACTTCTACGAAAAATAATAAAATAGAAGCATCGAAAGATAATACTGCCGCAGCAGATTATGATCTAGCTCCAAAAAATCTTGGTATACTTGAAGTACCATTAGCAGAAAATTCTATTGTCCCTAGTAAGCAAGAGATTACAGCTACTATTGATCAAGAAAGCTTGATTTTAATTGAAGACAAAAAGCCTGAATTATTAATACTGCCAGCAGGTTCCGAAATGGAACAATATAATTTTAGTATTAATCTATTAACCTCAGGAGACTATGAGGGTGCAGAAGGCGCCTTAAAAGAATTTATAAAAATTTCTAAAAATGAGGAGCTTTTATCAAATTCATATTTTTGGCTTGCAGAAACTTACTATGTAAGAGAAAACTTTAAAGATGCTGCAAAAAATTATTTATCACTATATCAGAATCATTCAGATAGCCCCAAAGCACCAAGTGGACTGTTGAAATTAGGAATAGCATTGGTAAAAATGGGACAATTAGAACAAGGATGTGCTTCCTTAGCTAAGCTAAGAATCAGCTATCCAGAAACAGAGCTGTCTATTCTAAATAGAGGCGATATTGAGATTCAGAGAAATGGCTGTAAAGTTAGTTAAGCCAAAAAAATTTAAGGCTTTTGATCCAATATTAGAACAAGATTTTTTTAAAAGCCTCTTAAAATTCAAGCTTGAAAAAAAAATTGCCGTTGCTGTATCTGGAGGTCCAGATAGTTTAGCGTTGACTATATTGTTACAAAAATTTTCTTTAGAAAACAATATTGATCTAAAGGCTATAAGTATTGACCATGATTTAAGAAGTTCATCTAAAGATGAGTTACAATGGTTAGCATCTGAACTCAAAAAAAGAAAAATAAAGCATAAGATAATTAAATGGAAAAGCCTTAAGCCAAATTCAAACATGCTTTCTAGTGCAAGGAATAAAAGGTATGAGCTTTTAATTAAAGAATGTGAAAGGGTAGATATTAAGCATTTATTCACAGGCCATCATTTGGATGATCAAGTTGAAAATGTATTACTACGTATTATTCGAGGGAGTGGAATTAAAGGATTGGGCTCACTTCAAGAAAAATTTAAGTTTACAAAAAGCAGGGTTAATATTTTACGGCCTTTACTAAAATATCCAAAAAAATCTTTAATATCTTTTTTAGCAAATGAAAAGCAAGAATATATTGTAGATCCAACTAATTCTAACAATAACTTTGACCGATCAAGGGTACGTAAAGTTTCTAGTCATCTTATTAATGAAGGATTAAGCAATAAAAGACTTTTAAGCACTATAAAAAATTTAAAAGATGCTAATAATTCGATTACCTATTTAATTAATTCATCGCTTAAAAGTTTTATCAAAATAAACAGTAGGGGGGGCATATCTATATTACTAGATCAGTTTGAACCATTACCCGAAGAGGTAAAATTTAGATCTTTATCCAAACTTCTTACATTTGTTGGAAAGGGAAAAAATACCCCAAGATCTAAAAATATTTTAAATTTATTGGATATTATTTCTAAAAATAATTTTAAAAATTTAACTGTGGCTGGGTGTTTAATTAAAAAAGTAAAAAAAGAAATCTTTTTTCTACCTGAGGTAACTAGAAAAATTTATGTTGCAAAAATTAGATCAAGTAATTTTATTTGGAATGAACAATATAAGATAACAATGAAAAACGATTATGCCAAAGGATTGTCTATTCAGTACCTTGGAGAAAATGGAATAAAAGCATTACCAAAAAAATATGGTAATAAATTAAAGAAAGATACCTATCCTCATTGCTACCTGAGTATATGGAAAGGTAGAAAATTAATCGCTGTTCCAGATATTAAATATTTAGATAAAAATATTAAGTCTATTAAAAAATATGAGCTAATTGATATTTATCCGAATCTGAAGGAAAGATAGTATATTTAAGTTGTTGATTTATATAATATATTTGGTTTACTATATTTCTTGTAAGTATTGAATTAGTTATTACATATATATTAATATTATTTTGAAATCATGAATTTAAAAAACATTGTTCTCTGGCTATTTATTGGCTTAATTATAATTGGATTATTTAATCTATTTAATCCTATTTCTAGTAATACTGCGAATACTCTTGATTTAACCTATTCACAATTTTTAGAAAATGTTAAGAATGGCTCCGTAAATGATGTCACCATTCGTGGCAATAATGTTTCTGGAAATTTCTCGGATGGAAGAAAATTTAAAACATATGCAGTAAATGATCCAACCTTAGTTGAAAAATTAACTAAAATGGGTGTTAATATTTCCGCAGCTCCTTTGGATGATGGATTTTCTATTTTAGGAATTTTAATTTCTTGGTTTCCGATGCTCTTACTTATTGGAGTATGGGTATTCTTTATGCGTCAAATGCAGGGCGGCAAAGGTGGAGCAATGGGATTTGGAAAATCAAAAGCCAAACTCTTAAGTGAAAATAAAAACAAGATTACATTTAATGACGTTGCGGGTGTGGATGAGTCAAAAGAAGAGCTAGTTGAAATTGTTGAATTTTTGAAAGACCCAAGAAAATTTCAAAAACTAGGCGGTAGAATTCCTAAGGGAGCGCTACTAGTAGGATCACCTGGAACTGGTAAAACATTGTTAGCAAGGGCTGTTGCTGGCGAAGCTGAAGTACCTTTCTTTAGTATTTCAGGTTCTGATTTTGTTGAAATGTTTGTTGGTGTCGGTGCTTCTCGTGTAAGAGATATGTTCGAACAAGGTAGAAAACATGCTCCTTGTATAATATTTATTGATGAAATTGATGCGGTTGGAAGAAGTCGAGGAGCTGGTTTAGGTGGAGGTAACGATGAAAGAGAACAAACATTAAATCAAATATTAGTTGAGATGGACGGATTTGATGCACAAGAAGGTGTTATTATAGTTGCTGCCACAAACAGACCAGATGTTCTTGATCCAGCATTACTTAGACCTGGAAGATTTGATAGACAGATTGTAGTGCCAAGCCCTGATTTAGTAGGTAGAGAAGCTATATTAAAAGTACACATGAAAAAAATTACATTTGCTCCAGATGTAAATATTAGAACTGTTGCCAGAGGCACGCCTGGATTTTCTGGGGCAGATCTAGCTAATTTAGTTAATGAATCCGCCTTACTTGCTGCAAGAAAAAATAAAAAAATTGTTACAATGATTGATTTTGAAGAGTCCAGAGATAAAGTTGCTTTTGGAACTGAGAGAAGATCGGCTGTAATGACAGAAGATGAAATTAAGTTAACCGCCTATCATGAGGCAGGCCATGCCCTATGTTCTTTAAACCTTCCAGCTTCAATGCCAATTCATAAGGCAACAATCATACCAAGAGGAAGAGCTCTAGGAATGGTAATGTACTTACCGGAAAAAGATATTATTTCAGTCTCTAGAGAGGAATATGAAGCTAGAATGGTGAGTGCGCTTGGAGGAAGGGTTGCTGAAGAAATAATTTTTGGACATGATAAAGTCACATCTGGTGCGTCAAGCGACATTCAGCAGGTCACTAAAACTGCTAGAGAAATGGTTACACAATTTGGAATGAGTGAAACACTTGGACCAATCTTATATGCTGAAAATGATGAAGAGGTTTTCTTAGGAAGATCTGTGCAGAAACATAAAAATGTTTCCGAGGAAACAGCTAAAGCAATTGATTCAGAGATAAAAAAACTTGTTGATAAATCATATGCAAAAACAAAAGAAATCTTAAGCACTAAAATAGATGATCTTCATACATTAGCAAAAGGCTTAATTGAATATGAAACTTTAGAACTAAAAGAAATTAAAGAGTTGTTAAAAACTGGAACTATAAATAGAGCCGATCCAGAAGATGAAATTAATAATGCTGGTCCATCTGTTCCAAAAAGCGGCAAGCCTAAACCAAGTACAAATCAAGACTTTAAGCCTAAACCACAAACATCTTAAAAATTTCTTTATATAGAATACTGGGGCTACAATGAATTATTATGTACGTCCAATTTTTTCAAAAAAAATTAATAAGTCCAATCACTATAAAAAATTAGGATCTTCAAATTTATTTTTTGATACTATTGAAATAATTAGTAGAAAAAAAAATAAGATAGATAAAAAATTTATAAATATAAAAGATATTAAATCATTAAATAAAGAAGAACTAAAATCAGTTCTAAGTCAAATTAATGAAATTACTGCTCCAAAGAAAAAAATTGCTACAATTGATTTTAATAAACCAAAGATAATGGGTATATTAAACATTACTCCAGATAGTTTCTCTGATGGTGGTAAGTTTAATGACTTAGATAAAAGTATAAAATATGCGGTACAAATGATCAGTGATGGTGCGGACATTATTGATATAGGCGGAGAATCTACAAGGCCGGGTGCGACTACAATTACAAGTAAGGTTGAAATTTCTAGAACCATTCCATCAATAAAAAAATTAAAAGATAAAAGTAAAAAAATTATTATTTCAATTGATACGCGTAAGCCAGAAGTGATGCTGGCAGGAATAAAAAATGATATAGATATAATAAATGATGTGTCTGGATTGCGTTATAGTAGTAAGTCAATAAACGTAATTGAAAAAAATAAAATACCTTTTGTGCTAATGCATTCAGTTAAAAACCCTAAGACGATGCAAAAAAATATAAATTATGAGGATGTGCTATTGGATATTTATGATTTCTTTAAAAAAAAAATTGCCTTATGTGAAAGTAAAAAAATTGATAAAAAATCTATAATATTAGATCCAGGAATAGGCTTTGGTAAAACTGTGAAACAAAATTTGAATTTGATTTCTAACATTGCCCTGCTTCATTCTTTAGGCTGCCCAATATTATTAGGCTCTTCAAGAAAAAGTTTTATTGGAAAATTACATAAAAATGCTTTAGAAGAAAAAAGATTAGGAGGCTCATTATCTACAATTATCTATGCTTTGACTCAAGGAGTACAAGTATTTAGAGTTCATGACGTTTTTGAAACTTCTCAGGCAATAAAGATTTTTAACAAACTATAATTATAATAAAGATGCAAAAAAAATATTTTGGTACAGATGGAATACGTGCTCTCTCTAATAGCCCTAAGTTAAACGGTTTAACAATGATGCGTTTAGGAATGTCTTTAGGAAAATTATTCACTAATGGTGAGCATAAACACAGAGTGGTAATTGGTAAAGATACTCGCTTATCAGGATATGCTATTGAACAATCGATAACTTCAGGTTTATTATCAATGGGGCTAGACGTTCTTTTGCTTGGACCTATACCGACTCCTGGAGTTGCTATGCTTGCAAAATCTATGCGCGCAGATCTAGGAATTATGATTTCAGCCTCTCACAATTCATATTTAGATAATGGAATTAAAATTTTTGATAAAAATGGTAATAAACTATCTGATGAAACTGAGCTAGAGATTGAAAGATTAATGGATTCAAGTATTGAAGAGTATTTAGCAAGTCCGGAAAAAATGGGTAGAGCTAAGCGGCTAGAGGATGCGAATGCTAGATATATAGAGTTTCAAAAAAATACGTTTCCAAAAAAAATTAATTTAGAGGGTCTAAAGATAGTATTAGATTGCGCAAATGGAGCTGCATATAAATCTGCCCCAATTATACTGTGGGAACTTGGAGCGGAAGTTATAGCTATTGGTGTTAATCCGAACGGCCTTAATATTAACCATGAATGTGGCTCTACTCATCCTGAAATTATGGCAAAAAAAGTTGTAGAGGAAAAAGCTAACCTTGGAATTTGTTTAGATGGTGATGGTGATAGAATAATTATTTGTGATGAAAAGGGTAAAATAATTGATGGTGATCAAATTCTAGCACTTCTAGCTTTGCATTGGAAAAAATATGATCAACTATCAAGCAATGCTATTGTTGCAACATCAATGTCAAACCTTGGTTTAGAGAACATTTTGAGTAAAAATAATATAAAACTGCATAGAGCAAATGTGGGAGATAGATACGTAAAAGAAATGATGTTAGATATAAATGCTAATATTGGAGGGGAACAATCAGGACATATCATCCTAAGAGACTTTATATCAACTGGCGATGGGATGATAACTGCCCTTCAAGTGTTAAGAATTATTATTGAAAAAAATCAGTTATCTAGTGATATACTAAATGTTTTTGATCCAGTACCTCAGAAATTACTTAATTTTAATATAGCTGATGGAAGTATTTTAAAAGAAAATAAGACAATTAAAATGATCGATAGTTGCAAAAGTATGCTTGGAAGTGAGGGTAGAATTTTTGCTAGAATGTCTGGAACAGAATCACTATTAAGAGTAATGATAGAGTGTAAAAGTTCATCAATTCTTGATAAGGTTATCGAAGAAGTTGATTCTTTTTTTACAAAATTATAAAAGGTTTTAAATGACAGGTGTAGTAGTTATAGGCTCTCAATGGGGCGATGAGGGCAAGGGGAAAATTGTTGATTGGTTATCAAGTAAAGCTGACGTAGTAGTTAGATTTCAAGGTGGACACAATGCAGGACATACACTTGTTATTGATGGGGAAACATATAAATTAAATTTATTGCCTTCTGGAATTTTGCGTTCAGATAAAAGATCAATTATTGGAAATGGTGTAGTCTTAGACTTAAGAGCTCTTATAGCTGAGATTAAGGGTTTAACTCAAAGAAATATAAAAATTTCTCCTAGCAATTTAACTATTTCAGATAAAGCTTCTATAATTTTACCACTTCATCAAAAACTTGATGAGTTAAGAGAAATAAATGCTGGAAAAGATAAGATTGGTACAACCAAGAGAGGTATAGGACCAGCTTATGAAGATAAAGTAGCCAGAAGATCAGTAAGAGTTTGCGATTTATTTGATAAAGATCGCCTAAAACTAAAAGTAGATAATTTGTTAAATCATCACAATGCTTTGATGCGTGGATATAATGAAGAAGAGTATGATGCCACTCAAGTATCGGATGAAATATTCACATTGGGACAAGAAATAAAGACATATTCAAAGTCGATTATTGAAATATCTAGAGAAATAAATAAACCTGAGAATAAAATCTTATTTGAAGGTGCTCAAGGTTTTTTATTAGATATAGATCATGGTTCATATCCATTTGTCACTTCATCAAATACTCATTCTAGTTATGCGGCTATTGGCAGTGGCTTAAATCCAAATAGAATTAGTCACGTAATGGGTATTACTAAAGCCTACACAACACGAGTTGGGTCAGGTCCATTTCCTACGGAAGAAGATAATGAAGTTGGCCAAAAACTTGGAGAAATAGGGCATGAATTTGGCACAGTAACAAATCGAAAAAGAAGGTGTGGTTGGTTTGACGCTGTCCTTGTTGAGCAAGCTGTACAACAAGCAGGCATTAATGGAATTGCATTAACAAAATTAGATGTTTTAGATACTTTTGAAGTTCTCAAAGTTTGTATAGGCTATGAACTTAATGGTTCTAAAATAGATTATTTTCCAAGTTCGGAATTTGATCAAGCAAATATCAAGCCTATTTATGAAGAAATAGAGGGCTGGAACTCAATAACTGCTGGATGTCAAAAATTAGAAGATCTACCAGAGAAAGCAATTAATTATATAAATAGAATAAGTGATCTAATTGGTACTAAAATTGACTTAGTTTCAACTAGTCCCAAAAGAGAAGATACAATTTTATTAAATGATGTTTTTGCCTAAGCTGTAATTAATCGAGTTTCTTTAGCAAGACTTACCATTTCCAATTGAAGTTTTGCAAATGCCTTTTCTTCAATCTGCCTTACTCTTTCTCTACTAATTTTATAAATCTTACTTAGTTCCTCTAAAGTTTTAGGGACTTCAGATAATTTTCTAGAACTTATAATATCTTGTTCACGTTCATTAAGAATATTAATAGCTTTAGATAATAAATTTTTTCTCTTTGATAATTCTTCTCTTTCAGCCAACTTAACTTCTTGATCAGCATCTTCATCAACTAACCAGTCTTGCCATTCACTTTGACCATCTTCAGAAACAACAGCATTTAATGAATAGTCAGTACCAGACATTCTACCTTCCATATCTGACACTTCTGCTTCCGTAACATCCAGTCTCTCAGCAATCTCTTTAACTTGGTCAGGTTTTAGCGAACCATCATTATAACTAGTAAGTTGATTTTTTATTTTTTTAAGATTAAAAAATAATTTTTTTTGAGCAGCGGTAGTTCCAATCTTTACTAAGCTCCATGACTTTAAAACATACTCTTGAATTGCAGCTCGAATCCACCACATTGCATAAGTGGAGAGTCTAAATCCTTTTTCAGGATCGTATTTTTTAACTGCTTGCATTAATCCAATATTTCCTTCAGATATTAATTCAGTAATAGGTAAACCATAGCCTTTATAGCCCATAGCAATTCTTGCGACTAAGCGTAAATGGCTAGTGACTAATTTATGTGCTGCGGCCGTATCACCTTTTTTAATCCACTTTCTTGCTAAAGATATTTCTTCTTTTTGAGTAAGCATTGGAAATTTTTTTATTTGCTGAAGGTAATGAGTTAGACTGCCCTCATTTGATAAAGATGGTAAATTTACGTTATTATTCATAGTTTATATATTGGTCTTAATTGGCCTATTTCAATAGGTCTAATTCTTAATGGAATTAATCAATTTACTCAAGTATTCAGGTTTAAGTGATTGAAATTCAATAATTTTATTTTTAGTAGGGTGGTTAAATCCCAAAAAATATGCGTGTAAAGCCTGTCCAGGCAAAGCTTTAATTAACTCCTGAATTGAAGGGCTTAAGTTTCTATATTTAAGCATGGGAGTTTTTCCATAAACTTTATCTCCAATAATTGAGTTGCCCTTTTCAGTTAAATGAACTCTGATTTGATGAGTTCTTCCAGTTTCTAGCCTGCACTCAACCAAAGAAGCAAAAGGATCACCTTTTTCATCAGAATAAATTTCTATAGTTTTATAGTTTGTTATTGCTTCTTTACCTTTTATTTTTGAAGACATCATTTTAATTCTATTCTTATTGCTACGAGATATCAGTGAAACTAATTTACCAGAAGCTGGTTTTAATTTGCCCCAACACAGAGCCAAATATTTTCTACTAATAGTATGTTCCTCAAATTGCTTAGCGAGATGTAAGTGAGCTGAGTCATTTTTAGCAACAACAAGCAAGCCACTAGTATCTTTATCAATCCGATGAACAATACCTGGTCTTCCTCCATCTCCAACTGTCGAGAGACTAACTCCACAATGATAAATTAGCGCATTAACTAAAGTCCCATTCTTATTACCGGCGCCAGGATGTACAACCAGCCCAGCAGGCTTATCAATTACTAAAAGATCTTCATCCTCATAGATAATATTAAGTGCAATATTTTCTCCTAATAACTTTGAGCCTTCTTCATTTTTTTGATCAATCGAAATTTTATCATTTAACCCAAGTTTATAATCAGGATCTTTTTTTATTTTATTAACAGTAACGTGCCCATTATTAATTAAAGATTTGATTTTAGAACGACTAATATTAGGGAGATTCTCTGCCACAAATTTATCTAACCTATAGCCAATGTATTTATTTACATTTACTTCAAGATGATGCATTTTACTATTCATGTCTGAAAATCAAAATAATTTTAGAGGATTAAAGTATCTTGTTATATTCATGGGTGCCCTAATTATAGCTGGTGTTATAGTTATTATTTCTACAATCATTTATAGAATAAATGATGAGGCATTATTCACAAGTGATAACTCAAGTATAAGTGCTCCAATTAATATTAAATTGCCTTATGACGCAAAGATTAACAATATAAACAGTAATAGTGAAACTGTAACAATCTATTATACAATTAATGATAAAGATTTTATTGGCATATTCTCTTTTAAAGATGGAAAAATAATTAAAGAATTTGGTATTAAGTAAATATTAACTAGCCCTATAAAATTCTACATTATTGGTCGCCATTGAGTTACCTAATATATAATCAGCAGCCTTTTCGGCAATCATTACTGTCGCAGCATTTAAATTACCAGTAATAATCTTGGGCATAATGGAAGCATCGACTACTCTCAAATTTTCTACTCCATAAACTTGTAATTTTTCATTTACGACAGACGTACTATCTTTCCCCATTTTACAGGTGCCACATGGATGGTAGGCTGTATCACCTCTATTTCTTATAAATTCATTTAGCTCACCATCTGTATTAAGGTTTCCTGGATTCATCTCTTTTCCTCGGTATTCATCAAATGCTTTTTGCTGAAATATTTCACGAGCTAATCTTATGCCTTCTCTCATCTCAATTAGATCATGCTCTGTTTGCATATAATTAAACCTGATTGAAGGTGCGGCACTTGGGTCAGTTGATTTTAACTTTATCTCACCTCTACTTGTTGGACGCATTGGACCAACATGAGCTTGGAAGGCATGGCGATCAGGATTAGTTTTTCCATGATCTAAAACTAATGAAGGAAAAAAATGATATTGAATATTTGGATAATCAACTAAATTATTACTTCTTACGAAGCCACCTGTTTCTAAGTTAGAATAAGCAGCGGTGCCTGTCTTGAATAAGAACCATTCAATTCCAGTTAGTGCCATCTTAATAGGATTATATTCATTAAATAATGTTACAGGTTTTTTACATTCATATTGAACATATGTTTCAAGATGATCTTGTAAATTTTGCCCAACCCCTTCAAGATCTTGTTTTATATCAATATCATTTTCAGATAGGTGTTTGTTGGGACCAATACCTGATAGCATTAATATTTGGGGCGAGTTAATTGATCCTGCAGATAGCAAGACATCTTTTTCTGAATAAAAACTTATAAGATTATTGCCACTAATACACTCAACACCCTTAGCTTTTCCATTTTCTATAATTATTTTTTTTACATTTAAATTAGTTTTTATAGTTAGATTTTTTCGATTTGAGACTGGATGTAAATAGGTATGACTTGTGCTTTGTCGCTTCCCTTTGAAAATTGTAGTATCCATTAATCCAAAACCTTCTTGTTTATAGCCATTCATATCATTGTTTATTTCATGTCCAGCTTGTAAAGCAGCTTCCAGATAAACTTTTGTTAGGATGTTTCCATTTTCAGATCTTGATAACTTTAGAGGACCTTGATTGCCCCTAAATTCTTTTGATAGACCTTCTATATTTTCTGACTTTTGGAAATAAGGTAAAACATTTGCATAATTCCATTCAGGTAAGCCTAACTGCGACCAATTTTCAAAATCCATAGCATTACCTCTTACATGAACCATTCCATTATGAGATGAACAGCCCCCAAGCATTTTTGCTCTAGGGCAAAACATCTTTCTATCATTCATGTAAGTCTCAGGCTCAGTATTATAGAGATAGTTATATTTTGGATCATGCATAGTATACAGAAGTGCTGCAGGCATTGCAGTTTTCCATGTCTTATCTGATGGGCCAGATTCAATTAGTAAAACTTTATGATCAGAGTTTTCTGATAGTCGATTAGCCAATACGCACCCAGCAGAGCCGGCACCAATTATTATGTATGTATAGTTTTCTAATTTCATATTATGTAGTTTTATAGTTTTTATTACTATAAATGAAGCTTTTGGAGGTATCTATGTTCTTTTTGCATCTTTAACAGAGCTACTGATTAATAAAAAAAGAACTTAGAATCATATACTTAGATATAAATCTCAAAACTTATAAACATTTTATATTTTAATGCTAGATCAATAAAACCTAACATGCTTCAATACATCTAATTTTAAAAATTAAGGGAGTAAACATAATGATTATAAAATTTAAAAAAATCATTGCTGTTTTAACAATTTCAATTTTAGCGATTTTCACTTTTGTTTCATGTAGTGAAAAGCAAGTTGCTTCAACTGATGATTGTGGAACAGTAAGAATGGGTGACTTTGATTGGGATAGTGCAAATATTCATGCTGCTATTTCATCTTTTATTCTTGAAAAAGGATATGGTTGTACAGTTGAAATTACTAAAGGTAGTACTACGCCAATTATGGCTGCACACTATGACAAACAATTAGATGTGCTTGTAGAAGTTTGGTATGATAATATTATTGATAACTACAAACCTCATGAAGAAGCAGGAACAATTTTCAATGCGGGTATAAATACTCCGGCATCTGAACAGGCATTTTGGGTTGACGCAACTACGGCTGCAAAATACAACTTAAAATCTGTCGATGATATGAAAAATCCTGAAGTAGCTGCATTGTTTAATGATCCGGAAAATCCAGGCATGGGCAGAATGTATAGCTGCATATCTGGCTGGACTTGTTACACTATTAATTTAGTTAAACAAAAAGAATATGGTTTAGATGAGTTCTACACTAACTATGATCCAGGTACTAGTGGAGCATTAGACGCCGCTATTGCTGGTGCATTTGCAAAAGGTAATCCTATCTTTACTTATTATTGGACGCCTACAGGCTTAATGGGAAAAGTTGATATGGTTAGACTTGCTGAACCAGCTTGGACTGAAAAGTGTTGGGGTGATATGTCAGCTGTAGTTGAAAGTATCAAAGCTGATGGACCAGATGCTTATGTCGCTTCATGCGCTTGTGAGTATAGGGATATGGCCTTAACTAAATCAATGTTAACTGAATGGGCTGATGCTCATCCAGCTGAATCTGATTTTATTAAAGCATATACTTTGTCAACTCCTACAGTGAACAAACTGCTTGCTGAGTATACTGACCCAAATACGGGTGGAGATATGGAAGCAACTGCTAGAATGTTCTTAAGTGAATACTCTGAGTGGAAAAGTATGGTTCCTGCAGACGTAGCTAAAAAAATATCAGCTGCTCTGTAATTTGTAACTAAGAGTAATAAAAAAAACCAGCAACATCATATTATGTTGCTGGTTTTTTAATATTAATGGTTTTAATAAAATTTATGGTTAAGTTTATCAAAAAATATTCAAATTACATCCTGTATACCTTTCTATTTGCTATATTTATTTTTTTATTAGTTAATGGATATCAAAATTCTCGATATAAACCAGATAGCTTAATGTCTGTTTTGGGGAGCACAGATTGGCTTCTTAACTGGCCAAAATGGCTGGATGTAAGATTAATGCATTGGACAAATGATGGTTTTGGTTCGTTTATTAAAGCATATGGGAAATATTTTGATGTTGTTAATGATTTTCTTTTAGGTCTAATTTATGGACTCAAAGGAATACTAGTTCTTGCACCTTGGCCAATGGTTATTGGCATTGTAATTGCAATCACATTTTTTGCTAGCGGTAGAAGCCTTTACACAACAACTTTTGTTGGAATTGCAACTTTCTTTATTGGTTTCTTAAATCCTGTATTTTGGGATAAAGCTCTTGAGACGACATCAATTCTATTTATAGGAATTTTTCTTTGTATGTCTGCTGGTATTCCAGGAGGTATTGCAATGGCAAGAAATAAAAGAGTAAGAAATTTCTTTTTACCTGTTTTAGATTTAGCGCAAACAATTCCAGCATTTTGTTATTTAATACCTGGTATTATGCTATTTGGACTAGGTGCTGTCCCAGCTATTATCGCAATATTTATTTATGCGGTACCTCCATTGATGCGTTTAACAGATCTTGGAATAAGATTAGTTGATGAGGAAGTAATAGAAGCAGCTGATTCATTTGGTGCGTCAAGTTCTCAGAAATTATTTGGAATTCAACTTCCCCTTGCTTTGCCAAATATAATGCAAGGAATTAATCAATGCACAATGATGGCGCTGTCTATGGTTGTTATTGCTTCTATGATTGGTACAAGAGGGCTTGGTGACGAAGTGCTGTTAGGACTTCAACAATTAAATATTGGTCGTGCACTAGAAGCCGGTATATCTATAGTTCTTCTAGCAATTGTATTTGATCGAATAACACAAGCTTATGGTGCAACTTTACAAAGTCGTCGCGGCGATCGTGAGATTAATAAAAAATAATTTATGTCAAAAATAATAGCTAATAATATTTATAAAATTTTTGGTCCAGATCCATTATCTGTAATGCACTTATTACAGCAGGGTATTGGGAAAGATGAGGTTTTAGAAACAACTGGACATACGGTTGGCCTTGATAATGTTTCTATTTCTATAGAAGAAGGAGAAATATTTGTTGTAATGGGGCTATCCGGATCAGGTAAATCTACTTTAATTAGACATGTAAATAGATTAATAGACCCTACTGCCGGTGAAATTATTGTTGATTCTCAAAACATCATTGATCTAGACAAAAAGGACTTAATAAATTTTAGAAGAGATAAAATGAGTATGGTTTTTCAAAAATTTGGACTATTACCGCATAAAAATATTATTGATAATGTTGCGTATGGTCTAGAAATCCAAAAAAAACCCAAACAAGAAAGACATAGCGCTGCAATGAGACAAATTGAATCGGTGGGTTTAAATGGATTCGAATATATGTATCCAAATCAATTATCTGGAGGTATGCAGCAGAGAGTTGGCTTAGCGAGAGCATTAACTACTAATCCAGACATCTTATTAATGGATGAGGCTTTTAGTGCTTTAGATCCACTTATTAGATCAGATATGCAAAAACAATTGTTGGAGTTACAAGTAAAACTAAAGAAAACAATTATGTTTATAACACATGACTTAGATGAAGCTTTAAAATTAGGAGATAAGATAGCTATTTTAAATGGTGGTAGGTTAGTTCAGGTAGGAAAACCTGAAGATATAATTCTTAATCCTGCAGATCAATATGTATCTAACTTTGTTCAGGATGTTAATAGAGCTAAAGTTCTAAAAGTTAAGTCAATTATGATTGATACTATTCAAGGATCTGAAGGTCCTAAAGTTAATATGAATGATAGCATTGAATCATGTTTGCCAATTATACTAGAGACAAGATCTAAATTGAATGTTGTTAATGATAATGATGATATTGTAGGTTCAATTTCTGATAAAGAAGTAGCAAATATTCTTCGAAAAAATTAGGTTTCTCTTTGTTCCAAGAAGTTTAATCTACCTTTTATTTCATCGCGGTCCATATAATAGCCCTGAAGGTGACGATGACCAGAGTTTGGGTCAAATTCTGTTCTTCCATGAAGGATTCTTAGATTATTAAATGAGAAAATATCACCAGCTTTTAATCTAAATTTAACAGTAAAGTGATCGTCGTGTAGTAATTCAGCAAATTTTCTGTACGCTCTATAAAATAAATCCATTTCATTTGGAGGACAATCCATAATACTCATATAAGCAATACTGAATCTTATTAAGTTAAAGTCATTGTCTTTATCTAATAGTATTAATGGGGCATAAAGAATTCTAGTAGTGTTTTGAGTATAATCACGGTTAACAAATTTAACTGGAACCTCTGTTAAAACTTTAAAAAAATCTGGAAATTGCTTTTTCATATATTCAGCTACTTTAAATCCATCAATTGCCGTAGAGTCACCACCAGTGGCATCGTTTACTAAACAATGTAAAAATTGGTATCCTGGAGGGATTTCATAGTAAGGTAAATCAAGGTGATTTCTAAGACCTAAAGCGGTATAAGCTGAATTATTAGGGTTTGGAATATTTATAACTTCAAAAGGTGTCTCGAAAAAAGTTTCACGAAAATGACTAATACGTTCTATCACACCAGCTCCAGAATTTTTCTCTAATGGTGCATTTTCAACTAATGAAAAACCATAATAGTGTAGTTGTTTCAAGTATTTTAGTACGCCTTCATCGCTATCCATTATTTCTTCACAGCTAATCTTTATTTTATCTAAAGATTTTGAAAGAGCATTATCCCATAACGTGTAAGGCGATTTAAATGGAGTAGAGTTTTTTAAAGTATAGCAATTTTTTCTAAGCCAATCTGCAGAAAATTCACTAGTATGATTACCTTCATTCCATTTTATTGTAAGCTTACTATCTTCATTAAGGCTAAAGGTTTCAGGTTGAATATTTTCAGTAACAGTTAAAAGATTAAAAGTTCTTTCTCTAGCGGTGGGATGAATTTCAGATGGACAATTGTCTCTAAGCCACAAATAATTAAATTGACTAATGTGACCATCATTCCATTCTACTATGAAATCACGATTATTTTTTTTAGCTTCTAATATAGATAATCTATTAGTCATTATTATTTAAAGCTATTGAACTTTTTACCCCAATTAGGAAAATTACTTTTATGATTATTATTTAAAGTTTTCATAATTTCAATAAGAAAAAGATCTCTTTGTTTTTCAAGATCATCAATACTGAGCTTGCCAGCTTGTTTTTTTGTACCAGAGATCATTATATCTTTAAGTTTTTTGTCTAATTTTGGGGCTTTTAAC
>Ga0209482_1001340_pt1 | contig 17170 bp, 14 predicted proteins | sample CoawatmetaG10DNA_FD_187512 | JGI IMG/M metagenome (GOLD analysis project Ga0209482, IMG submission 187512) | Marine microbial communities from the West Antarctic Peninsula - Coastal water metaG104-DNA (SPAdes) (version 2) | ecosystem: Environmental > Aquatic > Marine > Coastal ...
GTTGTGGAGGATGTATATGAAATATTTGACAATATTAATGAGAGTCAAGTGTTTGATAAAAAGATTATTATTCCTTATCAAAACATTACCACTTTAGATAGGATAAATATTTATAGACCTTATGAAATTTTAGAAATAAAAACTCTTCTGAAAAAATCTACATTAGATTTGAATATTGATACAACAAAGGACATGCTTCTCCCGCTTGGAGTATTGGATCTGAATCTTACAGAAAAGGGAAATGATAAGATTAAATTGTCATACGGAAGTAATGAAGTTGAGTTGGAGTTGAAATATAAAAATCGCTTCCACTATTTACCTGTAAAAAGTAACACTAAAATAAAACAAATCAAAATACAATCCGATAGAAGAGATATAGTTGTAGGTAAGCCCATATATAGAGATAAAAAACCACTAGAGGATAGTCCAAAACTTATAGTGCATATTTTTGTAGATGCGTTAACCCAGTGCATGATAGAGAAATTTGGATATGAAATAATGCCAAATACTGAAAAGTTTTTTTCAAATGGCGGTATTTTTTATACAAATGCATACGCTCAAGCAGAATGGACGCTTTCATCAGTTGCCGGGATATTTACAGGAAAATATACAAATAAACACCTACTTTATCACCCTAGAAGGGAGGATAAGATATCTGATATTACAATTGCAGATGTATTAAATAAAGAGGGATACACAACTTTTGCTTGTACCAATGTACCGAAGCTTACCGCTGTAAATGGTTATGACAAGGGATTCGATAGATATATACTGGCTTTGGATAAAGATTATAACTATATTATTAATGAGGCATGTGAGCAACTAGATGCTTTTGGCGGGAATCAATACTTATTTTTAAGTTTTTTTGATCTGCATGAAACTCATACTTTGCAAGAAATTTCTACACAAGTAGTGACTGATCTTGAGCATTTTACATATAAAGAGATGAGTGGAAATTCTAAAGATACCTCCATACTGTACGATGAGGGGCGAGTTGGCGTGTATAAGAATAGCATAACTCATTTTGATAAAAAACTTCAAAGACTCTATAAAGCTATCGATTCCTATGATGAAGAGGCTATGGTTGTCCTTCATTCTGATCATGGTGTAAATTTTATGACCCAAACGAATGAACTCTTAAGTAAAGAGAGAGAGAAGGTTGTTTTTTTATATAAAAATAATAAAAATAATAATAAGATTGATAATGGCATCAAGGAAATTAGAGAGATTCCAAGTATGATATGCAATGATCTAAATATTGAAAATAGATTTGATTATGAATATGATGGTTGTGCCATTACTGAATCATTATTTCCAAATAAGGATTATGAATTAGCCATAAGAGATGAAACAAGTGTGCTTTTTTTTAAGGTTCCTTGGAAAGAAATAACTCATAAAAATACTAAGAGCTATCAATATGCAACAAGCTATCATCAAGTTGATGATGAGCTAAAGGTATTAGGGACTGATGAAAATTTTGAAAAATTATTAACACTTGCAAAGAGGCATTATTTAGTACTTCTGAAAAATATGAAAGATAAGGGTTTATAGAATGGTGATTTGGCTTATCGGAATGTCGGCATCAGGGAAGACAACAATTGGCAGGATTCTTCATGATAAATTATTATTGTCTGGTGAAAAGTGGTTCTTTTTAGATGGTGACACCTTTAGGAATATATTAGGTGAAGATCTGGGGCACTCGATAGAGGATAGAAGAGTAAATGCATATAGAATCAGTAGGCTTTGTGAGTTTTTAAATTTCCAAGGTGTTAATGTATTGGCATGCGTGTTGTCCATTTTTCATGATAATCAAAAATACAACAAGAATAATATTCCTAACTACAAAGAGGTCTATATTGAAGTGGGTTTTGATGAATTAGTTAAACGTGATAATAAGGGGTTGTACAAGAAAGCTTTAAAGGGTGAAATTAAAGATGTGGTGGGGGTGGATATTGATTTTAAGCCACCATACTCACCTGATTTAGTTATAGATAATAATGACGAAAATGTGAATTTTCAAAAAATTGTTAATGAGATTTTCTTGAAATTTAATATCCCTTTGAGTGATGCATATGAATATACAAGAAACTCTTTACTCACGAGTCCACATAAATATCAGTATTCAAAGTTTCAAGGCTATGATTTTTTTTTGAATCATGAGAGTGATAGAGAAAAATCCATTGTTTTTTTTAAAGAAAGACTATCCTATTTAGCGAATCGTGATGCTGAGTTTGTAAAGCCATATTTTAATAATCACATAAGTAATGGACACCTACTTTTGAAAAATCTTTTGGTATGCTTATTACAGGGTGATTATGAATTATCAAAATATAAAGATATTATTTTGATTTTAATAAAAAGATTTGAAGTTGGAAAGAAGTTATATCTAACGTATGATTTAGAAGAAATAAGAAAGAGTTCTTTAGAATTTAAAGATTATTTAAATTACCCTCTATTTTCATTAGTTTTACAAAAATATTACGAGAATGAAGAGAGTGCAGAGCGAAAGCTTATATACCTAAATGCCATACTTAAAGTGAATGACATTATATCTTCTATAAAGCAGGATGTTATTTTACCAACTGAAATTAAGTACTGTATTGATGCTCTTGAACAGGAGTTAAGCGTAACAAGGAGGTATATATGATCGAATATTCGATGTTGTTGGCTAATAATAACCGCTCTAAGGCATACTTGCAAAACTTAATTAAAAATCATTTAATACCTAAGAAGGTAATATTTCTAAATGATGACAATGTTGAGCTGCCAGAGCACACAGAAAATGATAAGATTATAAGTAGTGGAACGAAGCAAAAATTCATCAGAAGGCTATTAGATTTGGACATATCTTTTGATGAGAAAAAACACATCTTATCAACAATAAAGGAGAACAATATTGAACATGTTGTTCTCGATACGATCGACATTAACACATTAGATGTTATTAATGAGGTTGCAAAAATAAATGGTGAGTATATTGTTTATTCGGGGCCTGGCGGCATGATCCTAGGAGTCAATATCTTATCACAAGGCAAAAAATTTATACATGTTCATCCTGGATGGTTGCCGAAGTATAGGGGAAGCACAACAATATACTATTCAATGTTGGCAAAATCAGAAGTCGGTGCAAGTGTTATTCTGTTTGAAGGGGGTATTGATGAAGGCCCTATTCTATATAGAAAAAAATATAAAATAAATGAAAAAGGAATTGATTTTGATTACGTATTGGACCCATTGATTAGGGCAAAGACATTGGTTGATTTTCTAAAGAGAGGGAGCGTGTGTTTGAAAGAGCAAAGCGAGCATGATAATACTAATACATACTATATTGTACATCCATTTATAAAACACGCTTCAATACTCAAACATAATAATTTCTGAATATGTTGAAATTATCAACTAAAGCAAAAACATTGGAAGATTTAATTTCTATTGTTAAGTGCTCTAAAGTGCTACCTATATATAGGTTTTATGCGAGCACTTACTTAAATAAAAAAGACAAAATATTGAATCAAGTAAGATCAAAATTTGATATAAATATAATAGTTAGGTCCTCCTCTGTAAGTGAAGACAACCTTGAAACATCTAATGCAGGTGGTTTTGATAGTGTATTGAATGTTGATATTAATTCTTTTCAAAATATCGAAGAATCAATAAGTAAGGTTATTCATTCTTATGGCGAAGATTTAAATGATAAAGATGAAGTCTTCATTCAGCCCATGCTTCAGAATGTCAGTATGTCAGGTGTAATATTTACAGCAGATATTGATACATTAAGTCCATACTATATTGCAAATTATGATGAAAGTGGCAGCACCACTAGTGTCACAAGTGGTGAAGGTGGTAATCTTAAAACCTTTATATGTCTAAAAGAAAATAAAAATATAGAAAATAAAAAGCTAGGACAGCTTGTTAAGGCCGCAAAAGAATGTGAAGAAATTTTTAGTAATGATTTCTTAGATATAGAATTTGCTTTCACTGAAGAAGAATTATATATTTTACAAGTGAGAGCAATAGTTTTAAATAATAAAGAAAATCTATCAAACGTGGGTTTGTTAAATAGTTTAAATAAATTAAATAAGAAAATAGAAAAACTAAATAAGCCACATCCGAATCTTTTAGGTGACAAGACTATATTTGGTGTTATGCCAGACTGGAACCCTGCTGAAATAGTTGGTTTACGGCCTAAAAGGCTTGCCTTGTCACTTTATAAAGAGTTGATAACTGATGAAACTTGGGCATATCAAAGAGATAATTATGGATATAGAAACCTTAGGTCTCATCCTCTTTTGGTGTCGTTTTTAGGTGTGCCATTTATAGACGTCAGAATCTCTTTTAATTCCTTTATACCGAAAACTTTAGACGATAAGGTAGCCACCAAGCTGGTTAACTATTATTTAAATGAGCTATCTAAAAATATAAATCATCATGATAAAGTAGAGTTTGAAATTATATATTCGTGTTATTATTTTGGAATAGAAAATAAACTATTATGCTTGAAAAATTCTGGATTTAATGATGTAGAACTGGATAGTATTAAAACATCATTATTAGACTTAACAAACGATGTTATTAATATTGAAAATGGACTCTATAAAAAAGATTTAAAAAAAGTTGAAGTATTAAAAAATAAATTTAATAATATAGTTGATTCAGACTTGTCCTTAGTAGACAAAATATATTGGCTGGTTAAAGATGTAAAAAGATACGGCACCTTGCCGTTTGCCGGCATTGCAAGAGCGAGCTTTATAGCTGTGCAAATATTAAAATCATTTGTTGATAAAGAAATAATAACACAAGAAAATTACAATGAATTTTTAAACTCCTTAAATACGGTCTCTAAGCAATTATCAGTAGATGTGCATGACTTATCTAAAAATGACTTTCTAGATATTTATGGACACTTAAGGCCAGGTACTTATGATATTTTATCATCAAGATATGATGAAGATTATGAGGCCTATTTTGGAAACGGCACTGTAAAAAATAACAAAAAAATTGAAATGTTTAATTTTTCAAAAGAGCAGTCAATAAAAATAGAGCAGCTTATTTATAATAACAAATTAAATACAAATTTTGATAATTTAGTGACATTTATTAAGGAATCAATTGAGGGTAGAGAATATGTTAAGTTTGTATTCACAAAACACTTAAGTCAGATATTAAAATATATTGAAGAATTTGGAGAAAAGCTTAATTTTAATAAAAATGAATTGGCCTATTTAGACATTCAAGAGGTTTTAAATCTATATTCAACCCTGGATCACAGAGATGTGACAGATATTTTTAAATTTAATATAGAGCAAAATAAAGAATTTTATCAACATACACAATCTGTAAAACTACCAAGTGTCATAGTTAATCAAAAAGATATTTTTAGTTTTTTTTTGGATAATAATGAAGCAAACTTTATAACACTTAAGAAGGTTAAATCTTCAATAATTACCGAAGAAAAGTTGTTAACGAATAATTTAACCAATAAGGTGGTATGCATTAAATCAGCAGATCCAGGGTATGATTACCTATTTTCGAAAAATATAGGTGGATTGATTACTTGCTATGGAGGTGCAAATTCTCATATGGCTATTCGTTGTGCTGAAATGGGAATACCGGCAGTAATAGGGTGTGGTGAAAATAATTTTGAAAGATATTGTAAGGCGAAGAATATTGAGATAGATGCATCTAATAAGCAGGTAAAAATTTTATCGTAAATATAAAAAAAGGTAATTTTGATTTGTAAAAAAATAGCAATAACCCAAAGACTAGTATCAAATGATAGTTATTATGAAATTCGAGAAGCGCTTGATATAAAGTGGGGTGCACTCTTTCAAGAGATAGATTTTCTACCTATCGTCTTGCCTATAGAATATGATTTCGAAAAATATTTTAAAATTATTGGTATAGATGGTATTTTTCTTACTGGTGGAAATGATCTAAATAGTCTAAATTCTAGCGAAGCATCAGCACAGAGAGATTTTTTTGAAAAGAGGCTGATCAATTATGGCATTAAAAATAATATACCTATTTTTGGAGTGTGTAGGGGTATGCAGTTAATAGCGGAATACTTTGGATCTGACTTTAAAAAAATTGAAGGGCAGGTTGCTATAAAGCATACTTTAAAAGTAAACAAAGAGTCTAAATATTTTAATAGACTAATAGAGCTGGACAAAGTTAATTCTTACCATGATTATACTGTTTCCAGTGTCTCTGATGAGCTGTTGATATCTGCTACTAATGATTCTGGAGTCATAAAATCCATAGAGCATAGGCAATATAAAATATTTGGACAAATGTGGCATTGTGAAAGAGAGGGTGTTTTTATTAAAGAAGAATTGGCTCTAATAAGAGATTTTTTTAATGATTAATAAGGTTATACAAATCGCAACATAGCAAAGGTGAAAAATATAACTCATCAATAAAAATATGTAAACTTTTCGGAAAGAGTAATTGATGCTAACCCTAGGTTGATTGGAACTAAAGAATGGGGCATTGATACAAGCCATATAATATGAAATTAAGCAGAAATAATTTAGAGTTTTTATGAAAATGATAATAGTTGCCGCAGGTCAAGGCACAAGATTGAGACCTTTGACTGACAATAAGCCAAAATGCATGGTTGAATATCATAATAAGCCAATCATAGATTATATTTTGGATGTGGCAAGCGAATGCAATATCAGAGATGTGGCAATTGTAAATGGATATAAAAAACAAGTATTAGAGAAGTACCTAGAAAATAGAGATATTACCTTCTTTACAAATGAAAAATTTGATACAACAAATATGGTGTCGACTTTGTTTAATGCAAAGAAGTTTATGGATGATGATATTATTATTTCGTATGCTGACATTATTTATAAAAAAGAGATTTTAGAAAAGTTAATTACATCTAATGAAGATTTTAATGTAGTGATTGATAAGGATTGGAGGACGTTATGGGCACTAAGGATGGAAAATCCATTGGAAGATGCAGAAACATTAAGAGTGGTAGATGGAAATATTGTTGAACTTGGAAAAAAACCCAATAATTATGACGATATAGAGGGTCAATATATCGGTTTAATAAAGATATCAAAATCTACAATGACTAGAGTAACAGCTTTTTATGAATCTTTGGATAAGGGTGAGCTTTATGATGGACAAGCTTATGATAATATGTATATGACCAGCCTTATTCAAATGATAATAGACAACTTAATAGATGTGAAGCCTGTATTTATAAATGGTGGTTGGATTGAAATTGATAGTGTGGAAGATATGGAAAACTACAATAGAAATGGTATTAAATTTTGATCGTTGTAAAAATAACAGGTGGTCTTGGGAATCAAATGTTTCAATATGCTTATGCAAGGGCTTTACAGCAAAAAGGATATGAAGTAAAGATTGATATAAGCGCAATTACCAATAATAGCTTGCATGGAGGCTATCAACTAGATAAATACAATATTAACTTAAAAAAATCCTCTATCGAAGAAAATAATTTTTTTAATAGGCATGACATCGTAAGCAGAGTATTAAAAAAATTATATCTGCGAAAAGATAAAATTATAAAAGAAAAAAACTTTTTTTTCAGTAATAGTTTGTTAAATTTGGATGATGATACTTATGTGTATGGTTACTTTCAAAGTGAGAGATATTTTATGGGTATAAGAAAAGAGATCAGAAAAGATTTTACTATAACAGGTGACTTATCTGACTACACAAGGCTTGTAGAAAAGTGGATACAAGATGAAGATAGCACAGTGTCATTGCACGTCAGAAGAGGGGATTATATTTCCAATAAAAGGGCAACTGCTGTACATGGCATTTGTAGTATGAGTTATTATCAGAATGCTATAAAAATGTTAAACAGTAAATTTCATAATAATAAATATTTTATATTTTCTGATGACATTCAGTGGTGTAAGGAAAATTTAAAGATAAATAATGCAATTTATGTAGATAATAAAGGGAAAAGCGTGCCGCCGCATGAAGATCTATATTTGATGAGCTTATGTAGTCATAATATTATTGCAAATAGTACTTTTAGCTGGTGGGGTGGCTGGTTAAATCCTAACCCAGAAAAGACAGTAGTGGCACCTATAAGGTGGTTTGCAAATGAACAATTGAACAGTGATGCATATGATCTAGTTCCATCTAAATGGATTAGGATGTAGATAGTGAAAATATTGATAATAGGTGGCGCAGGTTTTATTGGTAGTATTTTAGTCAAAAAAATGTTGAATGACAATGCTGACATTATCGTAATTGATAAGCTATCATTAGGCTCTGCTGACTATATTGACACTACTAAGGTTGAGTTTCATCAAATAGATATTAATAATACTAAGCAAGTATTGAAAGCACTAGAAGATAGAAAAGTAGGCGAAGTTTGGCATCTTGCAGCTAACTCTGATATTCCTGCAGGTGTAGAAGATATGAATGTTGATTTGGATGATACTTTTATGTCGACAGTCTCAACTTTGAAAATTATGAAAAAAATAGGCTGTAAAAAGCTTTATTTTGCCTCAAGTTCTGCTGTGTATGGTTTTAATGAAGATAGACTGCATGAGGATATTGGACCATTACTACCTATCTCCAATTATGGCGCAATGAAGCTATCATCTGAGGCTTTGATTAGCGCTTCTTTAGAGTCTTATCTTGATAAAGTCTGTATCTATAGATTTCCAAATGTTGTTGGTGTTCCTGCAACGCATGGCGTTATTCTAGATTTTGTTAAAAAACTGAAAAAAGATATGTCTGTATTAGAGGTGCTAGGCAATGGCACTCAACAAAAGACTTATTTGCATGTGAGTGAGCTAGTGGAAGCGATGTTGTTTATTAATGATAATACAGACAATGGAATGAATTATTACAACATAGGCGCAATGGATGATGGTGTGACTGTTAAGCAGATTGCAGAGGAGACAACTAATAGAGTCTCTCCAAATGCTACTATTAATTATCAAAAGAGTGATAGGGGGTGGGTTGGTGACGTGCCTCGTTTTTACTATTCAGTTGACAAATTAAAGGTTTTAGGCTGGTCTCCGAAGATGTTGTCATTAGAGGCTATACAAAGAGCAGTAAGTGAAATCGCACTGCAAGAAGATGCTTAAATGAGGCAAGCGGTAATTCTTGCTGGTGGAAAAGGTACAAGGTTAAAAAGTATTACTGGTGACTTACCTAAACCTATGGTTTCTATACTAGGGGCTCCGTTACTACAACATCTGATAGAGCAATGTGTTGCATACGATATAGTAGATATTAAGTTATTGGTTTCTTATAGAAAAGAAGCCATAGAAGATTACTTTGGTGATGGCAGTCAATACGGTGTATCTATTCAATATATTGTTGAAGATATACCTAGAGGGACTGCTGGTGCTTTAATAGATGCATTGCCCGAATTAGACGAGCAATTTTTAGTTGTCTATGGGGATACTTTTTTTGATATAGACTTAGGTTCTTTTTGGAATTTTCATCAGAATCAGGCAGGTGATATCTCTATTTTTTTACATCCCAATGATCATCCGCACGACTCAGATTTAGTAGAAGTTGATCCAAGTTTTCAGGTGCTAAAAATTCATCCATATCCGCATGATTCACAATGGCGTCAAAACTTAGTTAATGCTGCTGTGTATATGATTAATAAGAGTGCATTAAAAGGGATTGATTTTGTTTTAGACAGACCCGATATTGCAAAAGATCTATTTCCATTGATGTTGGAATCTGGAAAAAAGCTATATGGATATATATCTACAGAATATATTAAAGATATGGGCATGCCAAAACGTTTATCTAAAGTAGAAAGGGATATTGATTCTGGTAAGGTTAAATCGTTAAAGAAACAAACACCTAAGATGGCAATTTTTATAGACAGAGATGGCACCATTAATCAAGAAGTGAATCATTTATCCAGTCAAGATCAGTTTGAACTTCTTGACGGTGTGGGCGAGGCGATTTGTCAAATCAATGCGGTGGGTATTTTGGCTGTTATTGTGACCAATCAACCAGTAATTGCTAGAGGTGAGTTAGAAGAGTCTGAGTTAAAAGTAATTCATAATAAAATGGACACTTTGCTTGGTAGGCAAGGCGCTTATATTGATCGATTGTATTATTGCCCTCATCATGCAGACAGTGGTTTTGATGGCGAGATTGAGGCATTAAAGTTTGATTGTAATTGTAGAAAGCCAAAAATTGGCATGTTTACACAAGCTGAAAAAGATTTGAATATTATTTTAGAAAAATCATGGGTTGTAGGCGATAGTACTAGGGATATATTGGCTGCACAGAATGCAGGAATGAAAAGCATTTTGGTGGAGACAGGACATGCTGGAAAAGATTGTAGTTTTGAAGTTAATCCAGATTTTATTGCAAAAGATTTAAATGAGGCAGTTAAGTTGATATTAAAGGAAGTTAGATAGAATGATTGTTAGTAGAGCGCCATTAAGAATGAGTTTTGTAGGCGGTGGTAGTGACTTACCTTCTTACTATAAGCAAAAGGGTGGGGCGGTATTGTCAACATCGGTTGATAAGTATATGTATGTCACAGTTAATAAAAAATTTGATAATGATATTAGGTTAAGCTACTCAATTACTGAAAATGAAAGTAGTATCCAACAAATCAAACACCCTATCGTTCGTAATACCTTGGAGTTGTTCGATATCCAAGGAGGGATTGAAATTACATCAATATCAGACATCACCTCTCAAGGTTCTGGGCTGGGCTCATCAAGTTCTTATACAGTTGCATTACTACACGCACTATATGCGTATAAAGGTGAAAATACATCAAAAGAAGCATTGGGTAGGTTGTCAAGTTATATAGAAATTGACTTGTGTGGAGATAAAATAGGCAAACAAGATCAATATGCCGCTGCGTTTGGTGGATTGAACTTGATTGAGTTTCATGAAGACGATTCGGTAGTAGTAAGTCCAATTATTTGCAAACCTGAAACAATCAAGAAAATGGAAGAATCAATCATTGTTTTCTATACGGGTCGAACACGCAGTTCATCTGCTTTGTTAAGCGATCAATCAGAAAATATGAAGCAAGCTGACAAAAGAGAGTTGATGTCGAACATGGTTTCTTTGGCTTATGAAATGAGAGGCTTGCTTGAAAATAATGACGTTGAACCGTTAGGAGAATTATTAGACAAGAACTGGCAATTAAAACGCCAAATGACAATTGGTATAAGCGACTTTCAAATTGATGGCTGGTACAAAAAAGGGATATTAGCAGGCGCAACCGGTGGAAAGCTATTGGGAGCTGGTAATGGAGGATTTTTAATGTTTTTTGCACCAAAAGAAAAGCATACTGACATTATAAAAGCGATGAAAGGTTTGCAGAGAGTGCCCTTCTCTTTTGATAATGGTGGCAGTAAAATTGTATTTTCAGACCAAATGAAGGAATAAACTGATGAAATTTACTATTGAAAATTATATTAAACAACATAATTTAGTTATTGAAAATCTTAATTATCAAGAAGTTGAAAATGCGATTAGTTTAATTAAAGAAACTATCGAGAAAGAAAAGAGAGTTGCTGTATGTGGTAACGGTGGTAGCGCTGTAGCAGCATCACATTATATTACCGATTGGAATAAAATGGTTTATACCCACACCATGTTGAGATTTAATGGTATTTGCCTTTCAGATAATGTTGGTTTGATTACAGCATATTCAAATGATTTATCTTATGATGAGGTATTCTCAGAGCAAGTAAAAAATTTACTATATGAGGGCGACTTGTTAATTACCTTAAGTGGAAGTGGAAACTCAGAAAACGTTGTCAAGGCGACAAATGTGGCAAATGAAATGAAAGTGAATACTTTGACAATTTGTGGATATGATGGCGGCAGGTTAAAACAAGTCTCCAAAAACTCTGTCTGGATACGCTCCAATGACATGCAACTCTGTGAAGATGCTCAGACCGTATTTGGTCATATGGTAATGAAGAGCCTTTGCGGAGAATGTTTATATATATGAGAGTGAAATGTAAATGAATGGTACCCCTAAAGTCTCTGTTATTATGCCTGTATATAATGGGCAGACATACCTTAAAGAGGCTATAGAATCAATTTTAAATCAAACATATGAGGATTTTGAATTTATTATTGCTTATGATGAGTCAAATGATAACTCATTAGAAATTATAAAAGAATATCAGGATATGGACTCCAGAATATTCTTGTCTGTTGGTTGTGACCGTGGTTTAGTTAAATCTTTGAATGATGCAATTGATATTTCAAGAGGCGAATATATCGCAAGGATGGATGCTGATGATATTAGTTTACCTAGACGTTTTGAAAAACAAATCAATTATATGGTTAAAGAAGATTTAGATATATGTGGTACATTTATAGAATCATTTGATAAAAATACATCTTTTGGAGTTACGAGCTATCCTGAAAAAGATGAAGATATTAGATTCGTATTAATGTTTATGACTTCATTCGCACACCCAAGTGTAATTATAAAAAGAACTGTTTTTAATAATTTAAAATATCAAAACTATAAATATGCAGAAGATTATAAACTTTGGATTGATATCGCATTGAGACAATATAGAATGGGAAATCTTAGTGAGGCTTTATTGAAATATAGAGTTCATAGTGGCCAAATTTCAAAAAAAAACAGCACAAATCTAATGTATAAAGCTAAATCAATAGCTGATCAGTTTAGAAAAGAAAATATACATTCGCATATAGACTTGTTTAATAAAAATCTTAATCTATATCTTAGAAATTCCACCTTAATAAATTTAAATACACTTATAAATAATTTTAAAAGTATTGCTGAAAAAGATGGAATATCATCTAAGTTTGTATTAATTGCTATAAGGCATACATTTAAAAACTCCTCCAAAATAAATATAGTGCTCTTTAGTATTTATTATTTTAAGACAAGAAATATGGGGGCAAGAAACTGGCAAGACACCACTATGTTTATTGCATCATTTTTTGGAATTTGTAAAAAATCTTTTGTTTATAAACAGATAAAGAATAGTAAATTTTTATGAAATTTCTGATAGTATTAATTAGTCATAATGATTATTTAATTTTTAAAAAATATAGGGGCTGTCACCTTAATCCCCCCCCAAAATTAACACCTAACCAAAGTAGAACTTTCTTATAAAGAAACATAAGAAAACTCCATCAAACACTGAAGTATAAAAAACCAATGGACGTGTATCAAGAAAGTATAAAATTAAACCAGAATAAGAAGAAGGCTTCTTAGGGTATTCTTCAATTCAAAAGTGATTAAAGACTTAGACGAGTTTAAAAAACTATCAGACATTATGGTTGCTAATCGTATGAATAGTGATCTCAACGACGTAAAAGATAAAGTCTACACCAGGCACTTGTTTAATAGTGATTAACCCAACCAAGAAATAAATAAAGCATTAGAGAGCAACAAACAAATAGGAATTAATAAAAAAAAATGAAAGTTTTAGTAACAGGAAGTGCTGGATTTATTGGTTCCGCTCTATCGATTAGATTGTTAGATAGAAGTGATGAAGTTGTTGGTATTGATAACCACAATGACTATTACGATCCATCACTTAAAGAAGCACGTCTCGCTCGTCATATTCATCATAAGAATTACACTCACATCCGTATGGATATTGAGGATGGAGCGGCTGTTGAAGCACTGTTTAAGGCGCATCAGTTTGATGGGGTAGTGAACTTGGCAGCACAGGCTGGTGTGCGCTATTCTATTGAAAACCCGCTAGCCTACATTAATACCAATATTGTTGGGTTTGGACACATTCTTGAAGGTTGTAGATACAATAAAATTAAACACCTTGTTTACGCCTCTAGTAGTTCAGTTTATGGCTCAAACACTAAACAGCCGTTCTCAACTCATGATGCAGTTAATCATCCACTCAGCCTCTACGCAGCTACTAAGAAAGCCAATGAACTCATGGCGCATACTTATTCTCATCTTTATGATTTACCAACAACAGGTCTTAGGTTCTTTACAGTCTATGGCCCATGGGGTCGCCCCGACATGGCGTTGTTCAAGTTCACTAAAGCAATGTTAGCAGGTGAAAAAATCCAAGTGTTTAATTATGGAAAGCACCGTAGAGACTTCACTTATATTGATGATATTGTTGAGGGGGTGATTCGGGTGTTGGACAAGCCAGCGAAACAAAATCCACACTGGAGTGGCGATAATCCAGACTCCAGTACCTCTCAAGCGCCGTGGCGTGTCTACAACATTGGCAATAACTCACCAGTGGAGTTGATGGACTATATTAAAGCGATTGAAGAAGCGTTGGGTATTAAGGCGGAGAAAGAGCTTCTGCCATTGCAACCTGGCGATGTTCCAGATACTTTTGCTGATTTAGACGACCTCGTAAAAGAATTCGGCTATAAGCCAAGTATGAGTGTTACACAGGGTGTTAAGAATTTTGTTGATTGGTTTAAAGAATATCACAACCTGTGATTAATACTAAAAATACAAAAATAGCGATTATCGGCTTGGGTTATGTGGGCTTGCCATTGGCTGTTGAATTTGGAAAGGTTTTTGAAACAATAGGTTTTGATATCAACAAATCTAGAATTGAAGAATTATTAGGAGGAAAAGACTCGACACTTGAAGTGACATCTCATGAATTACAAGAAGCAACAAAGCTCAGCTATACGACTGATGCCAAAGATATCCAAAATTGTAATATTTTTATTGTTACTGTACCAACGCCAATTGATGAACATAAAAAACCTGACTTAACGCCACTCGTTAATGCCAGTAAAACTGTTGGCAGATTATTAAAAAAAGATGATCTTGTTATTTATGAATCCACCGTTTATCCCGGAGCGACAGAAGAGGTTTGTGTGCCAATACTTGAGCAGCATTCAGGTCTGAACTTTAATCAAGATTTCTTTTGTGGTTACTCCCCTGAAAGGATTAATCCTGGTGACAAAGAACATCGTATTGCCATGATTAAAAAAGTCACATCAGGCTCAACACTTGGGGCGGCGGATAGGGTGGATACGCTCTACCAAAGAATCATTACTGCAGGCACACACAAAGCAGGGAGCATCAAAATAGCAGAAGCCGCGAAAGTTATTGAAAACACACAGCGTGATGTTAATATAGCATTAATTAACGAGTTAGCAATGATTTTTAATAAGCTGGACATTGATACTGAGGCTGTACTGGAGGCCGCAGGAACCAAGTGGAATTTTCTCCCATTTCGACCGGGCCTGGTAGGTGGGCATTGTATTGGGGTTGATCCATATTATTTAACTCATAAAGCTATTGAGGCGAACTATCACCCAGAGATGATTCTTGCTGGCCGGCGTCTGAATGATAATATGGGCTCTTACGTTGTCGATCAAGTGTCTAAATTAATGATTAAAAAGCGAATTCATGTAGTTGATGCAAATGTGCTAATTATGGGTTTAACTTTTAAGGAGAATTGCCCCGATTTGCGCAATACGCGCGTGGCTGATCTAGTCACTGAATTTGAGATTTTTAACTGTAATGTGGACGTGTATGACCCTTTGGCTGATCAAGCTGAAGCGTATCGTGAGTACGGAATTACACTAGTGAGTGAGCCCAATAATAGCAACTATGATGCCATTGTACTTGCAGTAGCTCATGACGAATTTAAACAGATGACATTAAGCCAAATAAAAGCATTTGGTAAAGATAGTCATGTAATTTATGATATTAAGTACCTCTTTGAGGCTTATCAGGTTGATGGCAGGTTATGAATATTATTTGTGGCTTCTTAGATAATTATTTTCAGGTTAAAACGGAAGGCATTGGATCATTGGCTGCAATAATAAGGTTTAATCACAGTAAATGATGTCAGAATACTCCAAAGATATTTTATTTTCTGATAATTACATTTATGAACAATTTAATAAATCAATCTAAATCCTTCATTTTTGGCTCAATTAGATAAGTAGCATCTGCTACTTAAATATAGGACGCTTATTATTTGTTATGAAAAATTTACTAGATAAAAATCAAGTTGATGGAAGATTGAAGATGTGTAAAATCCTTAATGAATTTTTTAAGTAGACATTAGAGTTAATCTATGATAATGACTAAAACTCCATTTCGTATTTCTTTTTTTGGGGGAGGTACAGATCACCCAGAATGGTCAAAAGAGCATGGAGGTAAAGTCCTTGCTACAACCTTTGATAAATATTGTTATATAACTGTCAGAGTTCTTCCTCCTTTTTTTGAACACAGCCATAGAATTGTATACTCTCGAATAGAGAGTGTTAGTGATATTAATTTGATTGAACACCCCTCTGTCCGAGAAGTATTAAAATTTGTTGACTTTAATAAGGGGTTAGAAATTCATCATGATGGCGATCTTCCTGCAAGGTCAGGTTTAGGCTCAAGTTCATCATTTACTGTTGGAATCTTAAATGCCGTGAATGCTATGAAGGGTATTTATAATTCTCCACATCAACTTGCTACTGAAGCTATCCACATTGAACAAAATTTAATTAAGGAGTGTGTTGGCTCACAAGATCAAATCTCTGCTGCATATGGAGGTTTTAATGAAATTGAATTTAATAAAGATGGAGGTTTTTTAGTTGAGCCTTTAGTTGCCAAAAAAGAAAGATTAGAGGATTTAAATAATCACTTGATGCTTTTTTTTACTGGTGTTTCAAGGTACTCATCTGAAATATTAACAAGTCAGCTGTCAAATCTTAGTAATTGCCAAAGTCAAATGCATGAACTAAGAGATATGGTTGATGAAGGCGCTTCAATTTTACGAAATAAAAATAATTCGTTAGATGATTTTGGAAAACTTCTTGATAAAGCATGGAAGAATAAAAGAAGCCTATCAAAGCTAATTACTAATAATAAAATTGATGAATTGTATTCTAATGCAATAAAAGCTGGCGCTTTGGGAGGAAAAATACTTGGGGCTGGTGGCGGTGGTTTTATTTTATTTTTTGTTAAGCCAGAAAATCAAATTAATGTTGCAAAAGTTATGGAAAAACTAACTTATGTTCCATTTAAATTTGAAAATAGTGGCTCTAAAGTAGTTCTATATCAGCCTGATGGATTTTAGTTTAAATAAAAATACCAAAATTTATGTTGCAGGCCATAAAGGATTAATAGGCTCTGCTTTTGTAAGGTTTTTTGAAAAAAATAACTTTACAAACATTATTGTTGAAGATAGAAAAAAACTTGATTTATGTTCAAAAGATGCTACTT
>Ga0209482_1001342_pt1 | contig 17164 bp, 17 predicted proteins | sample CoawatmetaG10DNA_FD_187512 | JGI IMG/M metagenome (GOLD analysis project Ga0209482, IMG submission 187512) | Marine microbial communities from the West Antarctic Peninsula - Coastal water metaG104-DNA (SPAdes) (version 2) | ecosystem: Environmental > Aquatic > Marine > Coastal ...
GGATATACCCCTCTTTTTCAACCTAAAAAACTATGAAACAAGTTTACTTAACCACAAGTAATTTTTTAGTTACAACTGTTAATCCCTTACCATCGGTAATATTAACAAAGTACTGTCCATTTTTTAAATCAAAAGGCGTAACTATCATATGATTTCCAGCTGAAAGATTCAACCGCTTAGAAGAGACCTTAACTCCTAAAACATTATAAATACTAACCTCAATATCCTTTCCTTTAGTCAAACTTAATGGCAATGTATAGCTAGTGTTTGCCGGATTAGGATAAATATCATGAACTTTAAAATCATCTACTTCTTCAAAAGAAGTAGTATTATTTGTTACTTCAATCTGAACTGTTTCATCATAATAAAAGAAATTATCAGAAATTCGGAATACAACTAAATAAGGATTTGAACGAACTTGACTAACATCTGGCGTCCAAGCAAACGTACCTTCTATTTCATTACCATTTCCTGTTAAAGAATAAGTAAAAGTAGATGCCGCAGTAGTTAAGCCGAAAGGCTCACCAAATGAACTCATGCTTACTACATCATTTACATCAGCATCTGAAGCTAATAAATGAACCTGATAGTTTTGTCCAGGAGCAATTTTAATATAAGGATATCCTAAATTATTTGTTGGTAATGATTGCATATTAGAAATGACAGGCATAGCATTTGTAGTGTCAGGGACAACAACAAATTGCATATCTCTACTCATAGCTCCAACTAAAACACCATTTCGGTATTCTTCAACAGCAAAAGAAGCTACAAAATTACCAACCATTTTAGCATCCCAAGTAACAGCACCAGTTATTGAATCAATTGAAAAAAGACCCGTTGCATTAGAATAAGTTGTATCCGATAAGAACTCATAACCCATAACTAATGACGGCACTGACATACCAGCTGATAAAGGCACAGATAAATGCCAAACTAAAGAATCTCCATCAGGATCAAATGGAAGAGGATTATATTGCCATAAAGTATTAGCTGGTAAATAAGAAACCGGTGGAGCTAAGAAAGTTGGTGAAGAATTTGGATTAGCACTATCCACATTTACATAAGTTAAGAAACTCATGCTTTCACTTAATGGATTAGCCATATTAATAATTGCTCCATTTCTACAACAATCAGTCCACTTTATCATGTAATAGCCATTAGTAGGAAAATTAATTGTATCAGTAAAATGATACACCTCAACCCCATATACTGATGACATAGAACTAACTGGGCCACCTAAACCAAAAGAAAGACTTTGTGAGGAAACAAAACTATAATTTCCACTTGTATCTAACATAAAAATATCCACATCTTGGTTTAATGTCATTGGAACTCCTAAAGTATCTCTATAAACATCTAATTCTAAATAGTAATGCGAACCTGTTGTATCAGAACTTAAATAAGTAGCAGAAATTTGCCCTCCCATAAGATGAGTGGCATAAGAAGAAACCGCTATTGCAATTCCAAAACATAGTGTAAAAATCTTTTTCATATTTGTAATTATTTAATTATTAACTCTTTTACTATCACAAATATACGTTCAAAATAATGAAAACAAAATAAAAATTGTCTTTTTCAAAAATATCTTATGCGTTCAAAAACGATATTTATTATTTTAATAATTTACACAACTAAGTATTTGCTCTCAATAAAAACTAAATTTGCCAATAACTTTCTAACCAATGACAAACAAGCTTGTAATTACTAATGATGGATCTCATTCCATTTTTAACCCTGAAGTAAATGAAACTTATCATTCCAAACACGGAGCAATTGTTGAAGCCGAGTATGTTTTTATTAAAAATGGACTTCTGGCAGAAAACAAAAAGCAATTTAATATCCTAGAAGTTGGTTTCGGAACAGGACTAAACGCTTTGCTTACAGCACAAAAAGCACAACAAAAAGAAATTACTATTAATTATCATGGAATTGAACTATATCCTGTTGCAAAAGAAAGTTATAGTCAGCTTAATTTTACTGAATTGATTGGAGAAGAAAAATCAAAATTATTACAACTTCACGAATGTGAATGGGAGAAGGAACATGTAATAAATAATTTTTTTAGATTAACAAAAAATGAAATTGCTTTAGAAAATTATACAAGCAAAACTAAATTTGATATTATTTATTTTGATGCCTTTTCACCAGAAAAACAACCCGAACTATGGACAGCTGAAGTCTTTCAGAATATGTATAATTTATTAAATGAAGATGGTTTTTTAGTAACCTACTGTGCAAAAGGAGTAGTGAAACGAACCATGAAAGCAGTTGATTTTGAAATTATAGTTTTAGACGGCCCTCCAGGCAAAAGGCAAATGACAAGAGCAAATAAGACTACTTCTCGAAAATAACATCCAGAATCAATTTAAATCCTTTGTAAGCACAAAAGAAAATAGCTGGAATTAAAGTAAGTCCTATTACTAAAACAGTATAGCTACCCTGACGTAAGTTATTAAATCCTGCAAACAACGTAATAGAAGATAGAATTATCAAGATTGAAAATCCGGAAAGCCACATCACCCCTTCTATTATTTTTTCTTTATCCATCGTAACTATCTGCAGCATTACGGACAGAGCCAAATTGATTTAACAAAGCTTTAGCCACTTCATAGTCAACACCTATCTCCTGCATTAGCATTTTAGTTCCCCTATCCACTAATTTATTATTAGAAAGGTGCATATCTACCATTTTGTTTCCTTTAACCTTTCCTAGCTTTATCATCACTGAAGTAGATATCATATTCAAAACCAATTTCTGTGCAGTTCCTGATTTCATCCTAGTACTTCCAGTAACAAACTCAGGACCAACCACTACTTCAACAGGAAAATCAGCAACTTTTGACACAGGAGCATTAGCATTACAAACAATACAACCTGTAGTTATATTTTCTGCTTGGCATTTTTTAAGTGCCCCTATCACATAAGGAGTAGTACCAGAAGCCGCAATACCAATCACCACATCATTCTCATTTATATTATGAGATTGTAAATCCTCCCAACCTAAATCGGTATTATCTTCTGCAAATTCTACTGCTTTACGCATAGCTTTATCGCCTCCTGCCATAATTCCAATTACCAAACCATTGTCTACACCAAAAGTAGGCGGACATTCTGAAGCGTCAATAACTCCTAGCCTACCAGAAGTACCAGCTCCTAAATAAAACAAACGTCCACCAATTTTCATTTTAGGAAAGATTGCATTAATTAATTGTTCAATTTGAGGTATCTGATCTTCTACCAAAAGTGCTACTGTTTTATCTTCTCTATTAATGTTTGTGAGCAAATCAGCTGTGCTCATTTTATCTAAACCATCATAATTAGAATTGGATTCAGTAATTTTATTCATTTAGTATAAAGATGGAAATTTAGAGGGATTTGCTTCTCCCATCATTTCATATACTTTTTCAAAAATATCTTCTGCAGATGGTTTTGTAAAGTAATCACCATCTTTACCATAAGGAGGACGATGAGCTTTAGCTGCTAAAGTTTGAGGTTCAGAATCCAAGAAGTTATACGCATTTTGTTCTTCCACAATTTTCTGTAAAATGTAAGCTGAACCACCTCCAGGTACATCCTCATCAATTACCAATAATCGGTTAGTTTTCTTCACACTTTCTACAATATCATGCGATAAATCAAAAGGCACTAAAGTTTGCGTATCAATCACCTCACAAGAGATTCCTGCTCTTTCTAATTGCTCAGCAGCATCCATTACTATTTTCCAAGTACTTCCATATGAAACTAAAGTAATGTCATTTCCTTCTCTAGTGGTTTCAACTTTCCCTAAGGGAACTCTGAATTCACCAATATTATTTGGCAATTTTTCTTTTACTCTATATCCGTTTAAGCACTCAATTACCATAGCTGGATCGTTCGATTGCATTAAAGTATTATAAAATCCTGCTGCTCTTGTCATATCTCTTGGCACACACAAATACATTCCTCTTGTACCGTTTAACAACATTCCCATAGGAGATCCTGAATGCCATATCCCTTCAAGTCTATGTCCTCTAGTACGGATAATTAATGGAGTAATTTGCCCACCATGAGTTCTGTAGTGTAAAGATGCAATATCATCTACCATAGGTTGAAAACCATAAATTACATAATCCAAATATTGCATTTCAGCAATAGGCTTCAATCCTCTTAGAGAAAGTCCGATACCTTGACCAATAATTGTTGCTTCTCTAATACCTGTATCAGCTACTCTACTTTCACCAAACTTATCTTGCAAACCTTCAACACCCTGGTTTACACCACCAATTTTACCAACATCTTCACCAAAAATCATTGCTTCCGGAATAGCTTCAAACATATGATGAAAATTATCTCTTAAAATAATTCTCGCATCCACGTCTTCACTGTCGTTATTGTAAGTAGGTTTAACCTCTGCAACCTTTAAAGCTGAAGTTGATGTTTCATTATATAGTTTCGTATTATATCTTTTGTAGTTTTCAGAATTAATTCTATTAATGAAATTACGCAAAGTTGCTTTTTCAGGAATATTTTCATTTACAATCATTCCTAAAAGCATTCTTGCTTTACTTAAATAATCTCTTCTGAAAACACCAAACATTGCCGATTGATTTAAATCTTTAATCCAATCAGTAATTTCAGGGATACTAACTTGAGCAGCAATAGAATTAAAAAGAGTAATTACTTCTTTTAGTTCTACTTTAATTGGAGCCTGGTACTCTGTCCAAGCTTCTTTCTTTTGCTCTTTTACAAATTGAATAACTTCCTTATCAATATTAGATAAATCATCTTCATTAGCGATTTCATTTTCTAAAATCCATTCCTTAAATTTCTTATTACAATCAAAATCAATTTCCCATTGTAATCTCTCTTTACTCTTATATCTAGCATGCGAACCAGAAGTAGAATGCCCAGTAGGCTGTGTCATTTCAACAACATGAATAATAGAAGGGATATGCTTTTCTCTCGCTAATTTTTCTGCTTTTTCATAAGCTGAAATTAATGCAGGATAATCCCAAGCCATTACTTTTACAATATCATAACCAGCCCCTTTCTCATCCATCTGGAAGCCTTTCAACACTTCTGAAACATCTGACTTTGTCATCTGTATATCATTCGCAACTGAAATTCCGTAACCATCATCCCAAACAGAAATAATAGCAGGAACTTGTAAAACTCCAATTGCATTTACTGCTTCAAAGAAATGACCTTCAGCACAAGAAGAATTTCCAATTGTTGCAAAAGCAATTTCTGAACCTCCATTAGTAAACCCTGGTTTACTCTTTGCTAATTCAGGATTATCTCTATAAACTTGTGATGCCTGAGCTAAACCAACCAGTCTTGGAAACTGCGAAGCTAAACAAGCCATATCAGAAGTAGAATTATTCTGTTCCATCAAATTTTTCCAACTTCCATCATCATTTAAAAAACGCGTTCCGAAATGATTCATCATTTGTCTAGAACCTGAAGATGGCTCTCTTTCTAATTCAGGATCACCATACAAAGAAGAAAACATATGCTTTGGTGAATATTGCCCCAATGCAGTCATTAAAGCTTGATCTCTATAATACCCAGCACGAAAATCACCATGTCTAAATACTTTAGCTAGAGCAATTTGAGCTAATTCTTTTCCATCACCAAAAATTCCAAAACTACCTTTACCAGAAAGCACGTCACGCCTACCTTGTGCGCCTGATTCCCTTACTTCAGCAGCTAGCCTGTAATCAGATAAAATAGTTGCTTTAAAATCATCCTTTGATATCTTCTTATTAACTACTTTTACTTTTGTATTCATCATAATTTAAATTAAAATTTCGGACGCCAAAATTAATCATTTTTTATGATAAATAACAGTTTTAATCATCATGAAAAATCTTACATAAATAAATCATATAACAATTAGGTTTAATTTGGAAAATATTTTTAATTTTGCAGCCCCTCAATAATGAGGACTAATCACAGAGATGGTTTAACCAAATTAAAAGAAAAAAATGTCAACAAGAATTAGACTAGCAAGACACGGTAGAAAAAAACAAGCATTTTACCACATAGTAGTAGCTGACCAAAAAGCTCCTAGAAACGGAAGATTTATTGAAAAATTAGGAGTTTATAATCCTAACACTAAACCTGCAACAATCGATTTAGATTTTGATGGTGCAGTAAACTGGTTACTAAAAGGAGCACAACCTTCTGATACAGTAAGAGCAATACTTTCTTACAAAGGAGTCATGATGAAAAAACACTTAATGGCTGGTGTTGTTAAAGGTGCTTTCAGTGAAGAAGAAGCTGAAATAAGATTTACAGCATGGATGGAAGATAAAGAAAACAAAGTAGCTGATGAAAAATCAGGAATAGAACAAGCAATAATGGCTGCTGAAAAAGCGGCTTTAGCTGCTGAAAAAGCGAAAAGTGATGAAAGAGCGATAGCAATAGCACTTAAAAACACTCCTGTTACTGAAGAAGCTGCCCCTGTTACTGAAGAAGCTGCCCCTGTTGCTGAAGAAGCTGCTCCTGTTGCTGAAGAAGCTGCTCCTGTTGCTGAAGAAGCTGCTCCTGTTGCTGAAGAAACTCCTACTGCTGAAGAAAAAACAGAAGAAGCTTAATACTCACATAATGCAAAAAAAAGATTGCTTCTTATTTGGAACAGTTTTTAAATTGCATGGTTACAAGGGGGATGTCAATATCTATAATGATAATGACATCCCTTTTGATTTTTCTAAGCTTACTTATTTTTTAATTGAGCAGAATAATGAACTTGTCCCTTACTTTATTGAAAAAGCACGTGCAACAAAACCAAATGTTGTTCTTGTAAAATTTGAAGATATAGAAAATGAGGTTTTAGCTAAAAAAATACTCAAACGAAAAGTATATTTACCTAAAGAGTTAATTCCTAAAACAGATGAACTTGAAATTACAGAGAAAAAGCTAATCGGCTATACCGTATTGGATATTAATCATGGAGAATTAGGCAAAATATCCTACATAAACTCACAAACTTCACAGCAATTAATTTATGTTGAAAAAGACGGCAAAGAATTTTGTTTTCCAATGCACGAACAATTTGTAAAAGGAATTGACCCAAAAGATGGCATAATGGAGGTAAAAATTCCTGAAGAATTATTAGATTTAAACTAACTCCTCTACAAAGTTAATTCCATTGTCTTCCAACTCTTTTAAAACAGGAATATAGATATCTTTAGTAGTTGGAATTTTCACTCCAGTTGAGTTTATCTTTCCATTTAAAATTAATTTGGCAGCAATAGCTACTGGCAAACCTACTGTTTTTGCCATAGAGGTGTATCTAGGATCATCTCCAAAAACAAGCAAGGAAGAATTAAGTTTCTTTTGCTCTCCATTTTGCACATACTCAAACTGATGCTGCATTACTATCATATCCTTATCTTCAGAATCTAATGTCCATTTTTCTTCACAAATTTTTTGTAAAATCTGAGCTGGAGAAGCATCTTTTAAACCCACAATAGTATCTGCAAAAACACCTAACCATTCTATTTTACTAAATTCCTCAGAATCCTGAGATAGATTTAAATAACTACAGAACTTTTGCTCAACAGAAAGTTCGTTATTGTAAGGGAAAAATAAATTAATAAATGATCTGTAAGATAAATTTTCTGAATTTTCAACTTTATAAGTATCATCTGTCATGCCTAACTGCACAAACAAATTCCAAGCTTTGCAATATCCTTTTCTTCTAAGCGTACCTCTAAAAAGAGTTGGGATATCGTCTAATCCATAAGCAGACCTATACCCTAATGAATCTCTGTTTGCATAACCTTCAAATTCTCCTGCATCCAACACTTCCATTACTTCTGTACGCTCAAAAAGTTTTGTGTAAGGTATGTATTTATATTTTCCTTGCTTAATGTATTGTGCAGTTCCTTGACCTGCTAATACTACATTTCTAGGATTCCAAGTAAATTTATAATTCCAAGGATTGGTATCATAATCAGGATGTACAAGACCGCCACAAAAGGATTTGAAAGAAGTCAGTTCCCCTCCATTTTCTTTAATCTCATCAATTACTTGCATAGCAGACATATGATCAATTCCAGGATCTAAACCAATTTCATTTAACAAAATTACACCTGCTTGTTTTGCCATTTCATCTAAATCCGCAATTTCTGCAGAAACATAAGATGCTGTAACTAAGTTTTTACCTAAAGAAATACAATCCTTAGCCACAGTAATATGTAAGCTTGCTGGCAACATAGATATTACAATATCAGCATTTCCTATCTCATTTTTTCTTTGTTTTTCATCCGTTACATTAAAGAAAATTGCTTTTCCATTTTCATGATTAGCAACTGCTAGTTCTGCTAGTTCAATTGAAAAATCAGCAACTGTAACTTGCCAGATATTAGCTATTGAATTATCCAATAAATACTTAATTAATGTCACTGCTGACCTTCCTGCTCCTATTACTAATATCTTTTTCATTTGCTTTTGTAAATTCAGGTGCTAAAGTATTATTTTTGCTCCAATAAAGGAAATAAAATGACAACAGAAAATTCAATAAAAATAGCAATCCTATTTTGCCTAAGTGCAGTAATATTAGGGGCTTTTGGTGCTCACGCTTTTAGAGAGGTACTTAGTGAAAGTCAAATCAACTCATTTCAAACAGGAGTTAGATATCAATTTTTTCATGGATTAGCTATTTTAATTATTTCGTTAAATATGAATTATTTCACTGACAGGTTAAGCAGTATAATTAAAATAATGTCTGCAGGCATTATTCTATTTTCATTTTCTATTTACTTATTAAACATCCAGGATTTAATCGGATTTTCAATGTCTTATCTAGGACCAATAACCCCTATTGGAGGCCTATTATTAATTACTTCATGGATAGGGTTATTTTTTAACATTAAAAAATAAGCATAATATTATTGTATAAGCGATTAATATTTAACTTTGGCCCCCATAAAACAAAACAAAAAATATTATGACCGAAACAGGCAAGCGAGCAATTAATGCTACCATCTCTGATTTAGGAATTAAAAACGCAACTGCACACTGGAACTTATCAGCTAAAGAATTGGCTAATATTGCAGTTGAAAAAGGACAAGCAACCTTAACCTCAAGCGGGGCAATCAATATCAATACAGGAGAATTCACTGGCCGTTCACCAATGGATCGTTTTATTGTGAGAGATGCTATTACTGAAGAATCTGTTTGGTGGGGAAATGTTAATTTATCCTTTGATGAAAAAAAATTTGACGCACTACACCAAAAAGTATTGAACTACTTAAGCGAAAAAGAGCTTTATGTAAGAGATGTTTATGCTTGTGCTGAAGAAAAATACAAAATGAATATCCGTGTAGTTAATGAACATGCTTGGAGCAATATGTTTGCTTACAACATGTTCCTACGCCCTACTGATAGTGAAATAGAAAGTTTTGATGCAGAATGGACTATCCTAAATGCACCAGGATTTATGGCAGATGCTGATGTTGACGGAACCCGTCAGCATAATTTTGCGATATTAAATTTTACAAAAAAGGTTATTCTTATTGGTGGTACTGGTTATACTGGTGAAATCAAAAAAGGAATATTCTCAGCTTTAAACTTTATATTACCTCACCAAAAAAATGTACTTCCAATGCACTGTAGTGCAAATACTGGAAAAGAAGGTGATACAGCTATTTTCTTTGGACTATCAGGTACAGGGAAAACTACCCTTTCAGCTGACCCAAATAGAAACCTAATTGGTGATGATGAGCACGGTTGGAATGGCGATACTGTTTTCAACTTTGAAGGCGGTTGTTATGCCAAATGTATTGACCTTTCTGCTGAGAAAGAACCCGATATATTTGCAGCCATAAAACCAGGAGCCCTTTTAGAAAACATCTCCTTTTTTGAAGGAACAAATGAGCCAAACTATGAAGATGGATCTATTACTCAAAACACAAGAGTAAGTTATCCAATTGATCATATTGAAAATATTGCAAAACCATCACTTGGAAAGAATCCGAAAAATATATTTTTTCTTACAGCTGATGCATTTGGAGTTTTACCTCCTGTATCCAAATTAACTACAGGACAGGCTATGTACCATTTTATTTCAGGCTATACTGCAAAGGTTGCTGGAACTGAAGCTGGTGTTACTGAACCACAAACTACATTCTCTGCTTGTTTTGGAGCTCCATTCATGCCTTTACACCCAACAAAATATGCTGAAATGTTAGGAAATAAAATGCAAGAAAATAATGTAAACGTTTGGCTGATAAACACGGGTTGGTCAGGTGGAGTTTATGGCGTTGGAGAACGTATTTCTTTAAAATACACAAGAGCAATGATTACAGCCATACTAAATGGTGAGTTGGAAACAGCTGAATACACTACACATGAGGTATTCGGATTAAAGATGCCAACTGCTTGTCCTAATGTACCATCTGAGATATTGAGCCCAAAAAACACCTGGGCTGATAAGAACGCTTATGATGCAAAAGCCAATGAACTGGCTAATGCTTTTAATAAAAACTTTGCTCAGTTTGCTGATAATGCAAATGCTGAAATTTTAGATGCCGCACCAAAAGCAACAATGAAGCATTAGATTTATTATCTATTAATTAGATTACAGAACAAGCCGAGCAAATGCTCGGCTTTTTTTATATTTTTGAAAAATGCAACTATTCTATTTAGAAAATCATAAAGATGAAATAATACTGAGTGCTGAAGAAAGTAAGCACGCTACTAAAGTACTTAGAAAAAAGGAAGGTGATATTTTAAATTTTACGGATGGGAAAGGTGCTTTTTATAAAGCAGAAATTATAGTTGCTGACTCAAGAAAGTGCCGACTGAAAGTAGTAAGTACCGAGCAAAAAGAAAAACAACACAACTACCATTTGCACATTGCCATTGCCCCTACCAAAAACATGGATAGGTTTGAATGGTTTTTAGAAAAAGCTACTGAAATTGGTATTGATGAGATAACACCTATTATTTGTACCCACTCTGAAAGAAAAAAAATAAAAACTGAAAGATGCAATCGGATCTTACTCTCGGCCATGAAACAATCCTTAAAATTTCATGTACCAAAACTAAATGAAGCAATGAGTTTAAGTGATTTTATAAAACAGGATTATGAAGGCACTAAGTATATTGCCCATTGTGAGGATGGTGAAAAAAAGGAGTTAAAGAGGGTAAATAAAACAGAAAAAACCATAATACTAATTGGGCCTGAGGGAGATTTCAGCCCAAAAGAAATTGAATTGGCTTTACAAAATCAATTTAAAGCAGTAAGTTTGGGCACTAGCAGGTTACGAACAGAAACAGCAGGTATTATAGCTGCACACAGCATAAATATTAAATAACTATGAAAAAAATGAACAGAATATTATTTCTATTTATCTGCTTTACTTCTATAGCCTCATTTGGGCAAAACACTTACCAAATAGCTATATTAAAATACAATGGTGGAGGCGATTGGTATGCAAACCCTACTGCCCTACCAAACCTAATTGCATTTAGCAATGAAAATATTGGAACAAACATCAAGCAAGAACCTGCAACTGTAGAAGTGGGTAGTAGTGATATATTCAACTACCCTTTCCTGCATATGACAGGGCATGGAAATGTAGTTTTTAATGCTAGTGAAAGGGAAAATTTACGCAACTATCTATTAGCTGGTGGTTTCTTACATATTGATGATAATTACGGAATGGATCCTTTTGTGCGTACAGAAATAAGAAAGGTGTTTCCAGAAGCAGATTTAGTAGAATTACCAACTAACCATCCTATTTTTCACGGGAAATATGAGTTTAAAAATGGGTTACCAAAAATTCATGAACATGATGCAAGCCCTTCACAAGCATTTGGTATTGTTATTGATGGACGCTTAGTGTTACTCTATACTTTTGAATCAGACATTGGAGATGGATGGGAAGATGCAGAAGTACATAATGATAGTGAACAAATCCGACTAAAAGCCCTACAAATGGGAGCTAATATCTTGGAATATGTTTTTACTAATTAGACTTTAAAGCAATTCCAAGTCAACAGAAAGTCCTTGTAAAAAACCTATTGATCTTTCAATATCGTCATGCAGCAATCTATCCTCACTTAAGAATTCCACTTCATCTCTGTAAATATCCAAAATTCCTTCAATAAAATCAGATGATTTTGCATTTCTAAAAGCAATACCCTGAGTAGCATTTAAAAGTTCAATAGCTAGAATCCGTTCAGTATTTTCTACCACTCTAAACAGTTTTGTTGCTGCATTTGCACCCATACTAACATGATCCTCCTGTCCGTTTGATGAAACGATAGAATCCACTGATGCAGGCGTACATAATTGCTTATTCTGGCTTGCAATACTTGCTGCCGTATATTGTGGAATCATCATTCCTGAATTAAGCCCAGGTTCTGCTACCAAAAATGCTGGCAATCCTCTTTCACCTGAAATCAATTGATAAGTTCTTCTTTCTGAAATAGAACCTAATTCTGAAAGCCCGATAGCTAAATAATCCATAGCCATAGCCAAAGGTTGCCCATGAAAATTACCTCCTGAAATTATTTTATCCTCACCAATAAAAATTGTAGGATTATCAGTTACTGAATTTATTTCTGTTGTAAATACTTCTTTTACATGAGTAATCACACCTTTACTAGCACCATGCACTTGAGGCATACATCTGAAAGAATAGGGATCTTGAACATGCTCCTTCTCCCCTTCCTGTATCTCACTACCATCTAAGAAATCACGAATATTTTCAGCAGTTTTTAACTGACCTTTATGTGGACGAACCAAATGAATCAATTCATCAAAACATTCATTTCTACCATCAAAAGCTTCTAATGAAATGGCTCCAATCATGTCTGCCATATAAGAAAGTTTCTGAGCTTTTAATAAACTCCAAACTCCATAAGCACCCATAAATTGTGTTCCATTAAGAAGTGCTAATCCCTCTTTGGATTGTAATACAATAGCCTTCCAACCATTGGATTTCATAATGGATTTTGTTTCAACTTCTTTTCCATCAACTACAACTCTTCCTACTCCTAAAAGTGGTAATGACAAATGAGCTAAAGGAGCTAAATCACCTGAAGCCCCTAAACTACCTTGCTGGAAAATTACTGGGAGAATATTTTTATTGAACATTTCAATAAGGCGTTCAACAGTTTCTAATTGCACTCCAGAATGTCCGTATGATAAGGATTGAACTTTTAACAAGAGCATAATTTTAACTATCTCATCAGGCACTTTATCACCAGTACCACAAGCATGAGAAAGCACCAAATTAGTTTGTAGTTTACCTAAATCATCATTGCTTATTTTGTGATTGCAAAGTGAACCAAAGCCAGTGTTTATCCCATAAATAGGTGCATCTGAGTGCTCCATTTTCTTGTCCAGATAATCTCGGCAAGCCTTAATTTTTTGTTTTGCTTTTGTGCTTAAGGCTAATTGTTTATCCTCCGCAATAATTTCAGCAATAACTGAAATACTTAGCATTTGTTCTCCAACTTTATAAATACTCATCTAGGATAACTGTTTTATTAAATCAGTAATGTTCAAATTACTTTGCTCACCACTTTCCATGTTTTTAATCGATAATATTCCCGATTCCATTTCATCCTCCCCCACCATTATTACAAACTGAACCCCTTTATTGTTAGCATAGGTCATTTGCTTTTTCATTTTAGCGCTAGTAGGATATAATTCTGAACTAATTCCTGCAGCACGCAATTGTTTTAATAAAGGCAAGCAAAAAGCAGCCTCATCATCTCCAAAGTTGGCAAACATTACCTTAGTACTTACATCAATATTATTAGGAAATAAAGCGAGCTCTTCCATTACTAGATAGATTCTATCAATTCCAAATGAGACTCCAACTCCTGAAACATCTTTTAATCCAAAATTAGAAGTTAAATCATCATACCTACCACCACCACCAATTGAGCCAATTTGCACATCATTGGCTTTCACTTCCAAAATGCAACCTGTGTAGTAATTAAGCCCTCTAGCTAGAGTAATGTCAAAAACTAAGTTAGCGGATTGCAATCCTAATTTTGTAACAATATCAATTACAAACTTTAATTCTTCTAATCCTTTTTTACCTATTAATGAATTTTCTAAAAGAGAAAATAAATCTCCAACATTTTTGGTATTTAAAAAAGTATCTAAAATAGAAAGAGCTTCCTTTTTCACACCCTTGCTTTCCATTTCTTCTTTTACCTTACCAATACCAATTTTATCCAATTTATCTAAAGCAATTACTATCTGATCAAATAAATCAGTTGCCCCCATCAGCTCAACCATTCCACTAAGTACCTTTCGGTTATTGATGCAAATATCTACATTAGGAATATTTAATTTTGTAAACACATCATCATATAATTGCACCAATTCCACTTCACAAAGCAAAGATTCAGTACCAATTACATCAGCATCACATTGGTAAAACTCACGATACCTACCTTTTTGGGGCCTATCTGCACGCCAAACATTTTGCATTTGGTAGCGCTTAAAGGGAAAAGTAATTTCATTTCTATTTTGTACCACAAATCGAGCAAAAGGTACTGTTAAATCAAAACGCAATGCCTTTTCAACTATTTGTTTAGTTAATGATTTTGAATCAGTATTCTCATCCAAATTAGCTTTAGATAAGAAATCTCCTGAGTTCAATACTTTAAAAATCAAACGATCGCCTTCATCACCATATTTGCCTGTTAAAGTTTTAACATTCTCCATTGCAGGCGTTTCAATCGGAGCATAGCCATAGCATTCAAAAGCTGATTTTACAGTTTCAAAAATGTAATTCCTTCTGAACATTACTTCAGATGTGAAATCACGCATTCCTTTTGGTATTGATGGTTTTGTATTACTCATAATTGTTTGCAAATATCGTAAAATATAATAGATAAATTTCATTAGATTTGGTCCGAAAATTATGAAACAATTATTTACACTATTCCTTCTAGTATTTCTTTCTTGCAATATGAATAATTCCAATACTGTTAATACTATAAATCAGGACCCTAATGATATTAATGCGATAAAGAAGATGCTAAGCAACCAACAGGAGTGTTGGAATAATGGAGATATTGATGGATTTATGAAAGGCTATTGGCAGTCAGAAGAATTAATTTTCACATCACTAAGACATAAACCAACATATGGTTGGAATAACACCTTAGAGAGGTATAAAAACAGTTACCCAACAAAATCCAGCATGGGAGAATTAAAATTTGAAATTTTAGATTTGAAACTTATTTCAAAGACTACTGCAAGGCTTAAAGGAAAATGGAAACTTCTTAGAGAAAAGGACTACCCTAACGGAATATTTTGGCTTGATATTGATAAATTTGATAAGGATTGGTTAATTACAAAAGATTCCACTATATCACTTGAGATTAATACACCCTAGCTTATGAGAAAATATCTTTCTCTTATAAAATTCAGTCATACCATATTTGCAATGCCATTTGCACTTATTGGTTTTTTCTTAGCTACAAAATCAAATGAATTTGAATGGATGACCCTTTTATATGTAGTGCTTTGCATGATTTTTGCACGCTCGGCAGCAATGGCCTTTAATCGTTATATTGACAGGAATATTGATGCGGCCAACCAAAGAACTGCACAGGTGAGGGAAATTCCAAACGGAAGTATAAAAGCCAACTCAGCTTTAATATTTGTTATTATTAACTGCTTACTATTTATCTCAACAACTTATTTAATCAATTCACTTTGCCTGGCACTATCGCCAATTACTCTATTGGTAATTCTAGGGTACAGTTATACCAAACGCTTTACGGCACTTTGCCACTTAGTACTAGGTTTAGGTTTGGCACTTGCTCCCATTGGAGCTTACTTAGCGGTTACAGGGGTATTTGATATTGTTCCTTTGCTATTTTCAGCAGCAGTTCTTTTTTGGGTGAGTGGTTTTGATATTATTTATTCCTTGCAAGATCAGGAGTTTGACAAAGAACAGAAACTTCATTCTATTCCAGTACTGATAGGAACAAAGAATGCGTTGAACTTATCCAACCTTTTACATTTCCTTACATTTTCAGCACTAAGTATTGCTGGCTCATTAGGTGATTTCAGTCTATACTATTGGATAGGTTTTTGGATTTTTACTGCTCTACTTATTTATCAACATATTTTAGTAAAGCATAACGATTTAAGCAAAATTAATCTTGCATTTTTCACTACAAACGGTATTGCTTCCATCATTTTTGGTGTATTTGTCATTGCCGATTTACTAATAAAATAGTCTTTTTTAACATTATTTCATCATATATTAATCTAGTGTAATAAAAATATAGTACTATGTTAAGCAAAGTACTATATATTTACTTATGTTTGTCCCATCAAAATTTACAATAAATGAAAATTGAGAACACACAATCGCAAATGCGAAAAGGGATTTTAGAATACTGCATACTATCCATATTAAAAAATGGAGAAGCCTACCCTTCTGATATTATCGAAAAGCTGAAAAAAGCTAAAATGATAGTAGTAGAAGGCACGCTTTACCCTTTGCTAACACGCTTAAAAAATGCAGAATTATTACAATACCGTTGGGAAGAATCCAGTGCAGGCCCCCCCAGAAAGTATTATTCTTTAACAGATAAAGGAGGTGTATTTTTAATAGAATTAGATAGCACCTGGAAAGATTTAGCAAAAGCAGTAAGATTAACCACTAAAATAAAAAATGATGAATAAGACAGTTAACATTAACCTAGCAGGAATTATATTTCATATTAATGAAGATGCTTTCGAAACATTGAACAATTACTTAAATGCACTTAAAAATCATTTTAAAAATGAAGAAGGTGCTGATGAAATATTAAAAGATATTGAAGGAAGAATTGCTGAACTTTTTACTGAACGATTGAATATAAAAGAAGCCATTTCAATTACGGATGTAACTGAGGTTACTGAAATAATGGGAAATCCTAGCCAGTATGATGATGAAATTGAGCAAGAGCACACGCAAGAAAACATGAACAAAGAAGAAGATTTAAAGAAAGGCAAAAGTAGAAAAGTTTTCAGAGATGAGGAAGGCAGAATGATTAGTGGAGTTTGTAGTGGGTTGGCTCATTATTTTAATATAAATACACTTTGGAGTAGAATTATATTCATATTCCTATTATTTATAATTGGACCAGCAGCACCTTTTATATATATAATTTTGTGGATTGCACTTCCATCTGCTAAAAATAC
>Ga0209482_1001344_pt1 | contig 17154 bp, 10 predicted proteins | sample CoawatmetaG10DNA_FD_187512 | JGI IMG/M metagenome (GOLD analysis project Ga0209482, IMG submission 187512) | Marine microbial communities from the West Antarctic Peninsula - Coastal water metaG104-DNA (SPAdes) (version 2) | ecosystem: Environmental > Aquatic > Marine > Coastal ...
GGTTCCTGCTCCTTATGATGACAGCAACCCGCCTAAACCTAAGCCTAAAAAAATTCCTAATCCTTCTGGGCCTATTGTAGCACCTCCAACAGATACAGTTATTGTTGATCCTCCAACAAGCGGCGGGCCTAAAGTAAGTCCTGAAACTGTTGAGGGTGGTGGTGGCTACAAAGAAAATACTGGAGTTGCAGGTGGTGTAGATCCTTCTTTATATTCTGATCCTGATATGGGCGGCGGTGGACGCAGAGATAATAATCCATACGGCAACGGCCCAAGAGGAGGCACACCCCCACCTCAAACAGAAGGACAAGAGCCTGATCCTACGTATTTAGATCAACAAGATCCCGCAAGCAGGGGGAGTGTTTCACTTCCTGAACAAGAAATAGGAAACCCAGATGATCCTTTATACGGAACACCTTATCCTACGCCTACAAACCCTGCAAATCCCGGACCTATGGAAAAACAAGCAATAAAAGATTGGAATGCGGCAAACACTGGTGGCACAGAAGCAGGTCCGCCTATAGGAATTGAAATAGAAGGCCCCCAAGCAAACTTACGCCAAATGGAATCTGTAGATATAGACCCAGAAACAGGTATCAGCACTGAAATAGAAGAGCTTGAAAAAGCTACAGATGCTACAACAAGTACTGTAGTTTCAGAAGACATGATAACGGGCAGTGGCAATGTAAAAACTGCTGATCTTGAATTAGGTGATGGGACAGCAGAATCTTATGAGGCCGTAACAGCCGGAAAACTTGACCCAACTAAAGCCGCTCAAGGCAAAGTAAGCGAAGTAGGCGTTTCAACTGACGCAACTGCCACAACTGTAGATACAGCACAGCGCGACCCTGACGCTGAAGAAGCCGCAAGGGGTACTGCCGCTGATAGGCCGCCAGAACAAGATTATGCTAAAGCCGCTCTCGAAGACGAGCGTTTTGAAATTATTCAAGCTCAAGATCCTGAAGTAGCCGCACGTATGGCGCAAACAATGTCTGAAAGAGAGCAGAAAGATCTTTTAGATATTGTTTCTAAAGAAGGTGTTAATCTAGAAGACATCCCTGAGTTTACATTAGCTAAAGAACGTGTAGCGCAAGTAGGCGAAGCTAAAAGCAGAATAGCTTCTGAGATCGGCAATGTCGCTCCTGTTGACATGGACGAGCGTCAAGGAATTACAGGCACAGCACCTCAAGGAAATGCTTCACAAATTGGTGGTATTCCAACAGCCCAAGCCGCTTCAATGAACGCAGTAACAGGCCCTGCGCGTATGGTAGCCGCCGCAGACATGTTAGCAGTGGTTGCAAATGTTCCTCAAGCAGTAACAGCGGCAATTGTTGACGACCCTTCAAAAGTAAATGTTGCAAGGGATGACGGCGCTGATCCCCAAACGATAGCGGCTATTGCGGCGCTTCCTGTTGAAGCATTAGTTTCTACACAAATGGAAGGCTTGTTAGCAGGTATGGAAGATGGCGAAACCCCTGCATGGGCTAGACCTGCTGTAGCGGCTTTAGAAGCTAAGATGGCTCAGAGAGGTTTAAGTACTTCTACTGTAGGCCGTGATGCGCTCTTCAATGCTATTATCCAAAGTGCATTACCTATTGCACAAAGCAATGCTCAAGCTTTACAACAACGCGCATCTCAGAACCTTAGCAACGAACAACAAGCTAACATGTCTACCGCACAAAACACAATGCAGATACGTATGCAGAATCTTGCTAACGAACAAACCTCTGCATCTCAAACAGCTTCAATGGCAAATGAAATTACAAAACAGAAGAACAGTTTTGAGCAACAAGCAGTAATGACTACTGCACAGCAAAAGCAAGAGACAGATTTAACTAATGCACAGATAGCTCAGCAGAGATCACAACAAGAATCTGCACAGAAACAACAAGCCGCTATATCTACTTTAAGTGCAGGAGTACAGTCAGACTTAGCAAACTTGCAAGCTATGAATGCCGCAGGTTCTCAAAACATGACTGCCGATCAGCAATCAAAACTTGCTACATATAACGCTCAAGTATCTAAAGTTATGCGACAAGCCGACCTAGATCAAGACATGGAAAAAGCTAATATTTCTAACGAGCTTCAAGTTGAGTTAAAAAACTTAACTGAAGTAAATGCTACAGATAGAGCATCTATGTCGGCTGTTAACCAAGGACGTTTAGCAGATCTTAATGTCCTTGTAGACTTTAAAAAGACTAATGCGTCTTTTTCACAACAGATGGACTTAGCTAATCTAAACAACGATCAGCAGATGGAATTAGCTAACTTGTCTGAAAGAGCCGCAACAGATAGCGCAAACATGACTGAAGCTAATCGTATGAAGCTTCAAGAGCTTACTATCTATACAACTATGATGGCTAAGAACGAAGACTTGCGACAAGGTGCAGAGATGGCTCAGTTAAGCGCCTCTGAAAAAGTACAGCTTGCTAATCTTACTTTTGAAAACCAAGCTGATTCTGAAAGTATAAGTGCTGAAAACGTAGCACAGCTTCAAATGTTTGAAAAGAAGATGGCGGCAGGACAGGTTAACGCACAGCTTGCACAGCAGATGGGCTTAGCAAACCTTAGCAACGAACAGTCAGCAGGAATGTTTAACGCGCAAATGAACGCTAACTTTGACATGAGCAAAATGAGCAACGAGCAACAAATGGAAATGGCTAATAGTAAGTTTATGCAGACTATGACATCTACGCAGTTTAGCGCAAACCAACAGTCGGCTATGCAAAATGCTACGGCCCTTACTCAAGTTGACTTAGCTAATGCAGATGCAAGGACTCGTGTATCAGTAGAAAACGCTAAAAACTTTTTAACTATGGATATGGCTAATCTTAGCAACGAACAGCAAGGCGTTATTTTAGATCAACAAGTAGCTCAACAAAGTTTGTTGTCTGATCAGTCTGCTGAAAATGCAAGAAGGCAGTTTGGCGCTACATCTCAAAATCAATTAGATCAGTTTTTAATTGGACAGTCTAATGCTATGAGTCAATATAATAATTCTGCACAAAACGCTATGGAGTCATTTAACGTAGGGGAATCAAATCGAATGACGGCTATAGAAGCCGGAAATGATTTACAAGCATCTCAAGCTAACGCTCAAATTGAAGCCGATCTTTCTAAGTTTAACGCCTCTATTGATAATCAACGTGATCAGTGGAATGCGTCAAATGCACAGGCAGTAGAGCAATCTAACATTCAATGGAGACGACAAGCTAATACTGCTAACACTGCGGCAACTAACGCGGCTAATCAGGTTAATGTTCAGAATGCTTATAATATTTCAGCATTAGACCAGACTCAAATGTGGCAGACACTGCGAGATGAAGCGGCCTATGTTCGTCAAAGCTATGAGAATAACGAACAGCGTGAAGCTCAGTTACTTGCAACAGCTATTGGAAATGAAAGCGCAACAGGCAGTAAAAATATTGGTACATCTACAAGTGGGTTAATAGATATTTTAGGACGCTATGGATATAAAAGCGGTGCCGCCGCAGTAATTGATTACAGAGGAGGAAGATAATAACATGGGAATTTTTAGCAAAATTTGGAAAGGCGTTAAAACAGGCGTTAAAAGTATTGGCAAAGGTATTAAAAGTGCCTTTAAAAAATTTGGCAAGTTTATGAATAAGATTGGCGTACTTGGTCAAATAGCTATGATGTTTATTTTGCCCGGAATTGGTCAAGCTTTAGGGTCGATGTGGACAGGCATAGCGGGCCAGACAGCCGCTCAAGGAGCCGCCGCCGCCGCTTCAGCCAGTGCATCTGCTGTAGCCGGAGCCACTGCCGCAGGAGCTACAGCAAGCGCCGCCGCCGCCGCAGGTGCTACAGCCGCCGCAGGTGTTGCAACAGCCGCTTCAGGTTTAGCAGGAGCTACTGGAGCTTTATCTGGCATAGCTAACGCGGCAGGAAACATGATGCGGTTTGTTAGCAGTACTGTTGGTAAAGCAGGTACAGTTTTTAATAATATTACTCAAGGGATTACTGAAACTCTTGGAAACTTTGCAAAAACTGCGGGTAAAAAACTAGGCTTTAAAGGCGACATGTTTGTAAATGCGGCTGATAATTTCTTTGGCCCCGGAAATAGCGCAACTTCCAGAAGTTTTGGAGAGGCTTCTAGGTTTTCAAACTTAACAGAGTCTAAGAGTTTCTTTACGGCTAGAGACGCACAATATGAAAGCGCGTTTAAAGCTACAGCAGAAGAAGCATCTAAAGCAATTACTGAGGGAAAACCAGAAATTACAACAGATGCTCGTAGACCAACTACAGACATGTCAGCAGATTATGAGAAAGGTAGTTTTCAAAACGTAAGTGTTGAAACTCCTGAAATTGGGGCTGACCTTTCAGACAAACAGTACAACGATTTAGCAGGACAAATAGATACAAAAGAATATATAAAACAAGGATTTTCGCCAAAAGGAATTAAAGGAGATATTGAATATGATTTTGGCGGTAAAAAAATGTACGTTTCTCCAGAAGGACTTTCTAAAATGGACAACTCTAGACTTTTTGAAAGATTTCAAACAGGTGAGATGAGGGGTGGAGCGTTTTCAGAAGGCATAAAAGATATAGGTCAAAACTTTTTAGACTTGCCTAAAAATATGTACAATGAAGGAAAAAGTTTTTTAAGTAACCCATTAGAAGGAGCTACTGGTAAGTTACAAAACAAAGCAATAACTAGAGTTGCTCAAGAAATAGGTATTGAAGAGAAGCCAGTGTTTAATCAGTATTCTTACGGCGCTGATATTCCTGAATTTCAAACAGCAGATGTAGGTACTTATGGCGCTCCAGAGCTTATGAATGCTCGTGCTTTTGAGCAACAAGTATCTAACAATCCAATGGCTTATGGCTACACTGCTTTTCAGTATAATGGCTACATGAATCAAACTAATCAGTATACAACTACTACAGTTTAAAAGGTTTTAAATTATGGCAACAGCAGATGAAGAATATAGAAAAATCCAATTAAGCGGTAAGCGTCCAATTCCCGGTCAGTCTCTAACTAACGACCCAGAAAAACCCGCTCCGTATGAGCAACCGCCTGAGTTTGTTTCAGTTCACGGTGCTTCTGAGTATATGTTTGGTCAGCTTATTGAGCCAGACACTTACACTTCAATTATGGAAGCTGTTGGAGATGGAACTGCAATCATGGACATAACACAAACTTTATTATTTGTAGAGTTTCAAGAGGGAAAGTTTAACCCTGACTTAATGTTTATGTTAGTTGAGCCTGTTGCATATATGATTATTGCTTTAGCTGAAAAACTAGACTTGCCAATGGTTATTTATCGCGGAGAAGAAGAAGATGAAGAAGTAGAGCAACAGTATTTAGGTGTAACTGTAGCAGAAGATAGACTTAAAAAACTTCAAAAAGCAGGACAAACTGGAAGGGTTCCGGCTAATGTAATAACGCCTGAAATGGAACAGCAAATGGAAACGCTCCCTGAGATACAGCCAAAGCAAGAAAGTTTGTTAGCTCCACCAGAAGAAGAAGAAACTGCTCCAGATCAACAGAGTTTAATGTCTCCCCCACAAGGAATTTAATGTTATGGCTACTATAAGAGAATATGGAGAATCGCTTCTTCAAGATGTCCGTAAAAGAAAAGATGATCAAGCTAAAGCGGCTCGTAAGCAACAAAAGAAAGCTGACTTGCTACAGCTTGGTGGGGTTCTTATAGGGGCTGTTGGAAGCAGTAAACTAACTAATCAGTTTAATAGTTTTCAGCAGAATAAAGATGTGTTAAATACTAACATTATGATCACTGCCGCAGAAAAAACTGATAAAACATTAGACGGCTTAGCAACTAAAATAGAAGAGTCTGGACTATCTGCAAAAGAATATTTTTTGAATGATCAAGTAGACAAAGATTTAGAAAATGCTTTGTCAGGAAATGTAAAATTTAATAAAACTATAGATACTCAAAACATTTATAAAAAAACATATAGAGACGAGTTTTTAAAAAATCAAGAAGCTATAAAAAAAGCAGAGATTGCCGCTTCTCAATACGAACAAGCTAGAGAAGCGCAACAAAGATTTAAATCTTCGGGTACTAAAGAAGAAGCTTTTAATCTTGGGAAATCTAGGTTGTCTTCTAGTCCTCTTACTGCTTTTTTTGGTGGGGCAAGAAGAGAAGAAGAAGCAGTTCAAGCGTATAGAGAATCTACGTTTGCAAAAAGTGCCGGACAGCTTGCAATGTTTGATGAAGTTCTTAAACAAACTGGAGGAGATTTTATTGAAGCCCGTAAAATGTCTGACGATCTTAAATTAGATAAAAGCAAACTATCAGCGTTCGACAGTATTGTAGAACAAAGCGACATCATAGATGGCTTTGTAGTAACTATACAAGGAAAAAAAGATTACGAGGGTAAAACAGTGTGGGATAAAAAAGCTGTTTCACGCGTTGATTTACGGACTGATGCCGGAAAAGTAAAAGAACTTAAAACCCAGTTTGACGTAACTGCAAATTTAATGACAGACATAGATGATAAAGGAATTGTAGCGGCTAGAAAAGAAGGGTTTAACCCTGCCCCTACTACTCCTACTGAGTATAAAAAGAATCTTGAGTTGTATAATAAGTATGCAATTAGTAACAGTGTGGTTACACTTTCAGCAGAAGAAAAAGCAGGTAAAGAAGCTTGGTCAAAATCTCTTTTAAAATTAATGAATAGTGATGATTTCTTACAGGAACAAGCAGATTTAGATGCGGGCATGATAGAAGAACAAAAAATAATGTCAACAATTAAAGCAGATAACGAAGGTATTTCTGAAGAAGAGCTGTTAATAAAGTATACAGAAAACAAAAAACTAACTAATATAAGAACTCAAAATAATGCTATTGTTTCAAATATATTTAGACAGAAAGATAATCTTAAAATATCTATCTATGAAGTCTACCCAACTTTAAATCCTGCGTACACAGCAGAAGAAGAAGAAACAGCAGAAGAAACAACAGCTTTTATAGCAGACGGGGCTGATGCTGACGATACAAGAGGCGTTAGAAATAACAACTATTTAAATATTAAAGAAAACTTAACCTTAGAAAAAAACAATCCGTGGGAAGGTAAAGTAGGATCAGACGGAACTTATCTTCAGTTTGAAACACCTGCAATGGGTTTACGTGCGGCAGACAAAATTTTACAATCTTACAAAAAGAAAAGCATTAATACTATTACAGACATAATAACAGAGTGGGCGCCTCCTACAGATGATAATCCTACTGAAGATTATATTGACTTTATTGCTAGTGAGTTAGCTATAGACGAAAACGCTGAAATAGATTTAAGTGATCCCGAAATTAGAGCATCGTTACTTGCATCAATGACTGCAATGGAAAGCGAAAAAGATATTAGCTCCGATGAAGTTTTAAGTTTAATTGAACAAGCTAATAGCGAAGTAGCCGACAGAGAAGTAGAGGATGAAGATTTAGACATTAAAATTGTTTCTGAAACGCCTTCAAAAAATAAGCGTACACTTTTAGGCGTGGAGGTTATAAGCGGAAAAAGTTTAGATACTCTTACTAAAAATTTATTTAATATTGATACAGAGCTTACAGGAAATGTACCCTCTAACAGAAGAGAAAAGCTTTTAAAACAAAGAATAAAAATTCAAAAAGAGTTTGATAAATATGAAAAGATTAAAAAATTAAAAGATCCTTCTTATGTATCTACACCTTCTAAAGCTTACGCTCTTAGAATGCTATCGGAAGATAGAAGAACCGTGAGTGAAGAAGAATCAATTGAAAATTATGTAAAGCGCATGAAAGGAGAATTAAAATAATGCCAAGAACAACTTTAGAACTTTCAGACGGGACTACAGTTACACTTGATCATGCTGAAGGAGTAACTAAAGCTCAGCTTTTACGTCACGTTGAAAAAGAAGAAAGAGCTACAAAAGGCTCTGCTTCTAAAGATGCCGCTAAATATTTAAAAGACAAAGAAGAAGGGCCAAGTGTAGGCACAGATTTAAAACGTGTATTGCTTGACACTCAGCGTGATGTTGTAAGTCTTATTGACTATTTGCCCGGAGATGCTTTTGGACTTGATAAAATGGGAGACTTGTCTAAGCAGAAAGAACTTAGCCGCCTTGCAGGATTTGGATACCTTGATAGCTCTAAAGATATTGATCCAGTAACAGGTAAAATTAAAGCTCCTGAAACTGCAATAGGTATTGCCGCATCTATTGTGCCTTACATTGCCGGAACAGGGGCGTTAGTTAAAATTGGCGCTAAGACTGCTTTAAAATTAGCGCCTAAACTAGCGGCTCGTTCTGTACCTAAAATGGTGCAATACACTGCGGCGGGCGCGGCTACCTCTCAGGTTTTAACTGATTTAGATGAAAATCTATTTAATGCTGTGTCTGATATTTTTCCAGAAGGAACAGAAAACACAGTAATTCAAGCTTTACAAGCAGACGAAAATGATACTCAAGCTTCTAAGCGCCTTAAACTTTTAATAGGAGATGTAGGTTTAGGTGTTGTTCTTGAAGGAACATTTAGAGCAATCCCTGCAATTAAAAATATAATTACTGCTAAGAATCCTACAGCCGATGATATTGTTAAAGGCTTAAAAGAATACAGCAAATCCGAAGAGCTTACAAAAACAAGCCTACGAAGAACTGATGCGGAAGCAAGAGCGGCAGATGAAGTAGTTCCTTTTAGGGCTGACCTACCTAGTGAAAAACAGGTTTTTAAAGCTGATGCCGAAGACATTTCTCAAATAAAAGCACAGTCAACCGAAGGTAAAAAAGGCGTAGAGTGGGCAAGAGCTAAAATACAACAGGTAGGACAACAGATATTTACTTCTCGTGGTTATGCACCTCCTAAAATGTTTGCTATGTTTAACCAAAGCCAAGCACAACAACGGGCAACTATTGTTGAAGCAGGACAAATAGCTAGGCGTTTAAATAACTCATTTAAAAGTTTTACAGATGAAGCAACAAGAACTACAAATATTGAAAAAGCACAAGAGCTTTTAACGTCTGACCTATCCAAGTACACCGTTCTTAATATAGAAAAACAAGCGGCCCGTCTCAGCACTGACAAAGGCATAAGCGTAGAAGTAGCCGAATCAGTTTTAGATGCACGTTATTTAATAGATAAATTATCTGGTCAAATTGCAGGTACAAAAGGATTTAAAAAAGAAGCTTTAAAAAGTATTAAAGAAAATATGGGTACGTATTTAAGAACATCTTATAGAGCTTTTGACGATCCGGCTAATTGGCAACTTGATGACATTTTAAAACAAAAAGCTATTGATGATCTTATCCCTGCTAAATACGCAGAGGTTTCAGCACGGGCAACTAGTAAAAATTTCTCTGATGAAAAGATTACAGAGTTAGCAGAACAACTTGCTATAAAAGATGTAGATAAAATTTTAAAACAAGTAACAGATAAAGAAACTATTGATCATCTTACACAAGTTCAAAGAGTTAGTAAGTTCCACAAAAAAACTGAGAACATGCCGCAAAGCATTAGAAATTTATTAGGTGAAATTAAAGATCCTTCAGATAACATTATTTTAAGTGTAAGCAAAGCCGCTCGTATTTATGAGGTTAATAACTTTTATCAGATAGCTAACGAGCTTGGTAAAAGAGGAAAGTATATTCAAACTGGCGCGGCTGAAGGAGCTAGGAGCAAACGACTAACTACTAAAATAGCTAATACTAATTCTATTTTAGACGGTAAGTTTACTACGCCTGAAGTAGCTAAATTTTTAAATAGGCAAGAAGAAACTTTTCAATTTTTACAAAGCCATAACGGAGCCGCTGAAGCCTACAAAGTATTTTTAAAATACAAAGGAGTTTCTCAAGCTTCTAAAACTGTGTACAGTCACGTTACAGGATTGCGGAACATAATAGGTGGCGCTCAGTTTTCTATTGCTAACGGAAACCTAGCGGCTCTAAATCCTTTTTCTAAAAATAGAGGACACATGAAAGTTTTGTGGAACAACATGGCAGGTAAGGGCGATAAAGAGTTAGATAAAATATATACTAAGTATGTAGACTTGGGCGTTATTAATACTAACTTAAAAGTTAATCAGTTTAGAGAACTTATAAAAATATCTAGTAAAGACTTTGGCACTAAAAGACTATCTAAAATTATGGATACTAATCCTGTTTTAAAAGGAATGGAAAACTCCTATATGGCAACGGATGATTATTTTAAAATGTCAGGGTTTATAGATGAACTAGAAACTTTAAAAAACGCACGGCCTAATGCATCCGTAGATGTTTTAGAGCGAGAAGCCGCTGACATTATTCAAAATACTATTCCAAACTATGACCGAGTTGCTAAAGGTTTAAAGAAATTAAACTATCTTCCTTTAGGTAATTTTATTTCGTTTCCTGCTGAAATAATGAGAACTAGTTTTCATATTGTTAAACAAGCAAGTAAAGAAATTAATTCGGGCAACACTGTTTTACGAAATAGAGGACTTAGAAGACTTGCAGGATTTACAGCCACAACTGTAGGAGTTAGCGAAGCTTCTAAGCTTTCAGCAAATTTAATGGGTTGGACAGAAGAAGAAAGACAACACCACACAAAACTAGCTGAAGGTAAGTACGATAAAAACAGTAGTTTTATTTGGAGTCGAAGAGATAACGGAGACATTACAAAAGTTTCTACTAAGTATTTAGACTCATACAACACTATAAAAGAACCAGTATTGGCCGTCTTAGATAGAATTATAGAAGGCGAGTTAAAAGGTGAACAACTAGATGACTATATATTTAAAGCGGGAATAGATGGAATGAGAACTATTTCTACGCCTTTTGTTACAGAGTCTATTGCAACTACAGCAACACTAAATGTTTTAGAAGCTATAAGATCGCCTGAAGGTAAAACAAGTGATGGTAAAATATTACTTCCTCCAAGTATGTCTACCTCTGAAAAGCTAGTAGAGTCTGTTTATCAATTATTTAAGTCTGTAGAACCCGGATCTATAACAAGCTTACGGAAACTTGGAGATCATGTAGATGCGTATACAGGTGAGGAATTAGAAAAACTAGGGCCAGTAAATAAAAATGCATTTATAACAAACATAACAGGTATCCGTTTAACACAGCACGACCCTGACTCAGCCCTCCAGTTTGCGGTTTCAGACTATAACAAGTTAATCCGCGCTAATGTAAAACCTATTTACAGAGTAGGTGAAGATGATGCTGTTTCAATGCTTGACAATTATATAGCTCGTCAGAGTAAAAACTATGAGTATCAACAAGACTTGTTTAGAAAAGTAAGTTCGTACTCTTCAATTAACGGAAGATACAAAACTTTAAAAATGTTAAAAGATAGCGGTCTATCAAAACCTGCCTCTCGTGATTTATATAACGGGATATTTAAACCTACTGCTCCTCCTAAAACAGACGGCAGAATCTTAGAAGTCTTAAAAGCGTCTACGCCTGAAAACCAAACACTAAGCACTCAACGAAGATTAACAAACAGAGAGTACAATGCAGTGTTTAGACAATTTAAAAGGTTGTCTCTCTATGGCGAAGAAATTGAAAACCCCTTTGATGAGCCAGATGAAGTATACGAAAGATTGAGTAAAGCTGTTGGAGGAGAGGTTTCTGAGCCTGTCCCTAATGCACCTACTGAGCCTGATGAGCGCATTAATAAGTTAACAGGTAGGCCATATAACGAAGACGCGGGAACAGCGCACATGGACGCGGATGATCCTATGCGTAGGTTGAACATGGCCGCAGGTGGCAAAGTAATAAAACAACTAAAAGGAAACTGTAGCTAATGGCCGAACAATTTAAATACTTTAAACTCTCAGACTTTGATTGCCAAGAAACTGGTGAGAACGAAATGGATGTTACTTTTATTTACGCTCTAGACCAACTTAGAGCGGCCTGTGGGTTTCCGTTTATTATTACAAGTGGCTACAGAAGTAAAGACCACAGCATAGAAAAACGAAAATCAAAAGTAGGAACGCATGCACACGGAATTGCCGCAGACATTAGAGTATCTGGAGGCGCACAGCGTTTAGCAGTTGTTAAACATGCGTCAGCTATGGGCATGTCAGTGGGTGTAGCTAAGTCTTTTGTTCACGTAGACATCCGTAAAACTGAACCTATGTGTTGGTGTTACTAATAGATGGATAGTGTTGTTACCCTTATAAATGAAGTAGGCTTTCCAATTGCGGCGGCGCTAGGACTAGGCATGTTTATCTGGAAGCTAATTAACCGCATTATTGATGGCCTAGAAACTAAAGTAGATACACTAGACGACAAACTGTTAGAAGCTATAAGCCACTTAGAAGAGCGGTTGGGTGGTAAGCTAGACGGACAACACGGTATCTTAATATCCCTTATAGATAGAGTCAGGTCTGTTGACAACGAAATTATCCGTCAAGATGTATTACTCAAAACGGTGCTTGGTGTTCCGCAGTTATTGCAGACTGACAGATTAGCAAAGGCAGATAGAGATGATCAGAGAAAAGATTAAAGGTTTTGTAATTATAGGGCTGTTGTTATGCAATTCTGCGGTTGCAGATCAGATGACGCATAAGTTTAAAAGCCCTAGCTTTAATGGCATCAACACATCTAGTCACTATCTAACCATTGAGAACCAAGAGTTTAATCGGAAGGCTGATATAGCCGCAGAAATAAAAGCGTATCAAGAAGAGCTTGAGCGGGACGCAGAGAACACTACGCTTGCAAGGTTTATACGCAACTTAGAATCACGCATCTACGCAGAGCTTAGCCGCCAACTAGTTAATAATCTGTTCGGCGAGACAATGAGCGAGTCAGGAATACTAGAGCTAGAAGGAAATATTATAGAATATTTTACTGATGGCGATTTCATAACCCTAATTATAACGGATGCTGATGGAAATTCGACAACTATTACTTTGCCTATCGGTTCTTTTACTTTCTAGTTGTTCGGTATTTGACCAGTTTGAAGATACTCTTAGTCAAAGATTTGAAGCTAATGATGTAGTAAAGATAGAACAACTACAATCACAGAGCCTTATGAATGCATTACCTCCCAAGGTAAAGCCTATTGTTGCTGTGTACCCTACATCATTTACAGACCAGACAGGCCAAAGAAAAAGCAATAGCTCCTTTGCGCTGTTTTCTACTGCGGTCACACAACAACCAAGCGCCCTGTTAATACGGGCCTTGAAACACGCAAGTAATGGAAAGTTCTTTAGAGTTGTTGAGCGCGTAGGCTTAGATAACTTAACAAAAGAAAGGCAGTTAATCAGGTCTGCGCGAGAACAAATGCCTGACGGAACTGTAACTAAAGCAGTACCACCCCTGTTATTTGCAGGTGTGTTGCTAGAAGGTGCAGTAATAGCGTATGACACAAACTTAACTACGGGTGGCATAGGCGCTAGGTACTTAGGCATAGGGAAAAGCGTACAGTACAGAGAAGATAATATCACCGTATCGTTGCGTATGGTGTCAGTAGCTACAGGTGAAATACTTGTAGAAGTAATGAGTCAAAAAACAGTGTTTAGTTATGGACAATCAGATGATGTTTTTAAATTTATAGAAATGGGTACGGAGCTTGTTGAAATAGAAGCAGGTAACTCGCGCAATGAATCAACAACAATAGCGTTGATGAAGGCAGTAGAGGGAGCCGTACTAGAGTTGATAAACATTGGATACAACAGAGGGTTCTGGACTTATGAAACAGATAAATAAAATAGCAGTAATTTTAAGCTGTGCCTTGAGTGGTGTTGCTTACGGTGCTGACAACGAAATATACATTACGCAATCGGGCGCTACGGCAAACATAGATATAGAGCAACTAGGTATATCTAACCTTATTGGTGGTCTTGGTTCAACAGCAGGAAGCTTAACGGCTCTTGATCTAGACGGCAGTAGCTTAACCCTTGACATTAACATGATTGGAGCTACGAATAAATTCTTTGGTGATATTTGGGCAGATAGCTTTACGGGTAACTACAACTTTACGGGTTCAACTAATCTGTTTACTATTCAAGTAGACCCCTCAAACACTTACGGAGCCGACAGTTCAAACCACTTAGTAAACGTAACGGGAGCCAGTAACACCTTTACGTTAAACCAAGGTACTTCTGCTTTAGCGGCAACACTAGACTTAGATTGGATTATACAGGGTTCAAACAACACAATAACGTCTAACATTAACATTGACGGTGCTACTAACTATGTTGATATTGATGGTAGTGATAATACTCTTACCTATACGGGGAGCGGTGTGACAGCTTCAGCAGGAGGTTACTTCTATCTTGATCAAACAGGCGGTAGCCGGACTTTTAACATACAGCAACTGAGTACACAAGATAATGACTGGCTTAAAATTACTTCGATTGGCAGTTCTGGTACTGTGTGTGTTATTCAAAATGACCAAGGTACAGGCATCGGTTGCTGATATAGGTGGAGTCTCTGAAGTCTTTGGAACTGCACAGATTAAAAGAGGCTCAGAAAAAAAAGATGCAGATTTAGATTTCTCTATACAATCTAATGACGAAGCCTTTACTACCAACGGAAGAATGGCACTTACTTTCCTTGATGATTCTACAGTAAGGTTGACCGAACACTCGCAGTTAACCATAGATGAATATGTCTATGACCCTGATCCAAGCAAAGCAAAAATGGCGCTTACTTTTGGGCTAGGCACAGCAAGGTTTATTAGCGGCAAGCTAGGAAAGATTGACAAGCGCCGCATTAAGCTCCGCACCCCCGTAGCCGACATTGCGATTCGCGGGACAGACTTTACTGCGACAGTAGACGAGCTAGGACGTAGCCTTATTATCTTGTTGCCTAATCAGTATGGAGTCTCTAGCGGAGAAATAGAAGTTGTAACTGCGATGGGTAGTGTGTTGCTAAACAAGCCTTACGAAGCTACAACGGTGTCTGTGTTTGAGTCAGTCCCGTCTAAGCCTGTAATACTGGACTTAACATTAGACTTTATTGACAACATGTTAATCGTTACACCGCCCAAGAAAGAAGTAGTAATTGCAGAAGAACAAACAGCCAAGACTGCAAACATATTAGACTTTAATGATCTAGACATAGACTATCTTGCAGAGGACTTTTTAGCCGCTGACAACTTAGAGTTCACAGAACTAGATATAAACTTCTTAGATGTTAATTACCTAGAAGATATGTTAAATATTTTAGATGCGCTAGGCATAGCAGAAGAAGAAGATAGACTAGCTCAAGTATCAGGCGTAACAGTTACAGGTACAGCACTAGGATCAGATCCGTCAACACAGATAACAACACTTATTTCAGGGCCGACCATAAGCCTAATAAGAAAAGTAAGTGAGTTTACGCGCTTAGATTTAAACACTGTAGGTGGTTACACGGTTATACTAATACAAGATGGAGTCTCTAATACTATAAAGATTAACGGCGGTGACTCAACAATAAGAATAGTACAGGGCGGGTAATGAAGAAACTAATTATAGGTCTTGTTGTTGCACTGTTATTCTCAGTTTTAATATACCAACCTACGGCGGTTGAGATTTTAAAGCTTAGAACCTTTGATGCCCTTGTACAAACAGAGGAACCAACAGGTAACATAATTCTGTTACACCTCACTGAGTCTGACATACACAAAGGTGGTGGGTGGCCTTTTCCAAGAGAGCGACTAGCTGATATACATATAGACCTGTTGAATGCCGGAGCCGCCTCAGTATCGTGGGTTGTTGTGTTTAGCGAGCCTGACAGGTTCGGAGGTGACAAAGTATTTGCAGAAGCGTTGTCCTATTACCCTAGTGTCATTGCTATGTTTGAGACTGACGGCTACAAAGAGATTCCTAAGACTGAAGGCACAGTAATACTGGGCAAAGATACGGGCGGTATAAAAGCTCAGGGGGTTACGCAGAACATCCAAGCCCTTAGAGATGTGTCGCTTCAAGGAATTGTGTCAGCCCCTGTAGATGTTGATAGCTTAGTGCGGCGTATGCCATTACTGATGCGAAGTCCTGATGGTTGGATAGCAAGCTTCGGCACACAGCTACTTAAAGCTGTTACAGAAACAAGCACATATGTTATCAAGACAAATAATGATGGCATACAGGAGATAAGAGTCAAACAACTAAACCCTATCCCAACTGATAGTGGTGGTAGAGTGTGGGTAAACTGGGTTAAAACAGACAGCACTTCTTTACAGGCTATGGATGTAGAAGGCAAGATGGTAATCATAGGGACTACCGCTAAAGGAATATTGCCGCAGGTAGCTACACCGTCAGGGTTGCTGTACCCGCATGAGATACAAGCGGCACTAGTTGAAACAATTCTACACGCCTCTAGTAAGCCGATGCCAATGATACCACCTACAGCGGTGTTATATGAGGCAGTGGTATTACTGCTTGGTGTTTTACTAGTGTTCGTAGGTCTTAATTACTTTGGAGTCTACATAGGTTTAGGGTTATCGCTAGGTGTTATGTCTGGCACTGCACTGCTAGGAGTTTATCTTATACGGCAGGGGTTTTTGATTGATGTCACATGGTCGCTTATCTCTGAGTTTGTAGTTGCTAGTGTTACATTTTATCTAAATTATAAAGAACAATACAAGCTGAGACAACAGATTAAGAAGCAGTTTGAACACTACTTAGACCCAAGGCAGGTTAAAAGACTGCAAGATAACCCCGAATTACTACGTTTAGGGGGTGAAAAACGGTACTGTACGTTCCTGTTCACTGATGTTCGTGGGTTCACGGCCCTGTCAGAGAGTGTAACGCCCGAAGAAGTAACGTATATAATGAATAAAGCCCTTACTGCACAGCAATCAGCAGTTTCAAAATTTTCAGGTTGCGTAGATAAATACATCGGAGACGCAATGATGGCAATATTCGGTGCGCCCCTAGACTTAGAAGGCCACGAAGACAAAGCCATAGAGTGTGCTAAACAGATAGCAATAAACATGGAAGAGTTGAACGTAGAGTTTGCGGCTAAAGGATTACCGCCTATCAAGATTGGCATAGGTATTAACAGCGGCGAAGCAATCATAGGGAACATGGGATCAGAGCAGAGGTTTGATTACACCGCTATCGGTGACGCAGTTAACATTGCGGCTAGGTTAGAGTCGGGTACTAAGGCGGCAGGTGTAGATGTGTTGATAGGGTTTAGCACTAGGAAAGGATCTAGTATTAAGCTAAAGCCACTGTCGCCGATTGAGGCTAAAGGGAAAGCAGAAAAACTAAAAGTATACACTA
>Ga0209482_1001349_pt1 | contig 17131 bp, 14 predicted proteins | sample CoawatmetaG10DNA_FD_187512 | JGI IMG/M metagenome (GOLD analysis project Ga0209482, IMG submission 187512) | Marine microbial communities from the West Antarctic Peninsula - Coastal water metaG104-DNA (SPAdes) (version 2) | ecosystem: Environmental > Aquatic > Marine > Coastal ...
AACACAGACTAATTGATGACATGGTTGCTTGTGCAATGAAATGGAGTGGTAAATATATTTGGGCTTGTAAAAATTATGATGGTGATGTTCAATCAGATACTATGGCACAAGGATATGGTTCATTAGGCTTAATGACTAGCGTTCTATTAACTCCTGATGGAAAAGTAATGGAGGCTGAAGCGGCTCATGGAACTGTAACTAGACATTATAGGATGCATCAACAAGGTAAAGAAACTTCCACAAATCCAATTGCATCTATATTTGCTTGGACTAGAGGTCTTGCACATAGAGGAAAATTAGATGGTAACGAAGAGCTGATTAATTTTTCGAAAACTTTAGAGAAAGTTTGCATTGATTGTGTTGAAAATGGATCAATGACTAAAGATTTAGCAATTTTAATTGGGCCTTCAAGTAAGTATTTAACTACTAATGGTTTTTTGGATGAGTTAGATGGTCAACTTAAGAAAAAGCTTAATTAATTAATTTTTTAATATTTTCAAAAGACTCTTCAATTTTATCAGGTAATGTTCCACCTGCTTGTGCAAAGTCAGCTCTTCCACCACCACCTTTACCACCAATAACTTCTGATCCGGCTCTAACAATTTTTACAGCATCAAACTTACCTTCTAATGTTTTGGTAACACCTACAGCTAATCCAACTTTACTGTCATTGATTGCATAAATTATTACTAATCCTTCGCCAATTTCTTTTTTTCCTTCATCAATTAACTTACGTAGATCTTTAAATGGTAAATCTATAATTTTTTGAAACCTAACTTTAAATCCATTAATAATTTGATTATTAATTTTATTTTTTTCTTTATCTTTTAATATTGAGCTAACAGAAAGTTGATCAAATTGTCTATTAAGGTCTTTTATCAAGGCTACTTGATCACTATTTTGAAGATTAGGTTTTCCTCCTAATTTAATAATCTTTGTCTCTAATTCTTTTATAACTGCCTCATTTTTTTGATCTGACAGATTAGATAAGTTTTCTTTCTCTTTTAAAAAATCAACTAACTGCGCGTCTCTTAATGCTTCAATTCTCCTTACGCCTGCTGCAATAGATGATTGGCTTATAACCTTAAATTTTCCAATGTCAGCTGTATTTACAACGTGTGTTCCTCCACATAGTTCTGTTGAGAAAAATTTACCTTCCTCGTCCCCCATAGATAAAACTCTCACTTCATCACCATATTTTTCTCCAAATAAAGCTAGAGCACCATTCTCAACGGCTTCTTTAGGTGTCATTATTCTTGTTTTCACCTCTGATTTTTTTTGAATTATTGAGTTAACATAATGTTCAATTTTTTTCATCTCTTCTTCTGAGATAGGCTTCATATGACTAAAATCAAATCTTAATCGATCAGACTGAACTAAAGATCCTTTTTGAGTTACATGCTCACCCAAAACTCTTCTTAACGCTTCGTGCAATAAATGAGTAGCAGAATGGTAGGCTCTAATATTATTTCTTCTCTGTATATCTATTTTTAATTCAACACTGTCTTTTAATTTAACCGAACCTTTTTTAACTTTTCCATAATGAACAAATAAATCCCCTAGTTTTTTTTGAACATCAGACACTTCAAATTCAAAAACCTCATTAGAAATTATTCCTGTATCTGCAACTTGCCCCCCTGATTCACCATAAAAAGGTGTTTGATTTGTAATTATAATTCCTTCATCATTTTCTTGTAGGTCTTGAACCTCTTTATTATTTTTAAGAATTAAAGTAATTACACCTTCTGCTTTGTCTGTGGAATATCCTAAAAAATCAGTTGCTCCTAAACGATCTTTTATATCAAACCATATTTGATCTATGGAACTATCCCCTGATCCTTTCCAATTTTTTTTTGCTAATTCTTTGCTTTCTTTCATTAATAAATCAAACTTCTCCCCATCTACAGTCAGTGATTTATTTTTCAAAATATCTTCAGTTAAATCTAATGGAAAACCAAATGTATCATAAAGTTTAAATGCCACTTCACCAGGTAATATTTTTTCCACTTTCTCTAACTCTTCATTTAATATTTTTATTCCTCTATCCAATAAAACTAAAAACTTTTCTTCTTCTGTTTTTAAAGTTTCTTTTATTAATGATTGTGCTCTTTCTAGCTCAGGATAATTGTTAGACATTTCTTCTAGGAGTGTTTTAAAGATATTATAGAAGACTGGTTTTTTGGAACCTAGCAAATGTGAATGTCTCATTCCACGTCTCATAATTCTTCTAAGTACATATCCCCTACCTTCATTAGATGGTAAAACTCCTTCTGCTAATAAAAATGAACTTGCTCGTAAGTGATCTGCTATTACTCTAAAGCTAGATTGGTTAACTTCATCTACTTTAACGTTTAATGTGTCAGATGCAGATAGTATTAGTTTTTTAAAATGATCTGTTTCATAGTTATCGTGTGTTCCTTGCATTAGTGCAGCTATTCTCTCAAGACCCATACCAGTATCCACAGATGGTTTAGGTAAATCTATTCTTTTATCTTTTGAAATTTGCTCATATTGCATGAATACTAAATTCCATATTTCTATAAACCGGTTACCATCTTCATTTTTAGTGCCAGGCAAGCCACCTTCTAGATGATCACCATGATCATAAAATATTTCTGAGCATGGTCCACAAGGTCCTGTCTCTCCCATAGACCAAAAATTATCAGATGTTGCTATCTTGATTATTCTATCATCGTTAAAACCAGCTATTTTCTTCCAAAAATTGAATGCTTCATCATCATCATGGTAAACTGTCACATAAAGACGATTTTTATCAATTCCAAACTCTTTAGTTATTAAATTCCACGCATAACTAATCGCTTCTTCTTTAAAATAATCTCCAAATGAAAAATTTCCAAGCATTTCAAAAAATGTATGATGTCTTGGCGTATAGCCTACATTTTCAAGATCGTTATGCTTGCCGCCTGCTCTTACACATTTTTGTGAGGTTGTAGCTCTTACATAATCTCTTTTTTCTAATCCAGTGAATACATTTTTAAATTGTACCATTCCTGAGTTTGCAAACATTAATGTTGGATCATTATTTGGAACTAAATTACTAGACTCAACAATCTTGTGATCATTTTTTTTAAAATAGTCTAAAAAAGTTGTTCTAATTTGATTTAGTGTTTTGTCAGCCATACATTTAAAATACAGCTTTTTTATTTGATGTCTAGATAAGTGTAGGGAAAAAAGGCACCTAAATTAGGCATGCGAGGTTCACACCAACTCACACTACCTGGCACTAGCTCACACTAGTTATGTGGATGATTTAATATTCATAAAAAATTAATCTCATAAAGATTCTCTAAAATGTCTCTTAAACTCGATATCAAACTCGACACAAAAGAGATAAATCAAATAGTTAACTCCATCACCTAGACACCTGATTTGAGGATTGATATAGTCTTGTTCATGAAAAAAATCTATGATAATTTTTTAAAACCATCTCAGCAACAATTAAATAGTCTACTAGAGTATTATCAAGCAGGACGATATGTTGATGCTGAAAGACTATCGTTGTCAATCACTCAAGAATTTCCTAAACATCAATTTGCCTGGAAAGTGCTTGCCGTTTTGCTCAAACAAAATGGGAGGATAAGTGAATCGTTAATTGTTAGTCAAAAATCTGTGCAGTTAGATCCACAGGATGCCGAAGCCCACAATAATTTAGGTGTCCTACTGCAAGAACAGGGTAAATTAGGCGAAGCTGAAAAAAGTCATAGAAAAGCAATAGAGTTAAAACCTGACTATGCCGAAGCCCACAATAATTTGGGTAACATACTGAAAAAACTAGAAAGATTAGATGAGGCTGAAACATGTTATAAAAAAGTGATAACAATAAAACCTGACTATGCTAAAGCTCACAATAATTTAGGTGTTCTACTGAAAGAACAAGGTAGAACAAAAGAGGCTGAGGCAAGCTATACACAAGCGATAGTGTCGAAACCTGACTATGTCCAAGCACACTACAACTTCGGTGTCCTACTGCAAGAACTAGAAAAATTAGACGAGGCTGAAGCAAGCTATAATCATGCAATAGCGTTGAAGCCTGATTTTACTGATGCATTAAAGAATAGATGGATAATATTATTTGGCCAAAAACGATACGAAGCTGCACTAAAAGATGCCAACTTAATTATTTCCAAAGGCACTGGAGCATTTGACTTAACAACTCTGTATGCTTTGGGACGAATAGAAGAGATTTATAAAAGAATTGAAACCCAATCTAAAATGGATGGTGAAAATTTAGATATTGCTGCTTTTGCCGCATTTGTTGCTGAATCAGAAAAAAAACCTACCCAATACAATTTTTGTCCTAGTCCGATGGACTTTATACATGTTTCCAATATCTCCTCTCACCTTGGAAATTCTACTGAGTTCCTAAGAGAAGTGATTGGTGAGCTGGAAAATGTAAAAACTATTTGGGAGCCACATGGAAGAACTGCTCGTAAAGGATTTGTAACGGATAAAAAGTTTAATTTATTTGCAAACTCTTCAGGAAAATTAGCACAACTTAAGGCGATTATTTTTGATGAGATACATGCGTATTATTTAAAATTTCAAGAAGAATCGTGCTCTTATATTAAAAAATGGCCATCTGAAATTTTTCTTTGTGGATGGCATGTCGTTTTAAAGCAACAAGGATACAATACTGCACATATTCATCCAACTGGGTGGTTAAGTGGGGTAATTTATTTAAAAGTGGTTCCTGCTCTCGAAAAAAATGAAGGTGCGATTGAATTCAGTTTGAATAGCCAAAATTACCACCACAAAAACTCTCCTAGCTTGATATTTCAACCTGAAGTGGGAGATATAGTTTTTTTTCCTTCATCGCTCCATCATAGAACTATTCCCTTTACGACAGATACAGATAGAATTATTGTATCATTTGACTTAATGCCAGAAACAGCCAAACGCTAAGTTGCAAGACTTAATTAAAAGTAAAAAATCTAAAGCTCACAAGTGAAGTCAGCTTTTCAAAACTGAAAAAATAGATTGCCATTAATCTTTTTTTCTGACTTGTATAGTTTTTGTTTTGTTATTTTTTCTCATAGATTTATTTCTAAAAATTCAAAAAGTGAAATAAGTAAAGGATCGTATGGAACAACTCGACACAAAAGAGATAAAACAAGTTTTGAGTGCAAGTGTCATTGAATATGCGTTGGTATTCCTAAAGATAGTAAGGGAAAAAAGGCGCTTAAATTAGGGGTGTGAGGTTCACACTACCTTACACTACCTCACACTAGTTCACACTAGTTATGTGGATGATTTAAAATTTATAAAAAATTAATCACATAAAGATTCACTAAAATATCTCTTAAACTAACTAACAAACTAGCAACAAAAGAGATAAATCAAATAGCTAATTCCATCACCTAGACACTTGATTTGAGGTTTGGTAGGGTCAAAGTTCATGAAATGGATTTTAGGAGTCATAGTTCTGGGTTTACTGTGGTGCAATGTTGGGATCACTGGAGAAAAAGAACCTGGGACCGACCCAAAATGTTCTGAATTATTTGAAAAAGAAAAGATATTTGAAAAAGAATTTTTACCTAGAATTAACAATAAAGGAATTTTAGTTACTTATGTTGGTTGCAATAAAGATTATGATAATTGGGGTTGGTGGAATTCTACGAGTATACCATTTGGAGTTATGGAGACACAAAAACTAGGTCTAGATAAAGCACATGCAAAAGCATATCGAGGATGTGTTGATAACCAATTAGAAAAATTCAAACTTACAGGTTGCCATTTATTTTCAATCGATGATGTAATTGTTTGGGGCAAAGATGACGCTTTCGTAAAAAAAATTGAGAAAGATGCTATTTTTACTAACTTTGTAGCAAGACTTCAATTAAGGAGAGGTATTACCTTTGCTAACTATGTGGCAAAACTTGATAATTTATTTCCACGTGCTCTTTTTACTGAAGGAACAGGAGATATTATTATTGAAAAAGATCCAACTACTTTTCAAAATATAGTATTTGTAAAAAAAAAAACAATAAAGTGGTGGGACAGAAGAGGAGCATCGGGAGGATATAGTGCTGCTAGACAAATTACTTTTAAAGCTTTTATTTTTAAAGCAACATTTTTGAAAGGAAGAAGAGATATTACAATCCGAGTAAATGCTGAATTTGAAACAGAAAATAAAGCTAAAGAACAAGCTATAAAATATGCAAAAATAATAGGTCAATTACCAAATTTTTTAAGAACTAAAAATCTTAAAACTCTAACTATACACAAAGGAAATGAAGAGTGGGGAGGTGGACATAATGATATACTCATTTATACAGACATGTATCAATGGGGAGAATTTACAGAGGAAGTGGCTATTCATGAAGCTGCCCACACAACACTTGACCCACAATGGCATGGATCAATTAAGAGATCTAAATGGAATAAAGCAATCAAAGCAGATAATAAATTTGTTTCAACTTATGCAAAAAAATATCCTAAAAAAGAAGATATTGCTGAAACTATTAATTGGTGGATTGCTGTTAGATGTAAATCAGACAGGATCTCTAAATTAACTTATGAAAAAATCATTTTAGGAATACCCAACCGATTAAAGTATTTGGATGAACAGAACTACGACACCTATCCATTGGTATGTAAATAAATGAAAAAACTTTTAGGGATCACGGCTATAGGATTATGTGGGACAACTAGCAACATACTAGCAACAAAAGAGATAAAACAAGTTTCTGGTGCAAGTGTAATTGAATAAGCGTTGGTATTCCTGAATTCAGTAAGGGAAAAAAGGCGCTTAAATTAAGCGCCTTTTAATAATTAAAGATGACTTTAACTAATTCTTTTTAGATGGAGGTGTTACTTCTTCTTTTATCTCCACTTTAGGATCCTCAATTTGATCTTTTGCTGCTTTTTCTGGATCAAGAGGATTGCCTTCAATTTTTTTTGCTATCACTCCAGCTTTTTCTCTAATTGCCATTTCAATTTCTGCTGCAATTTTAGGATTTTGCTCTAAATAAGTTTTAGCATTTTCTCTTCCTTGTCCAATTTTTTCACCTTTATAAGCATACCAAGCTCCAGCTTTTTCAACAATGTCAGCTTTTGCACCAAGGTCAACTAATTCACCTACTTTACTAATACCTTTGCCGTACATTAGGTCAAATTCAACAACTTTAAATGGTGGTGCTACTTTATTTTTAACCACTTTAACTCTTGTTGAGTTACCAATAATTTCATCTCCATTTTTAATGGCACCAATTCTTCTGATATCTAATCTAACAGATGAATAGAATTTAAGTGCATTTCCACCAGATGTAGTTTCTGGACTTCCAAACATAACTCCAATTTTCATTCTAATTTGGTTAATAAAAATCATCATTGTATTTGTGCTTGAGATTGAGCCTGTTAACTTTCTTAAAGCTTGACTCATTAATCTTGATTGAAGTCCTACGTGGTGGTCTCCCATTTCTCCTTCAATTTCAGCTCTAGGTGTTAGTGCTGCAACAGAGTCAATTACGATAACAGAAATTGATCCTGATTTAACTAGAGTATCCGCTATTTCTAGAGCTTGCTCACCAGTATCAGGTTGTGAAATTAATAATTCTTCAGTATCTACGCCAAGCTTTTTTGCATAAATTGGATCTAAAGCATGTTCTGCATCTATAAACGCACATGTTCCTCCAGCTTTTTGAGCTTCTGCTAATACTTGTAATGCTAAGGTTGTTTTTCCCGATGATTCTGGTCCATAGACTTCAACAACTCTTCCTTTTGGTAGGCCACCTATTCCAAGCGCTACATCTAAACTTAATGATCCAGTTGAAACTGACTCAATGTCCATTGCTCTTCTTTGGCCAAGTTTCATTACTGATCCTTTTCCAAAATTATCGATAATTTGGGCCATTGCCGCGTCTAAAGCTTTACTTTTTTCGTTGCCTTCTGCTTGTTGTGCTTTTGTAGATTTAACTACTTTTAGGTTGTTTTTAGTCATTTTATGCCTTTTTTATTAAATAATTAGTGTTCGAATCGTGTGTTAAATGTACACATTTTGTTCTTATTTTCAATAGTTATTTTTTTTATGATAAAATGGCTCTATTACTGTATTTTTAAGTAATTACTATTCAACAAACCGATAGCTTGAAGAAGTTTAAACTGTGAAAGTAAGTAGTTTCTTTCAGAATCTGCTAGGCTTATTTTTGAACTTAATAAAATTGAGTTTGACTGAATAACATCAAGTGTAGATCTTCCAAGGCCAGTTTCATACTCAACTGTTATTCCTTCGTTTGCTGTTTCAGCTGCTTTAACTTGAGCAGTAACTGCATTCAATAAACTTTTTGATACTTGAAAGCTTGACCATGCACTTGCAATATTTGCATCATTTGTTTTTAAAGCATTATCTAGTAATAATTTTTTTCTATTTTTTAAATTTTTACTTTTATTTAAAGAAGCAGTATTTTTTCCACCTTTAAAAATTGGCCATGAAATAGTTGCTTTTAATATTTCTTTATCACGCTCACCAATACTTGAGCTTACATTGTCTGACTTTGAACTATTAAACAATAAAGATGCAGATGGTGATAGGTCAGATCTAGCTATTGTTACATCTTTTTCTGATTGCTCATACTCTAGTCTTGATATAATTAAATTTGGATTAGTTGTTTTTGAAATTTCAATTGCTTCATTTAAATCTTTTGGTAATTCAAAAGTTAAATCTGAATTCTTACTTAAAGTATTAGTATTTACAATTGGACCTATAATTTTTTCATACGTCAGCTTAGCTGTAACTGTTTCATTTTTTGCTTGTAAAAATTGTGCTTGCGCACCAGCAAAGGAAGACTCAGATTGTGCTAAATCAGATATAGTAATTTGACCTCTTTCTAATCTTGCTTGATTGGTCTCAACTTGTCTCTTCAACAGGTTAACATTATTTTGATTAATTTTAAGTTTTTCATCAGAAAAAATTAGACCTGAATAAGCTTCTATAGCTTGATACAAAATCTCTTGTTCAGTTTTTAAAAGTTTTGCTTCAGCTAAAGTTAATCCAATTTTACTTTTTTCCATGCTGGCTATACCTGCAAATCCTTGAAATAATTTTTGCTCAATATTTATTGATTGAGTTTTCGGATCAACATCTGTAAAGGATGAATTGGCACCCGTTCCATCAGTTAGCTTTTCTGTATTTTCTTGGCTCTTAGAACCTGACAGCGTTAAACTTGGTAAAAATTCACTTCTTGATATTTTTACTTCTTCTCTAGAAACTTGAATATTTTCACGCTCTGCATTTAATACTGGGTTTTCATTGTATGCTTGCAATAATGCTTTTGACAAAGGTATAGAAAAAGCTTTTCCATTAAAAAGAATAATAGATAAGAGTATTAATATTATTTTTTTCATTATTTTTTAAATTTTATCTTTTCGATCTGATGATTGCTATTTAAATTCATTATAACTGATGAACTTTTTATCGCATCTTTAAACATTTGTTGAGTAATTCTTTGATAAGTCTGCATAAAGTTTATCACATCTCCACTGCTCATAATCTTTAGGTTTTTCTTGTTTTTTGTTTGAACCCAGAGCTTTCTCTCCTGTTTTAATCTCCATTCTCTTAATAAGCTAAAGTTTTTAGCCTTTAGATATAACAATCCATCTAATTGCTTAAACAAGGTTTTGTATTTAGTTTTTAATTGATTGTTAACGTAGGCTCTCCATTTAGCTCCTTGATCATAAACTTTTTCAAGGGAATTTATTGGCTTTTTAAGTTGACTGTTTAACTGAGGTCTTGCTCCAACACACCAACCTTCAAAAATTACCACATCAGGCTTTGTTTTAATTTTATACCATAAGTTCTTTTGGCATCTATCATCTATTGCTTTATTGAATGTTGGAATTTGTAAACTTTTAAAGTTTTTATCTTTAATTTTTTTAAAAAAATTTAACATTAAATCTACATCGTGGGTTCCAGGCACTCCTCTCGTCATTAATAAAGGGTGTTTATTTTTAGATAATGATTTTCTATCTTTTCTTGTCTTATAAAAATCATCAATAGAAACTTTAAAAACATTTAACTTGAAATATTTTTTTAAAATCAAAGTTAAAATTGTTGAGATAGTTGTTTTGCCCGAACCTTGTCCTCCAGCTAAACCAATTATTAATGGTTTTTTCTTATTAACTCTTTTTGATATCCAAAAACTAACAGGAATTAGAAAAAATTTAATCATCTTATCTTTGTTTTTAAATTTATCCTTCTTGGTTTCTTGAGATGAAATAAATTTAAAACAATCTTTTTTTATCTTGTTAAAACAATCATTAACTTCTTGCATAAAAAATTATTTATTATCAAGAGGATGATTTTGACCATCGTTGACTGCAACATTTTCTAATTCAAAAGTATTTATTTCATCTATACATCCAAGATTAAATCCTGTCATAGCTGGATTGGCTCTTGGATTGTGATGCGTATAAATTCCACAATTAGAACAAAAATAGTGTTTTGCGATTTTTGAATGAAATTGATAAAGCGTTAGCTTGTCTTCACCTTTAATAATCTTAAAATCTTCATTCTTAACCATAGACATAATTGCTCCTTTTCTCTTACAAATAGAACAATTACATTTTAAAATTTTTTCTAAATTATCAGGCACATTTATTTCTGCTTCTACTTCTCCACAATGGCATTTTAGTTTTTTCATTTATATTTCTCCTTTATTTTTTATATCAATCTCAAACATTGCTTCATTTCTTCTATTCATAGGTAGTGTGAAGGGTCCATCATAAGTTGCTTTAATAGGTGCACTCAAAATTGATATGTTGTCTTTTTTCAATTCATTTTCTAAAATGCTCTTATGTTTAGTAAAATTTTTATCAGAAGCTCTTCCTGAGTATTTAATAATTGCATAATAACCTTCTTTAATGTTCAAAATCTTTATATCTGAGTTAGATGGAGCTGGTGTGTTTTCTTTGTTAAACCTTGAAGGTAAATAAAATTGCATAGTCATATTTCCTTTTTTTTTTACCTGAGTAACTGGTGTTGTCATTTTAATCTCTTCATTTTTTTCATTGTTACCAGATATGTAGTTAAATAATTTTCTAAAACTGCTACCTTCATTTGATATTGATGTTTCAATAACTAAACGATCAGGATATTTTCTGATTTCATAAATACTATTTTTTTTCACTACTTCATAATTTGCTTCTTCATATGCCATACTGTTAGAAGTTATAATTAAGCCAAGAAACATAATTGATAGAATTTTTTTCATTTTAATATGAAGTATAAACTATCTCTGGTTGAAGTTATCCACAAGAGCACAAAATGTAGTTTCAATGTTCACGTTTTGATTCACCTTTGATTCAGTTACAGACTCAAAATACAACTTCTTGCGTGCATTGTATAACTAGTCTATAGATTAGAACAAAACCAGAACATGAAATTAACTATTCCATTTTATTTACATAAAGCTGGAGCTGGCTTTCCTTCTCCTGCAACAGATTACATCGAAGAAGATGTGGATCTCAATGTTCATCTGATCAAAAATGTTCCAGCAACTTTCATTATCAGAGTTCAAGGAAAATCGATGACCGATGTTGATATTTATGATGGTGACCTATTAGTTGTTGATAGAAGTTTAAAACCTAAAAATTTTTCAACAGTTGTTGCAAATGTTCACGATGAATTAGTTGTTAAAAGTTTTGTTAAATCGAAGGATGGTCAATTTTTGACATCAGGTTCAAAAAATATTGAAGATAAAATAATTATTGGTGATGAAATGGAAGTATTTATTTGGGGAGTTGTGACTTATGTCATCCATTCAACGTACTAAAAAAATAGCACTTGTTGATTGCAATTCTTTTTATGTTTCTTGTGAAAGATTATTTAATCCTAAAATTAGAAATAAACCTGTCGTTGTTTTGTCTAATAATGATGGCTGTATTATTGCAAGATCAAATGAAGCAAAGTTTCTTGGTATCAAAATGGGAGAACCTTACTTCAAAGCTAAAGATATAATACTTAGAAATAATGTTTATGTTTTTTCTTCAAATTACTCTTTGTATGGAGATTTATCTAGAAGAGTGATGAGAACTTTAAAAAGATTTAATCCTGAGCTAGAAATATATTCAGTAGATGAGGCTTTTTTAGATTTAAGTAATTATCCAGATGATGAAGTAGAAGATATAGGAAAAGAAATTAGAAGTATTGTTTTACAATGGACAGGAATTCCAACCAGCATTGGCATTGCAAAAACAAAAACCTTAAGCAAGATTGCAAATCATATAGCAAAGAAAAAACAATCTGGTGTAACAAACTTAATAGGAATTGAAAATATTGATCCATTACTAGAAAAGATAGATATCAACGATGTTTGGGGGGTTGGAAAACAACTTACAAAATTTTATCATCAAAATGGAATTTACAATGCTAAGCAATTAAAAAATATGTCAAACACCTGGATTAAAAAAAGTTCTAATGTTTTAAGTTCTAGGACAGCGTTAGAACTTAGGGGGATTTCTTGTATCCCACTAGAAACCAAAACTTCAAAAAGAAAAAGTTGTGTAGTATCAAGATCATTTGGTACAAGAGTTGAAAAATTTCAAGAACTCCAAGAAGCAGTAGCGAGTTATTGCTTAAATGCTTCAGAAAAAATTAGATCAGAATCTTTAATAGCAAAATCGATAACTGTTTCTGTTAGAACAAGCCCCTTTCAAAATAGAGGCGTATATTATTCAAATGCTAAAACTATAGATTTTCCAATAGCTACCAACAATAGTATTGAAATAGTTAAAACTGCTTTAGTTGCATTAAATAAAATCTTTATAAATGGGTATAGGTATCAAAAAGCAGGCATAACATTGACTGGTTTGGTTAGTTCAAGTGGCGGTAAAAATCTATTTTCTACTGAAAAAGATGAAAAAATTAAAGGCTTAATGAGAGTTATTGATAGTACAAATTATAGATATGGCCGATCAACACTAAGCTTGGCTAGTGCAGGAGTAAATAAAAAATGGAATATGAGAAGAGACCACTCCTCAAAGATAGATACGGCTGACTTTCATTCGCTACCAATAATAAAAGCTATTTAAGTTGATCTACGCTACTAATGTTTTCTAAAGAATTTTCAAATTCTAGAATATTTTCTCTCTGAGAAAGTATAATTACTGAAATCATCATAATAATAACTCCTATAACGGGCAATAATGTAATCAATGATAGATTGCCAGCAACTAGAAATAAGTAAGCAATTAAAAAAAATATAGATCTAATTAATAATGTCATTTTAAAAACAGCTATGATTGATAGTGAATGTTTTAATAGGTTAATAAAACTCATTTTCGATGGCCCAAAAAATCTCTTACCTCTTATTGATGGGATAGACTTTCTATCTTTAAACAATTTAGCAACAGCACCTGAAAAACTACTCCATGCTGACTTTTCTTTTATTATCTTATTAACTGCAAATTTAGGCAAGCAAATAAAATTACCAAACTTAATAGACTGGCCTGTGAAAACAAAAGTTAAATATTTGTGTAAAAGGTAACAAAGTTTAAAGAAAAAACCTTCAGATCTTTTTACTCTATTGGCTGTAACGACTTTATCAGGATAATCATTTAGCTTATCAATAAGTAAAGTTATTTCTTCCACTCTATCCTCACCATCTCCATCCATTGGAATTATATAGTCATAATCTTCATGTTCAGCAATATACCTTAACCCAGATGCATTACATCTAGCATGTCCCTTATTTTTTTTCATGTTGACTATTTTAATAGACTTAAGATTGTTGAAATTAGAATCATTAATGGGTCTTTCTTCAGTAGAACAATCGTTTACAATTATAACTGAAAATTCATGGTTTAAATCATTAACATGCAAATCTATATCTTCTAAAAGTTTAAAAGCGGACTTCCAATCGTTATATATGGGGATTAAAATCTTTATTTTATTCATCTATTTCCTACACAAATATTATCAATGCAAATAAATTTTGATAATGAATTAAGCTTATCTTTTGTAATCAACCCTTCCCAAACTGGCCTAGAATTGAGGTGATATGATAAATTTCCAGCATGCCATTCGTCGCCAAGGACAACGTTTATTGGCAATGTGTGATTCTGCTTCCATAAGTATTCAGTTTTAATTGCTATTTCTTTGCCTAAATAATCAGTTCTTTTATCTGTTTCTGTAATTGAAATATATGCATAAGCAAAAGGTGAAAAGATAAATAAAACTAAAAACACAGATATGAACCCATTTAACTTTTTAGGATTTATTTGTGATTGAAAAATATAGACAATTAATACACCAAAAAATAAATAAAATGGGGTCATCCACATTGTTCTTATTTTAGATCCTGTCAACATTGAGGTTAAAAACATTAATCCAATTGGAACTAGATTAATAAATATTAAGAATAATAATTTCTTATCTTTTAAAGTCATCTTTACTTTAATTTTTTTTATTAAAAAAAATGACATTATAAAAAATGGAATTAATATTACTATTTGTTTGCCTAAAAATATTAAAGGGTAAGTTACATGATCTAATAAACTTGAATTCTCTAGCCCTGCTCTAGCTAATCCATATGTAATTGTTATATAATCGTTATTAGTCAACCAAATTAAATGAGGAATTAACAAAACAATAAAGACCTCCAGAGATATTAGATATTTGAAATCAAATTTTTTATATTTATTTATAAAAATTATATAAAAAAATAATAAGTCTATTGATATTAAAAGATAAATAAAAAGATATTTTGATAAAAAACCTAACGCTGCAAAAGCTCCAAGCCAAAAACAATCCTTAAAAGTTATTGTCTGTTTATCAAATAGTTTCCAAGAATAATAAACGCACAACGACCAAAAAGGTAATTGGCAAACATTCACATTAAACTCAGGTGTTGTAAAATTATAGAAATAAATACCCTCTAAAAGAAGTACCGATATTAAACTTAAAGTTTTATTTTTAAATAGTTCTTCAGCAAATTTAAAAACAAAAATAAATGCAGTTACTACAAACAATTGACTTAATAAATAATAAGCCCAGTCCTGTGATCCAAAAAGTTGGTAAATAACTTCAGGAAAAAATGCACTTGCTGGTGGATGTTTATTAAATCCCCAATCTAAATTACTTCCCCAAGCTAAAGCTTCAATTGTATCCAGTGGTAAATTATTATTTGTTAATGTTGGAACCAATGTCCATAGAATCAAATGAATTATAAGAAAACTATAAAACAATTTATTTATATTGTTTTTATTGATTAACATTTCGTCGATTTTATATGAATTAAGCTTACTTGACACGTATTAATTGCTGAATATAATCCGCCCACTAAATTTATACATATGCCTAAAATCTCAAAACCATCTACTAAAAAACCAACCGCTAAAGCAAAAAAAGTTGCTGTTGCAATCAAAAAACCTACTAAAGTAATAAAAAAGATTAGTGCCACTGAAAACAAAGTAAAGACACCAATTAAAATTTCAAAAACATATATCCCAAAAGATACTGAAAAATATATGTGTGACAAACACTTATTCTTTTTTAAGATAAAACTTACAGAATGGAAAAAAGAATTAGTAAAAGCAAATAATGAAGCTCTTTACCATGGCTCCATGGATGACAATAGTGTTTCAGCAGATATTGTGGATCAAGCAAGCTCCTACACAGACAAAAATGTAGAAATGAAAGCAATCAATAGACAAATTAAATTAATTTCTAAAATTGACCAAGCTTTAATAAGAATAAAAGATAAAACTTTTGGATTTTGTGCTGAAACTGCTGAACCAATTGGAATAAAAAGGTTAATGGCAAGACCAGTTGCACATCTTTGTATTGCAGCTCAAGAAAAGCATGAAAAAGATGAAAAAGTTTACGCTGACGATTAGAATTTTTAATTGTATCAATAATAGGTCAATAAATTGCATTTAGCTTTCTAGTTTGATTGCATTCCCTACTTTTATTTTACCATCATTTAATGATCTTAAATAAATTCCCATATCAAAGTGATTGTAGGCTTTCTTTAAAGATTGAAGTAAACTTAGATCACTGTGATCAGTTTTTGGTTTTAAATTAATAGCAACGCAACGTGGAATATTTCTTTCTACTTTAAATAAAACATTATTAATTTTTATATTTTTTCCAATCCAATTTCGCTCTTCCCAGGCATCAATTCCATCAACATAAAAATTTCCTCTAAATCTCTGAAATTCAACTTTTTGATTAATTCTTTTTTCAAAATCTCCAATACTATTTAGATTTATTAAGGATATAGAATTAAAAACTTTATTCGAATTTGATGTGTCATAAAAAGGAAATTCATTATTTTGTAGTAAAAATATTGGCTTCTTTAATGAGCTCTCTATATCTATCAGTTTATTTATAAGTTTAGATCTTTGATCTAAATCATCAGCTATTATTGATACTTGTTCCTCACCACCAAGTATTAAAGCTAATTTATTATCTTTGTATGTGAAGTTATACTTGTTTAAAACTGGAGAATTTTTTAGTGATAAGAAATTATTAAGTTTTCGGTCATTTGGATTTTTCTCTATTAAGAGAGCTTTTTCTGCATCAATAACTCTTGAAAAAGCAAATTTTCTATCATTCAAAATTCCTAAATTTTTTTTAATCTCACATGACTCAATATTTGTAAAAGATAAAGATTTTATAGGACTAAAGTGTATTGAAGAAATAATTCCATTCATGTAATATTTTATACCAATTCTTCAAAAAAAGGCTATTTGTAATTAAATATGAAAAAAAATAACTCTAGACAAAATTCAATTTCATTTACTTTTGCTAAAAAATATATTTTTTATTATTATGCTTTAATTTGGATAGTTTTATTATTATATCTATTTATTAAATGAACAAAAAAATAATACTAATTATTGTTGTTGTGTTAGCTATAGAATTATCAGGAAATGGCCTCTTAAGTTCTATATACAGACTAATAAGTTAAGAGATTAAGGTTGAGGAGGAAACTCTTTTTTATTCATAAACTGATATCCTTTTATTACTGCTTCTCTTTTAGAAACATCAATATACCAACTTGATAAATTCTTATAATTCTTAAGTCCAATATCATGCCATTCATGTCTTGCAATCCAAGGCCATGTTGCAATGTCTGCAATTGTATAATCGTCCCCAGCCAAATATTTTGAT
>Ga0209482_1001351_pt1 | contig 17106 bp, 31 predicted proteins | sample CoawatmetaG10DNA_FD_187512 | JGI IMG/M metagenome (GOLD analysis project Ga0209482, IMG submission 187512) | Marine microbial communities from the West Antarctic Peninsula - Coastal water metaG104-DNA (SPAdes) (version 2) | ecosystem: Environmental > Aquatic > Marine > Coastal ...
CGTTCCAGAATACTACAATGCAGTACACTAGGCTTATGAAAAAGTCTACGCAAGATCTTATTAATCGTAGAGGTGATCCTAAAACTAATATATCTAAGATAATATATTACGGTGCTGTGCAAAACTTCGTATTCTCCGCGTTGCAAAGCGCATTGTTCTCGTTTATACCTGGATTTGACGATGAAGATGATGAAGATAAAACACGAGAAGAAAAACTTGATGGAGCAACTGTGCGTATAATTAATTCTATGATTGATTCTATACTTAAGGGATCAGGATTAACAGGTGCTGTTATATCTACGCTTAAGAATGCTGCAATGAAATACGTTGAGCAAGAAGAGAAAGGATACAACGCTGACCATATATACACCTTCTTGTCTGTAATGGCTATATCTCCACCCATGGGGTCTAAGCTTAGCAAGCTTTACAAGGCTCAGCAAACAAAAAGATTTGAAAAAGATGCATTAGCAGCGCGCCCGTTCGGTGTAGTAGCAGATGGCCGCGTTAACTTAGGACCTGGTTATAGAATCGTGGGTAATCTCGCTGCCGCTGTAGGAAGTGTGCCTTTAGATAGGGTAGTTGATGAGATTACATCGATATCGGAAGCGCTGGATAGCCGAAATACCGCATGGCAAAGACTTGCGCTAGCGATAGGATGGAAAGCATGGGCTGTTGGTGCTAAAAACGAAGAGCATGATCTTCTTAAAGAGGCTGGTGAAAAACAACGCGATAAAGATGGTAAAGCAAAAGCAGCAGCAACAAGAGAAGCTAACAAAAAAGCTGAACGTGAAAGAATAGCTAATATGGGTACTGCTGAAAGAAGTAAATACGAAGAACAAAAAGTTTTAGATAAAATAAATAAAAAAGTAAAAAAACTTGAAAATCGATAAAACCATCAAATAACTTATCGGCAGAAGAAGTAACGAAAAATAACACGTGATAATGAAAAGAAGAACGGGATTAGCGAAATTAAAAGAATTGTTTTGGTATTCAGACAGTGAGCCTAATGAAGTGCTCATTGCCTTTTGCCACCTCTTTATATTACCAGCAGCTCTTTGCGTAGACTTTAACAATCCCTCGCCACTTCTTATTGCAGGCGGTATGATGGCTGGTCTGTTTCAACTATGGGCAGTTGTTTGGAATGGCACATTAAAAATGAGATTGATCGCTGGGCAAATTGCAGCAGGGATTGCTATAATGACAGTTGAAAACCTAATTGCTGAAGGGATATTCTCCGGCAGCAGAACAGGTTGGTCTATTATAATGATCTTCGCTATATGGAATACTATAAGAGTGTTTAAAGAAAAAATCAATAATTAATGGAGAATTACGTTCAAATCATCGTAACCGCAGTTACTGTATTAGGATCTGCGGGTATATGGAAATATATGGAAGCTAGGCTAAAGTCTAGATCCGAAGAAAAAGCTGTTGACTTACAAAACAATGACGGTGTGCAATACAGAGACGATTTGAAAAACAGAGTACAAAACTTAGAATCTATGCTAGCTAGCTCTAGTGATGAAAAAGATGATTTAAGAAACCAGGTGTTAGCGCTTACTGAAGAAGTATCTGCTCTACGTATAAAAGTTGAGTTCCTTGTTAAGGACAACGAAAGACTTAGAAACGTATGATGCTATCTAACAACCTAAGCTATAAAGAAGCAACCTATAGCGCAACAGCTATTAGGAAAGATATACCAAACAGTCCGACCATAGGCCATCTAAAGAACCTTAAAGCTACAGCTGAGCATATATTTCAGCCTATACGCGATTTCTTTGGGGTGCCTATAAAGGTTACATCTGGCTATAGAAGTCAAGAGCTTAATGATTTAATTGGCGGTAGCTCTACATCACAGCATAGCCATGGTCAAGCATTGGATTTAGACGCTGACGTGTTTGGTGGTCTTACTAATGCACAAATATTTGCTTTTATAGATGAAAGACTAGTGTTCGATCAAATGATATGGGAATTCGGCGATAATAAGAACCCAGACTGGGTACATGTCTCATACAGAACAGACGGCAAAAACCGTGGCGAGAAACTAATCGCTTATAAAAAAGACGGAAAAACTAAATATAAACATAAATAACTATGAGAACTAAAGGTATAGGACCACAGGGCTTGGGTATTAAAGGAAACAATGGTTATCATATAGGGTCGCCAGCAAAGCTTAAAGACGCATGCTACAAAAAAGTAAAAGCACAGTATGATGTATTCCCTTCAGCATACGCAAGCGGTGCTATAGCTAAGTGCAGAAAAAACAAGTAGTATGTACAAGCAATGTAATTCACCTTTTAAGGTTAGAAAAACTAAAGAAGGGCTAGCGCTTAAACGCTGGTTTAAAGAAGAGTGGAAAACGCCTAAAGGTAAAGAAGATTACGAAGGCGGAGAGAATACGTTTAGGCCAACTAAGAAAGTATCAAAAGATACACCAAAAACGTGGAGCGAAGTAACTCCAGCCTCAAAAGCTAAAGCACAAAGAGAAAAGAATACAAAAGGTAGAGTAACTAAATATTAAAATAAACAATTATGAGAACTAAAGGAATAGGACCAAATAATCTTGGTATGTCAAAAAGCCCCGCTAAGATGATGGCTAGCCCAGCTAAAGTAGGGCTAGGTAGAAAAGGAAAGCGCAAAAAGGGTGAGGTAAACCCAAAAATAGCAGCAAAAAGAGAAGAAAGCACAAGAGAATCTGACGCTAGCGCTTTTAGAGACAGCTTAAAAGAAAAAAATGCTATAAAGGCTGAAAAAAGCGGTGATGTAGGAAGAGCTAAGCGTATTAGAAGCAGAAAAGATAGTCAATAAAAAGTAATAAGTAGCTAATAAATAAAAAGGGGGATGGCCGCAATGGTTATCCCCCTTTAATATTTTATATAGGTCTGCCAACAGACACAATTGTATCTCCATCGTAGTACAAGGAAAGTAATATAAAGTACTTTTCCGTGTAGTAAGACACCTGAAAGGCGTCATTACCTTCCCATTTCCTACGAATCCAAGCATCGTGCTCTTCAACTATAAAATCTATAAACTTAGCATTGCCCTCTAATAAATAAAGAACCGTGTCATTTGATCCGTAAATTGTATCAAACGTAGGGTAATCTTTTGTAAGTGTTGATAAGCTCTGTGCGCTAAGCTGCGCTGATAATAAAACCAGCGCAGCGATTAATAACTTTTTCATATAATATATTTTAATGGTTAACCATCACACGACAAACAACTGTCATCCATTGCATTAGCGGCTAGATCGCCACGTAACACAGACTCGGTTCTTGTGTAGTATAATGTTTTTACTCCTTTCCTCCACGCTTCCATGTGTACTTTGTTAAGCCACTTGGGTGTCGCTTCAGATGGGAATGCGAGATTCAAACTAACAGACTGGTCAATATACTGCTGGCGAATACCCGCTTGATTGACTAATTCTAATTGGTTAATTTCTTTAAAAGTCTTATAGACTTCTTTAATAGGTGTATCCCAGTCACCTATCAATACATCATTGAGTTCTTCAATGTTCTGCACTGATCCGCCATCTCTGAGTATTTGGTCCCAGATCTTTTCAGTGTTCAATTCTACATCTTCTAGTGCTTGCTCAAGACTAGGGTTTCTACGTATGAAAGTCCCTTTAGCACTCTGCTCAGTAAATACGTTAGCGGCCCATGGCTCAATGCCAGGAGAAACGTTCCCAGATAATTTACTATTGCTAACAGTAGGAGCAACGGCGCGGAGGTGAGTATTACGCATACCAGTACCGACGCACCACAAAGGCTCACCATATACTTCAGCCAATTCACGGCTAGCTCTTTCACTCTCACTCTTGATTTGACTAAATATTTTGCGCGTCTCATATTGTGCTGATAAACCCTCAAAAGGAATGCCCTTTGATTGTAAGTATGTATGCCATCCTAAAACGCCTAGACCCAGTGGTCGACCTTTAGTTGCGGAGCGTATAGCATTCTCAAATCCGCGTAATCCTTTAGCACGCTGGATGAACTCTTCCATCACACCGTCTAAGAACCAGATAGCATCGTAAATTAAGTTAGTGTCTTTCCACTCGTCATACTTAGATAGGTTAAGACTTGACAGACAACAAACAAAACTATGTGTCTCATCTGTATGCAACGTGATCTCGCTACATATGTTGGTCATGTGTACTTTTAAACCGTTTGACTTATATGCTTCTGGATTGTTCTTGTTAACGTTTCCTTTAAACATAATGTACGGCTCTCCAGTTGCTTTTCGCTTTCTAAGAAGTTTACTCCATCGATTCCTTGCTTCAGCATCGCCTTGTTCAAGTCTTCGCATAAACTTGTCACCAACAACTGCGCACTGATGGAGATTAAGCGATTGTCTGTTAACATCGCCCTTCGGTTCTCTGATCTCCAACCACTCTTCAAAATCGTCGTGTTCAATGTTGATGTTGACTGAAGCTGCGCCTCGTCTAACAGATCCTTGACTAGTTGCAAGGATTGTTGAATCGTAGATTTTGCAAAAAGGTACGACTCCATCTGATGTTCCATTATCTGTAATTTTTTTGCCAGCGGGTCTAATCTGATTAATACCAATGCCAACTCCACCGCCGTGCTTCGCGAGTTGCATCATTTCTAAATTCTTAGTACCTATATCCTGAATGCTATCAGCAACATCGATACCAAAACAACTTATAGGTAGACCTCTGTCAGTACCAGTGTTTGATAACACGGGAGAAGCTAGGTTCAACCAGCCTTTCCATATGTAATCGAAAAACTTATCTGCCATCTCTGGCTTGTACAATCTACGAGCAACAGTCTTAGCTACTCTCTCATAAGCATCGCGAGGGGTTTCGCCTTCCAGCAAATACCCACCCGCAATTGTTTTTCTGTATACTTCTGTATCACCCCACTCAGGGTAATCAGTTCCTTTAATCCATTCGTTATTCCAGTTTACCATATATCTTCAAAGTCTTCGCCTTCATTTGCTTTTGAGTAATCCGTGGGGCGGATAGCAAAGAAGTCTGTGTGTGTTACCCCTCCTGTTAAATGATAGAACCAGTCTAGTTGACTAGCACTATCGGCTACATATGCAAAGTAATTGCCTAAATCTAAATAACCAAGCTCAACTAGCTTCTCGTTTGTGCGCTTCTTTATAAAGTTCTTAAGATCTGCGGATGCAATACCCTCAATGTCTCCTGCTTCAAACATCTTATCAATGTAACTCATCTCGAGTTTAACCATTGCTTCAGCTGCATCAATGACGCCTTCACGACAATGCTCAAATAAGGATTCATCTTCAGCACACATCTGTCTAAACAATTGACAACCCATTTTGCTGTGCAATGATTCATCTCTTACGCTCCACTTCATTTGTTGACCAACACCCTTAAGTAGGTTGCGCAACTGGAATGAATATAATACAGAGAACGCAGAGTATAAACTAACGCCCTCAGCAAATGCGCTGAACACAGCTAGTGATAATGCAATGCCTTTTGTATCTTGACCTTCATAAGCGATCAGATTATCGAACCTAGCAGCTGTTGCGGGCTCATGTAAGAACGCTTCATAGTCTTCTAGGCCTAATGTCTCATTGAGGTAACTATAAGCTACTGCGTGGACTGTTTCTTGTGATCCAAACATCATAGCCATTTGCTGTATTTCGTGCTTTGGAAACCAACCAACAACTTTTTGCGTCCAGTAATCAGATACAGCACATTCAGTCTGTGCAAATCCTAATAATATATTGCCTACTACACTTTTTTCTTTGTCTGTTAACTTCTCGTTCCAGTCCTTGAGATCACTTTGCATTGATATCTCGGTATGTAACCAGAAAGCCTGAGCTTGTTTCAACCATCCCTCTGTGTAGTATTCGGGGTATTCAAATGGTTTGTAAGCTATTCTCGGTGTAAACAATCCCATTATCGTTCTATTTGGAAACAGAAATCAATAAACGGTATGTAGAACACGTGAGAGGTTATACCTTCATCATGATACGATCTCATACCAATAAGAACACCGGGGTAAAACCCGATGCTCAATTCCCATGCTTTTTTATCTTCGTTCATATTTTTCTATTTGTTCGATTAATTCTTTATATAGTACTTTTCCGCGCATTTTCCACGACCAGTCTATCCACTTATGGATCTGTCGCTCTGCGTACTTTTTCCTGGCATTTGCTTTTGTTTCTCCAGGATCAGTCTTATAGTCTCGTCGCATTCTTTTTGATTTTGAGGTTTATATAAGGTAAAGGGCTCTAGCTTCTTATCGGCTATGATTTTCTTAAATAATTTCCATCTAAGGGGGAAGGACTCGTTTGCTCTCCCTTTAGTTTCTATTATAAAGTGTCTTCCGATGAAGTCGGGGGTGTATTTGATGTTAAGTATTTTCTTATTCCCTCGATTACTATATTCTCCCTTACCGTTCCCCTGTCGTTCCCAAGATTCGAACGGGAAATCAAAAGCTCCAGCGAGCTCGAAAGTTTCTCCTTCATATAATGCAGATATTTTTGCTTTTTTTAGTGCTAAGTACATATATTTCTCCAGCCCGGAGGCGAACATAATACCGTCATACGATACTTTGTTCGCTCTCACTGGTCCTTTCTTCCTGTTAAATTTCTTTTTCATATTACTCCTTGGGGCTCTTTGCATCATGTAGCGTTTCTTTAGCTTTCTGTAAGTATAATACTGCGTCCATCATCTCTTCTTGCAGATGTTCTAACCAGGCAAACATATCGCTTGGGTCATCTTCAAGTGTGACGCCGTACTTCTCAAAGCCTACGTCTGAGCGTCCTACAAACTTATCTACTACGCGTTCAACTACTGGATCGCGGAAGTTAATTATTTTTTGTTTCATAATGTTGCAGATTTAGATTTTAAATAACTGGTTACTGTAAAATCACTTGAATCTTGAGGCTTTTCGGTATTCTTTACGAACGTGCCATTGATCATGTTACCAGATCGATTATTAATCTCATTATAAGCAGACTCAATACAATCTTCAATACGGACGCCTCCAAGCTCAGCAAGGTTGGTGAGGACAACAACAGCATCACCAATAGCGTCAATAAACTCGTCATTATCAGACTTAAGTACTGCTTCACTAAGTTCTCCGACTTCTTCATATAATTTAATTAATTGTGTTTTGGTATCGCCGCTTTTGTATATGCCACGGTTAAACGCCCATGTACGTATCTCATCAAAGATGTTATCATCTTCACTAGGTTCGTAAGCTGGTTGTATAGCCTGCACTTTAAATCGTGCTGTTTCAAACTCGTGAAACGCTTTGTTGTATATAAAGCATCGTTCAGCGTTGAAGCGTGATGTAACAGCGTTACTAACTAGCCATACAATGTTCTGCTTGTCTATCGTAAAGCGATAGCCTTGTGGTGTTACCCACGACAATCCTATATTATCCATTAATCTGCCCTTAAGCTTGTTTAATGGTAGCGGGAATGTTGTTGTTTGGTCTGTTGGGTTTAATTTCATTAGTGTATTTTTTTTAAATAGATTTTTATATAGCTTCTCATCAACTCTATAGCCATAAGACTTTTGAAGTTCTATTTCCAAGTGTGATATCTCATTGATATCGTCGCCAGTAAATAAAACTTCGTATTCGTCTGGGGCATAGCCCTGTTGCTGTGTTACTCTCTTATTAAGATCACGCGTTACGCCAACCTTTTTACCTGGTATATGATAAATGCTATACATTATTTGCCAACGGATAATGGAGCAGGTATCGCAGGTAGCGGGTCATAGCCCTCGATTAGTATATCATCAAAGCCAGGTATGATTACCTCGTTATGAAAGTTTGTGGTAATACCTTTGCTTAATGTTATCTTAGGTAAGTCTCTCTCGTGATGTAGCCTAGATAAGTAAACGCCTGCTTGTTTTAAGTGATCGTTGTACAAATGGCAATCACCAAGCTGACCAACAAGATCACCAGGTTTTAGACCAGCGCCTTTAGCTAGCATCTCAAGTAGCAATCCGTACATAGCAATGTCGTAAGGTAGCCCTAAGAACACATCAGCTGAGCGTTGTTGCCACATAAGACTTAAGCGTCCTTCATTGACGTACACTTGAAAAGCATAATGACACGGAGGTAAAGCCATATCATGCATATCTTGCGGAGCCCATGCGCTAACCATAAGACGTCTAGATGTCGGATTAGACTTGATCTCTTCTACAAGATTAAAAAGCTGGTCAACGCCCTCAAAATCGCGCCATTGCTTGCCGTATACAGGTCCTAGTGTATTGTCTGTTCTACCTGAACGTTTGTAATCAGCATCCCAGTACTTCACGCCATTCTCATGCAAGTATGCGAGATCCGTACGGCCTTGAGCAATCCATAGTAATTCGTGGAAAGCTTGAGCGTAGTATACACGCTTGCCATTAAGTAGCGGAAAGCCAAGTGCCATATCATGACGAATGGTTCTGCCAAACAAAGACTTAGTACCTGTACCTGTGCGATCAGCTTTAGCTGGCGCCAATGATAGGTCGAGCACTAGCTTCTTATAATCATTTTCTATGTTTTGCATAATAATATAAATAGTATTTGTAAATTTGTGGCCATAGTTCCTTAGCCTTAAATGTATTTGGATTACGGTTTAGCCGTCCTTGAATAATAATGTCTATATAGAAGTTTTGTGGATTAGCTATAACTTTATCAGCAGCTAGCGGTGCAATGATGATGTCATTCTTAAGACACCAAGACATAGCTTTCTGTTCTTCAGGCGTTCTATAGTAATCGCCAAAGTTTGTAGTCTTACCTTTCTTCTTATATACCATTATTCCCAGGGCATTTTCTCACCTGAAAAATCAGGCTTCTCCTGTGGCATAAAGCAACCGGAGCGTGGCTCCCATTTGAAATGGGCTTCTGCACCGTTCTGCCCAAGGTTTTGGAACTTAACCTTAAGCACTTTGCATTTAACGGTGTTAGCTTCGTAATCTCTGTGAACTAATAATCCGTGGTATGAAGCATCATACCATTCGCCACCACCTTTGATATTGTACATCGTAGGTTCTTCAATCTTGCCGTTAGCGTCTTTGTACATCTTAGTAGGATGCGCGACAACCATAACAAGCACGTCGTACTTCTTAGCAAAGATTTCAATCTGCTGTAAATACTCAAGTGTGTATACATTAACATCACCAGAGGCATCGTTAGATCGTACCTTATTAAACGGATCAATAACTAAACACTTAATACCTTTACGCTTTACTAGCTCTGCTCCTTTACGTAGAACAGCCTCGAGCGTATACTTCTCCATATCAATATGAAAGAAGTTGCTATTGCAGTGGTCTGCTATTTGATTCCATTTTTCACCGTGAATATCTTCAGCTGATGGCATGTCGCCCCACACTTTACGCATTAGCTTGTGAGCATGCAAGTATGTAGGTTGATTCTCAGGTGATGCAAACGCTGTCTTCCAGCCATACAGGTTATTATAACCTACAACCATTTGATCGACAAAATCAGACTTACCAGAACTAGGTATCCCAGTAACAGTAATGAACTGACCAGTATAAGTGCTGAATATATCGTCAAAATTCTTAAGACCGATCTGAAACCCAGGTTTGAAACCGTTTCTAACAAAGTCGGTGATGTCGTCTTCAATGTCTTTAAACGTTGTGACGTTCTCGAGTGGTACTGGTTTTGCACCGGTAATCCGTGATAATAATTTGTCTTTGCCATGAGTGGTTAGGTATTCGTTAGCGTCTTTGCAGTCATCGAATGTAGTTAAATAACATACTTCAGAACCAAGACGTCGTATAAGCTCAGATTGTAACCGCTGTCCCGCTTCATCAGAATCAACTGCTAGTATGATCTTCTCTTTGTCTTCAAAGTAATCTATACAACTATCTAGGTAGTCAAGGTTGTTAGTACCAAGCGTAGCGCCGTTTGGAACGGAGACCACATTACTAATGCCTGCTTCATGCAAAGCCAGTACATCCATCTCACCCTCAACAATAACACAATATTCAAAGCCAACAACGCTGTTGATGTTATAGAATATCTTTTCTGCGCCTTTGTATAGTTTAAAGTTCTTTCTACCATCTCTGTACTTTACGTTAATGAGCTGGTCGCCCATGAAATAATTAAACTTTATAACGTTCTCGGTCTTACCGGTCTGCGGCATAAACTCAGGGCCCTCAGTAACCGCTAAGTCACTGAGGGTTTGCTGAGATATACCACGAGTGCCAAACCATTCCTCTACCTTAGTACCACGCTCTTCAAATACGAAGTCGTTAGGTCTTATGTAAACCTTCTCTGAAGAACCTTTACGTTGATAGGTGTGTAGCTGGAATGATTTACTACAATTATGACAAGTGCCGAGACCACGTTCCCAATCATAAGAAGCACACTTTGCTTTCTCATTCTTAGGTTTTCTATCGGGAGAGCACGAGGGACATACGCCCTGTGACTTACCTTCCTCAAGACCATGCTGATTGAACTTGTCAATCAAGAATCCATTGATCTCTGTTGTTTCCATTGAATTGAATTAAATTAATCTTCTATTGAAACTACGTTGCCATGCTTGTCTACATGGATATTAACGTAGTCGCCCTCGTGTTTTTCATCCATCATATGGTTAAAATGGTAGATCGTCGACTGGTTGCGCTCTTGGCGGGGGTGGAGCTTGTCCTCCTCCTTGCTGGTCTGTTCTTGGTGCTGCGTCAACGTTTTCGCCATTAGTCCATACTACTTTTACATTGCCAAGATAAATTTTAGGTGTCTTGGCGTCACGCTCTTCTTTTGATTGTTCCATCATCAGTGGGCCTTGATTGCCAAACTGATCGACTTCATCATTAATGGTAATGCTGATAGGTAGATACTTACCCTTCTTGCCGTTAATGATTTTGCTTTTGTCAATCATATTAAGATTGATACTTCCCTTGATTATTGAAGCCATAGTTACAATGTTTGATTTATAAAATAATTAGTAGGGTCAAAGTTTTCATCTTTATGAAATAAATTGTACGCCTCGACTGCTTTTTCAACCTTATCAGCACCACGCTGATAGAATTCCGGTGAGCAATCAAATATACCGATTTGATGTGTATTTTTATCTACAACTATAAACAGCATTTCATAGCCAAATAGCTTGCTGTAGATGTACGCTTGGCTGTCGTAGTTATACTTCTTAGCCGACCACCTAAACCCGTCAAGGTCTGCGGTAGTTTTGAGATCAATGATTAGCTTCTCATCATGATTAATGATATCAGCTTTGCCTTTCCATAGAGCACCATCGATCTCTTTAATTCCTGGTAATTCATATTCGCCACTCGAGGGGCGTATTAAAGAACGACATACATCGTTCTCTAACACTTTGTCAATCATAACCTCACAGAGGTCAACCTCGGATTGTAGCAAACACATTTCGCCACCAGAAAGCTCTTTGTACACTTTTGTATTACGAGTAGAGGCTTGAATAACCTTATACTTCTTAAGCTTTTCAGGCTCTAAGATAGCAGTGTGGAAATAGCCGCCTACAAGGAATGCAGGAATCTGGGCTTGCGGTTGCCCAAGTGACAAAGGATTTTTTAGCAAGGTAGAGATGTTTGAGTTACTTAGGAATTTCCTGCCGAATTCGCCGTAGTAGTGCTCATCTTCTCTTAACTTGTTAACTGCTTCCTCATTAGTCATATTATAGTGTTTGTAATTCTTGCTCTACTTCTTTAGATAGAACATACTTTTGCTTGATAGCATCAATCTTGCCGCCGCCTTTAATGTAGTCTCTCGCTTTTGCGAATGCAGGGTCAGTTTTTGATGATAAACTAGCTTTGTTAATTGCGGCTTTACCGTGTGTATTGCCTGCGTCACTGTCTTGGGTGTCATCGATTAAAAATAAGTTGCCTAAAGCATACTTTTTTCCGTAAGATGAAGCACTACCAAACTTTTGGGGCATTTGCATACCCTTCTGCTGAAGATCAATACCAACAACGGAAGTTGCGTGTATAGCATTTTCACCATCAGAAATTGTAGCTTTCGTTTCCATTATCGGGAAATCAAAAGCTGTTTCGATTAATCGTTCACTGACGATAACAGATACTCCTAGCTCTAATAGATAGGGTTTTGTTGCTTCGAGGATGTCTTCGGCGGACCGGAAATAGTACTTGCCGAAGGAGTTAAATCTAGATTTTTTAGATTTGAACTTTGTCTGGATCGTTGCCAGCTTTTCGTTTATGGTCATAGGGTCTGTGGGGTTTCGTTATTATTATAATTACATATATTCCATTGTTGTTAACTGAGTGTTTGTACTCAACTTACAGGTAATCAGATACTTGAGAGGCATCTGTCTTCGCTATCAATATGTCAATAGCATCCTTCTTTATCTGCGAGATGCGCACATTAGCAGTGGATACATTGATATTTAACTGGTCTGCTATTTGATTTGCTGACATTTTGTCGCTATCTAAACCGTATGACAATCTTAATACGTCATACTGCATTATGTTTAAATGCTCAGACATTAGGCTTAGCAAATATTTATTCATCAGCACCAACTTATATGGCTCCGAGGTATCAGCTACCTGGAACATTGGATTTTCATCATCATCTGTATAAGCATCGATGCTGGAGAATATACTATTGAAAAACAAAGCGACCATCTTTTCATCGTCAGGACTCTTGCGTATTTCATTTAGTTTATGCTCGGGGATGCGTACGTCGCCTCTATTGATATCTATAGCGCGCCGTATCGCTCCCTTTATACGTTTGGATAGAAATGACTTAATAGTCTTTTCAGCATCCTCAGATTCGTTTATTGTAGCCCAGTCTATTTTGTCTACCGCAGCTATTAGACCATAGGAACCTTCTTGTATAAGGTCATTGATACTCATAACACCTGATGCTTGATCCGAGGTAGAGAACTTACGCGCTAGACTTTCGACCAGTGGTAAGAAGCGAACAATAAGGTCATCTCTTTTGTAGGCTCCGAAGTCTTGCTGATCAGTCCCAGCAATAAACTTTTCGTTGGGCATGCTCGCGAGGAGGTCTTCTTTGTACATGACATAGTTTTGAATGTTATATTTTTTCATTTTGTAATATTATAGCGTTAGCATTGTCCATTTTTTCGTTACTTGCGTAGTATATGTTGTTGATCTTCAACATCCACTCGTTGAATTCTAGTCTTTGCATAGTTCTTGATTAAGTAATTCTTTTTCTTTCTTTAATTCAGTGCTCATATTACGGTGTACCGTTCGCGCGCTACAACCTAGGCTATCAGATAGCTTAGCAACGGTAATCTTATCACCTTCATCATGCATAAACAGCATGGCATCATATATCTCAGACTCAGACAACTTACGCTTACCAACCATTTGGCCAACGATGCTCATCTTCTGTTTAGCAGTTAAGCCACAGGAGTCTTTAAATATAATCTTACGCACTTTGTTAGCGGGTGGTTTCTCAAGGTCTTGCATACTCACATCGTAAATCATACTACTTAATAGTCTGGGTGATACCCTAAACGTTATAAAGCCGTGTTCTTTATCACATATGAACGATGCTAGATCCTCGAAGTCATCCTGGTGAATTGATGGGTTGAGGTACCACAATACATACAAGTGCCACTTCAGCGATTTGTATGTGTTGATTTTAGCTTTCGTAGAGAAAAGTGTATAGCATTCATGCGTACCTTCCTCGTAAAAATTACCCCACTCAAATACTTCTGAAGGTTTGTCATCGATTGGATTACGACGGTATATAATTCTCCGCCTGTTTAAGTAACCCAGATTTCTTTCTTTCAGTGACATTAGCTAGTTACTATTATATATAACTACCTATCGTCACACTACGACGCAATGTCGCATATGTAATCCCATCATTTGTTTTTGGATCAAGATCCATTTCGTTATTCGTTCCCATTATTTACGTCTATTGCTCCAGTAGGTTAATATTTCAGTGGCAGCCTTTAAGCTTATACGCTTATCAAGGTACATTTTGTTAATAAGTTTTTCCATTATTCGTAGTCGCGGATTGTTTTAAACATTGGGTGACGGTAGCTATTAGCTTTAGTACGCTCGAAGTAAGTGAACGTAGCTGTTTTGCCAAGGTAGTCGTTAATGTTTATTAGTATATCTCGCAGGGCAGCGTAGTTGTAGCCTTTGCCAGGTGGACAGCCGAAGGTAATGCCGTCAGCGTCACACATGATGAACTTGCCGAGGGTGCCAGCGCGTTTGCCTTTACCCTCAACAAAGTCAACAATAGTGGCTTCGGTGTCGTGAAAGTCTTTGAACTTTTGAAGATTGCGTGAGCGTTTACACTCATACGGTGCATTCAATCGTAGTATAGAGCCTTCGTAACCCTGGGCTAGGTTTTTTGCGTGTAGTTTGACGGAGTCAGCTTGCGTAACAACAAACATGGTGTCGACAAACAATACGCACTCAGAATAGATAGGCATAGTTTGTAGTGCATCACGACGTGTGCTGAAGTCATCATCGGAGATGAAATCATAACAGTGGAATTGCACTAGCTTAGCGGCTTCGATGCGGTCATCGCTTGTAGGCTTTTGCTTACGTACAAGAGAGATGATTTTCTCGAAGTCGTTACGAAGATCGTGATTGTACAGCTCGCCGTCAAGAACAGTATCGGGGTTGCTAGCAAAGAAATCTTGCAGTGAGTCGGTAACGTGTTGGATATTAAGCCATTGCTTTCCGGTACGTGAACGAGCGATTACTTGATTATCTTCGAGAGCAATTACACAACGTACGCCGTCAAGCTTTGGTTGCATAAATACTGGTTTTGTGTAGTCGATTTTTGTTTGGTCGACTTTGTGGGCGAGCATTGGTTGTATCATTTTCTTTTCTTTATGGTATCTATTTGTTTTTTGAGCTTGGCTGCTAGCTCGTAATTTTCAGTTTCTTCAGCCAGTCGAAGTGCATACTCGAGGTCTTCAACGTCATTCGCTTGAATAACGATACTACTCTCGAGCATGTCTTCCATGAACTCAGCATCGATTGCCTCCTGACGCTCGAATATTTTATCGACAATTAAGCCTGCTAGTGTGTTCATATCTTCGTCTGTCATTATACGCGTCTGAATTTAAACTTACCGAGCACGTAGTTATTTATAAACTTGCCCTTGCTTGCAGACTCTTGCAGACCGTGGAATAAGAACCGCGGAACGCCGTCGTATATATACCGGTTGCCGTTTTTGAATGTCAGCGATAAGAATTCATCGTCATACATATAATTTGCGGTTTGAATTGCGTCAGAGTCAACAACAATTGCTGCTGACACGTTTGATTTGACATAAGTTGATTTGTATTGCATATTTTTTGTTTTAGTTTATTATATTATCGTAAGTAGTTCGTGTTAATCTTGTAAGCTTTTTTCTTTGAGACTCTCCCGATGCTGAAAATCAGTGCATAGCGTTTCGTACATAAACTCGGCTATGTAGCTAAGATCGATTTCAACAAATGCTTCGACAGAGCTGGAGTGTATGTCGTGCATTAATCGGAATACATCATTGACGCGAGGCTCGTAGTAATGCAGGTTTTCAGATACACAAACACTTTCGCTAGCTTCTTTAAGTAGCCACACGGAATAACCGTCAGCTGTTGATTCTTCACAGCACACAACATCAGGGTCGCGATAACTGTCGACGAAGCTAAAGTTTACGTCATAAACTTTGTTATATTCTTCAAGTATTTCGTTGAAGTCTTCAAGTAATTCTGGATTTTTCATAGTTGTTTCTTTAATGTATTATCGACGCTTAGTCGTATTAGTCTAGTAATATCATATAAGCTTGAGGGTTGGCTACTCTGAACCAGTCAAGCGATTTTCTCATTGTGCTAATAGATGACTGCGCTTTATCGGACTCATGACCTACAATAGATATGAGCATCTCGCAACCTTTGATGAAGTCATACATCGCTAACTCGTTAGCATTCAGTAGTATAGAGTCACCAGTGTAAGGGTTAGTAGCTTCTTCACCGTCGCTGTATTTTAGGCCGTCAAACCATTTTGGTAGTGCTTTCATATTAAATCGTTTTGCATTGTGAATAGTCTTTCATCGCCCCACCAGCACATAATGTGGTCTAGTGTAAAGTAATCAACATCAGAGAACAGGTACACCATACGCATAGTCTTTATGGGCATGTCTTGCCAGTATTGACAGTTAGACAAGTCGTACATAATTTGCTCGATTGTTGCGGGGTGCAGTTGCTTTTCTCTGTTGAACGCCGCTGTTACTTCAGGCGTTAATCTTTCGTCTAGTGTTTTTCTCATGTTGTTTCTTTATTATATTATCGAATGTGTCTCGTATTGATTTCGCAATTAGAACTCAACGTCTTCAAGCCATTCTTCCATATCCATCTCTTCGATATCCATGAAGTCTTCAGCTGTATTGCTGGACATAGGGTTAGCATAGCCATCTAATGTCACCCACTCGTGATCGAAGTTATAGCGATTGTTCTTAACTGCAACAGACACATGACGTATATTAAGGTTGAACATTTCAAAAAATTCTTCGTCGTTGTAGTAAATTTGATCGTCTAAGCAGTTATTGTTTTCACAGAATTTATTCCATCTGTCTACTAGTTGTGATTCGTCTTTACTCATGACAATCTATATTTTAGTTCAGCAATAAGTTGTTCAGTTGCTTCTTCAGCTACTATATTGTACACTACTTCGAACTCTTCCATATTAAAGTCGCCGCCGTGTTCGTCAAATACTGTGTCGTACACCGTATGAAAAAATAGCTCAGCGCATACATCGGATATGTTTCCAGCTAATTCTTTTAAGTCGTCTTTGTTTTGCATGTTATTTGGTATTAATGTTATTATGATTCCACAACTGTCGGTGGCTGAAATTTTTGCCCTTCATAAAGGTGCTTTTTTGTTTGACTTTGATACGCGAGAATTCTCGGTAAGATAGTCCGGAGCAGAGGCCGTAGCCATCAGCTAAGGTTTTTTCCCATGCTGCTTTTGCTTTGTTAGCGCGAGCAGTCTCCATTTTTAATAGGGCATTTTTCATATCACTCATAGTTGTTGTTTCTTTAATGTATTATCGGCAGTTGTTCGTATCAGTCTTGCAAGTAGTATTTACTCTTGAGTGGTAGCTGGTACTTAGGTGGTGCAACACTATTGAAAATAGCGATAGCTTCTTCACTATGCCCTAGTGCCTCAATGATGTAGTAG
>Ga0209482_1001353_pt1 | contig 17084 bp, 20 predicted proteins | sample CoawatmetaG10DNA_FD_187512 | JGI IMG/M metagenome (GOLD analysis project Ga0209482, IMG submission 187512) | Marine microbial communities from the West Antarctic Peninsula - Coastal water metaG104-DNA (SPAdes) (version 2) | ecosystem: Environmental > Aquatic > Marine > Coastal ...
CATACTTTAGTTATCCACTTATTGAAATGGAAGGTAAAGATGGGGTAATGCTAAATGAAACCTGCTCGGAAGATGTTTCGTTTTGTAAAAATCTTACGGATGCCGGATTTGAGATAACTGTGAATACGACCCTCCGTGTTGGTCATGAGAAGACTCTTGTAATTTGAGGTTATATATTTTCACCTATTTTTTTAAAAATTTGTACAACTTTATCACTGTCAACTTCCCACCAAGTTCCATAAAAAACTTTTAATAAAAAATCTGGAACATCTGTTGTGTCTATGAGAATTTCATGAGAAGGTAAAACTATCCATGACTCATCTTTAATCATAGATAAAACACCCCCATCATGTGAAATTACAGGTTTCCCAAAATATTTAGCTTCAAGCATTGGAAGACCCACACCCTCACCCCGTGAAAACGAAATAACATAATCGCAAATATTATAAAGACCTGCCATTTCGCTATAACTGAGACGATTTGTTATACACTTTATATTTTTAGATTCGTGTAGGTTATCAGTTTTATTCGTTTTAACTATGAGTTTATGTTCAGTACCATCAAAAACATTCTTAAATGTTTCAGTGAGTTTAACTACATTCTTTCGAATATCATTAGTTCCCACGTATAGAAACACTAATTTATTAGGGTTTTTAGGTTTATTCAAAACTTGTGGGGTAGTTCGGATAAGAGGTGATGTCCACCAATTCATGGCTTCACAATTGACACCATGACCAATAAGAATATCTTTTAGATAGTCGTATGGAACAATAACTTTACTGAATAATTTCATTTTTTCTATAATGTCCGGGTGAACATCAGATGTCTCGAACATGGTAAACAGTTGTATATTGGTAAAAGTTGTGGATAACTGTTTAATCCAATCTGGCCAAGCTGAGAAGGTTTCAACAAGTTCGGAAACGGTTACCGTATTGGGTGTATCGTCATCTTCTAAGCCTAAATCTTCTTTCAAAAAGAAACGACCAACTAATTTACCAAATTGCATTTATAGATATTCGTGTAGTCCTTTTAAGTTTAATATATTAAAGATTATACAACCCGTCTAAACAATATGAAACGAACTATTCTAAACTTATTCAAAAATAAAGTAAACAATGTTCGTAGTGTTGGTATAACTTCATATGATTACCCGACATCTAGAATAATCAATAATTGTAATGTGGATTTCATTATAGTTGGTGATACAGCTGGTTCAACTGTTCATGGTATTAAGAATCTTAATGAAGTTACCATGGATATGATGCTCACCCATTGCCGAGCTGTTAAAAGGGGTTCTCAAAAACAATTTTTAATTGGTGATATGCCATACATGTCTTATCAGCCATCTAATGAATTAGCTATTGAAAATGCTGGTAAGTTCCTTCAAGTAGGTATGGATGCAGTTAAACTGGAAGGTTATTTCCCCGATAGAATCAAATCAATCGTAGATTCTGGTACAATGGTCATGTCCCATCTTGGTCTTACCCCACAGACCCAAGCAAGAATGGGTGGATATAGAATACAGGCTAAAACTGTAGATGAGGTCGATAAACTCGTCACACAAGCGAGAGAAATTGAAAGTAATGGGGCTTCACTTTTACTCCTCGAAGCTGTCCCTAAAGAAGTTTCTAAAATTGTCAAAAATGAACTCAAGATACCCGTCTATGGTATTGGAGCTGGTTCGTGTGTAGATGGACAACTCGTTATTGTTCATGATATATTGGGGTTGTTTTGGGATTTTAAACCCAAGTTTATCAAGCAGTACATAAATGGTGAACAGATGTTTCACAACGCTATAAATGAATATGCAAACGAAGTTCATTTGGAGAAATTTCCCGATGATGAACACAGTTATAAGATGAAAGAAGAAGAATTAGGAAAATTGTTGGGAATGTCTGGCAGTTCGTGGAAATATAATTAAAGATTTATGAATAATAGATACATATGAATACCTGTGATTACATCATAGAAACACTATACCTGAATGGTATAGACACGTATTTTGTAATAACCGGTGGAGCAATTGTTCCTTTTATAAACGCTATTGCCCTAAACCCTAAGGTTAAATATTACTGTTTCCAGCATGAACAATCCGCTGCAATGGCTGCAGAGGGATATTATCGAGCTTCGGGAAAGACGGCTGGTGTAGTCGTCACGAGTGGACCAGGTGTTCAAAACCTTCTCAATGGTGTGTGTGGATGCTGGTATGATTCTATCCCGGCATTTTTCATCAGTGGTCAAGTAAACACGAAAGAAGACCTTTCCAACTTCAAGTCTAAACCTAGACAAACAGGGTTTCAAGAAATGCCTGTAGCTAAACTATTTGAGGATGTCACTAAGAAGTCGCTCCACGTTCCAGAACTCTCTCAGCTTGAGGGTGTTCTCAAGGAGTTACTAACTGAAATGAAGACCCCACGATATGGTCCAGTTCTTATGGACTTACCAGTGAATCTTCAAATGACCACGATTGAAGATGTGAACATTAATCTAATCACATATAGTCGTCGAATTACTCCACAATACAACATATCAGAATACATTTACAAAAGTAAGAGACCAGTTGTCATATTTGGACATGGTGTAAAACTCGCAGGGGCGGAGAAAGAGGCTATGGAATTTATCGAAAAGACAAAATTACCATTCCTTGTTTCATGGGGTGCATTTGATATATGTGCAACCGACCACCCACTTCGTATAGGTTCCCCAGGTGTTTACGGTGACCGAGTTGCGAATTATGCTATTCAAAATGCAGACCTCGTTATATCTATTGGAAGTCGTCTCGACAGTCGTCAAATTGGTGGAAGTGGACCAATGTTCTCTGTATATTCAAAAAAGATTATGGTAGACATTGATGTGGAAGAGATCAATAAGATGCCAGAAAAAGGTGTTGAAATTGACCTCGGTATAGTGAGTGATGTCAAAAACTTCTTCGATCGTGTTATTATTGATGGATATATCAACCCGAATAACACTGACTACTCATACGAGGTTCGTATTAGTGCATGGACTAATAAGATTGACGAATGGAAGCAGAAATACAGTGAAGAGAAATCACGTGAAGGTGACTCTGCGGTATATGATTACCTAAACGGTTTTTTCAAAAGCCTCCCCGATGACTGTATCATCATTCCCGACCAAGGTGGGAACCTGGTATGGACAATGCAATCTGCCATACTCAAGGAGGGTCAAAAGCTTTTCACAAACTTTGGAAACTCTTCGATGGGGTACGCACTCCCAGCTGCTATAGGTGCAGCGATTGGCTCGGGTAAGAAGGTATACTGTATCGATGGAGATGGTGGATTTCAAATGAACATCCAAGAACTCTTAACTGTCAAGAAGTACGACCTTCCCGTTGAGATTATCATCCTAAACAACGATGGCTATGGTATCATCAAACAGTTCCAAGATAGCTACTTCGACTCAAAGTATGTAGCGACATCTAAAAGTGAGGTATTTGGGGGTGATGTTGATTTTGTGAAAATCGCGGAAGCCTATGGTGTGAAAACTCTACAAGATATTACCATACCAGAGACGCAAAAAATTTATCCTAAATTGGAGTTTGGAAACTCACTTGAAAATATGACACCATACATCAACTTTGAAGAAGATATGGTTGTACCAGTCCCTCCTAAGAAGAAGTTAGGGTGGAACTAACAAACTCTGTAATCCTTTCATCAAAAGATTTAGATGGTTTCCAACCTAAAGAACGAATGAAGTCGGGTGGTGCATCTTGATTGCCTATTCTACCCCTTACATTTTCTTCAACGAGTTCATAATCGAAACCATCTATGTTCATAGCATTGGCTATACACTCTAAAAATTGGAGGTTTGACATGAAATCACTGGTGGTGTTGTATATTTTACCTGGTTCTTGTTCAAGTATAAAACTTACCATTTCAGCTACATCATATATAGATGTCCATCTTCGACCAACTACTTCGTCATCGTGTGTATAAATTGTGAACTTTTCCCCGTTCAATAGTTTTCTAATAGCAATCATAGGAAATCTTTCTTTTTGACAGAAATGACCAAATGTATTGTTTAATCTAACTATCGAACATGGAACACCATAACTCGATTGATATGCCTTACATATCTGTTCCCCACTATGTTTTGTGGCTGCATACATATTTTGTGCATTACATATATCACTCTCAAAACATTTACCAGACTTTCCATAAACTTCTACAGAACTAAAGTATATGAAATGTTTTACTTTATACTTTCTCGCAATTTCTAAAGTTCTCACAGTTTCAGAAATGTTATCGTCTATCGCACCTATTGGATTTTCTATACATGCTAAAGAACTGGGGTTACCTGCCGCGTGTAGTATAATATCTATATCCTCACCTTTCCATTCAAACATTCGGTTCATTCGATTTATAGTATTCAGTCTATCATCATCCTTTGGTGGTCTTTTGGTGTAGTATATGAGATAATTTGTATGCTCCAGTAAATGTTCAATCATAGATGCACCAACAAAACCCCGAGCCCCAGTGATTAATACATGCTTCATCTCATTTAAAGAATTGGGTATTCTTTAACTAAATGCCAAAGAAGATTTGGTACGCACCCAACAAATTTGAATCGTATGGTGAAGAAGAAATCAAAGCTGTTGAGGAATGTCTTCGTGATGGGTGGCTCGCTGGTTTTGGTAAGCGTACAATCCAATTTGAAGAAAGGGTTGCAGATATCTTTGGAAAGAAACATGGACTTTTTGTCAACTCGGGGAGTAGTGCTATTTTGTTAGGACTGTGTGCTCTCGACCTCCCTAAGGGTGCTGAAGTCGTAACCCCTGCTTGTGGGTTTTCTACAACTGTGGCACCCCTAATGCAACTCGGTTTGAAACCAGTCTTTTGTGATGTTGGTCGTAATTCGTATGTATCAACTGTTGAACATCTCCAAAAAGTTGTTACACCCAACACAAAGTGTATCATTCTTCCAAATCTTATTGGGAACGTTCCAGATTGGAAAGCTATTCGTGAAGCATTCCCAGGTGTTACCCTATTCGAGGACTCAGCTGATACTATCACACACACTGAATGCACTGATATCAGTACAACCAGTTTTTACGCCAGTCATGTCATCACAGCTGGTGGTGTTGGGGGTATGGTTATGTTCAATGATGCCGAACATCTCAAAAGAGCCATCATGTTCCGAGATTGGGGTCGTATAGGAGATAACATCGAAGAGCCCAGTGAGCGTTTTAATCATTCAGTAGATGGTATCCCCTACGATTGGAAGTTTCTTTACGGTGTTGCGGGATACCATATGAAAGCATGTGAGATGAATGCAGCATTTGGTCTCGTACAACTTGATAAACTTGACGGTTTCCTAAAACAACGAAGAGAGAATGTAAAACGGTACAGTGAAAATCTAAAGGATTGTCCATATTACACCCTCCCAGATGATTCTAGAAGTCCCAATTGGCTTGCAATGCCACTTCAATGTCCGGACCGTCTCGAACTTGTAAACTTCATGGAAGATAATGACGTACAAACACGTGTCACATTTGCGGGTAATATCACAAGGCATCCAGCATTTAGGGAATACCTAGATGATTTCGAGAATGCTGACCACATCATGAAAGATGGTTTCCTGTTAGGGTCTCATCATGGTATGACCCTCGACGACGTTGATAGTGTGTGTAATTTACTTAAAAGATTTGCCGACCTTAAGTTAAAGCAGTGAAGATGTTCAGTAATGTATTAGTTACTGGGGGGTGTGGCTTTATCGCATCAAACTTTTTAAATATCATGAAAAAAAGATATCCAGAAACAACGTTTATAAATATAGACAAACTTGATTACTGTTCAAATGTTGAAAATGTAAATCCAGGTGTTGCTACGCTTATAAAGGGTAACGTGGGAAATAAAGAGCTCGTAGAGCATATCATCAAAAAATATTCATTTGATGCTGTTTTTCATTTTGCAGCACAAAGTCATGTAGACAATTCATTTGAAAATGCACTTTCGTTTACGATGGATAATACACACGCTACACATGTTCTCATTGAGGTGTGTAGACGTCACATCCCTAATGTAGAGTTCATACATTTTAGTACGGATGAGGTGTATGGTGAATCTAAGACGGATGTACCATTCACTGAAAGTGAAGGTGTTCTACGACCAACTAATCCATATTCTGCATCTAAAGCTGCAGCTGAAATGATTGTTCGTTCATACATTGAGTCATTTGGAATGAATATCAAAATTATTAGATGTAATAATGTATACGGACCAAATCAATATCCAGAAAAACTTATACCGAAGTTTAAAAGTCTTTTAAAAGAGGGTAAGAAATGTACTATTCATGGGAAAAACTGTGCTAATATCAAAAGGGCATTCATGCACGTGGAAGACGTCGTGGATGCCGTGGAAATAGTATGGAAACGGGGGATACCTGGGGATATTTATAACATTGCATCTGATGACGAACTTACAGTGATTGAAGTGACGCATCTCATCATAGAAACGATTACAGGAACCAGAGAGTATGATAAATGGATCACATATGTTGAAGATAGACCATTCAATGATAAAAGATATTACATCTGCGCTGATAAACTCAAATCACTTGGGTGGTCTCAAAAGAAAACAAGAGAAGATATTGTGAAGTTTTTGGAATCACATTAGTGAGTCATAAAAGTTTTTACCATCGGGGGATATGTATTTCCCATCAGTATCCCACCGATTATCCTGTTTATCAATCGATTTTATATGCCAGAGAGCTATAGTCGGGTCGGGTTGTAGGTTTACGATTTTTTTAGCACCGATGATATTTTCATGTAGTTCATTCCCGTAAGTAATAGTGGGATCATTTTTGAATACCCGACCTTGATAGTCTGGCCAGTTGATCCAATCCATCTCGTTCACCTTAAAATTGCATTTATCTAACCATTCTTGAGTAAAGCCGGGATGAAGATTCATTCTCGGAACCAAAATTAAATCGGAACCACTTTCCTGAATAGCCTGTTTAAGACTCTTAATGAGTTTCTCCTTGGGCATTTCATCTGGGTCGATCACGAAAATATAATCACCGTTACACTTCTTCAAATGGAAATTCCTATGTTTAGCAAAGTTACCATCAAAATCTCTCTCAAATACGACGACGTCATCCTTGAAATACTCTAGAACATTTCTGACAGATTGACTACCATGAAGTGTATCGAGTAGAATATTAATTTCATCCTCTGGATCTTTTACTCCTTTTAGGAAAGATATGAGAGAGTACAAATCTTTCGATTCATTACAAACAGTTATAGCGTATGACAATTTCATTATCTCTATTAAACTCCATGTTTTTAAGCACTTAAAAGAATCTATACCCTAATTATAAATGTGGTGGCCTTTGATGCAATCCGCTATAACCGAAACTGATAAACAAGCATTGATTGACTTCATTTCCACGAGTGACAGATACACATGTGGTCCAAAGGTTAAGCAGTTTGAAGATGAATGGAGTAAGTGGCTTGGTTGTCAACACTCCCTCTTTGTCACCTCTGGGAGTGCCGCAAACCTTTTACTCATGGCATCTGTAAAAGAATTGTACCAAATCCCAGATGGGTCTAAAGTTTTAGTACCTGCGTGTACGTGGGTTACCAATGTATCCCCAGTTTTCCAGGTTGGTTTAGAACCAGTTTTTTGTGATGTAGACCTATATAGGTATAGTTTTGATATGGATGTGTTACCTGAAGAAGATATCCGTATTGTTTTCATCACCCACTTACTTGGACTAAATGCACCAGTAGAACAACTCAATAAGAAATACCCTAACGCCATTTTCCTTGAAGATATTTGTGAATCCCATGGGGTGAAAGCACCAAATGGTATGAAACGTGGTAGTACAGGTTTGGGTGGTACATTTAGCTTCTATTACGGTCATCATATGACAACGATTGAGGGTGGGATGATATCCACAGATAGTGAGGACCTTTACGAACTCATGAAAATTAAGCGGAGTCACGGTATGGCTCGTCTTCTATCACCACCTCTTTACGAAGAAGCTATCAAGAAGTACCCAAACATCGACCCAAAATTTCTTTTTCTAACTGATGGATATAATTTTAGAAACACTGAACTGAATGCAGTACTTGGAATTGAACAGTTGAAGAGATTAGATAAAAATGTAGAAGTAAGACGTAAAAATTTCGATTGTTTTATTAAACTTCTAGACCCAGAGATATTTTATGTACCATATAACGACCCAGGTAATAGTAGTTTTTCATTCCCATTCATATGCAAAAAACCTGAAGAACGTGAGAAGTTAAAATCAATCTTTGATGAACTCGGGGTTGAGCATCGTCCGATTGTATCAGGTAATCTTCTTTTACATCCGTTCCTAGACAAATGGAAAAATACGGTAAGTGTACCAAACGCAACCAAACTTAACGATGGTGGAGTATATATCGGAAATGGTCAATTTGTCAATGAGGATATGATAGTTAAAGTTTTTGACGCAATCAAAACTAAATGGTGAAAACTATAGTACATCACCTCGGTCTTGGAGACCAAATAATGTTAAATGGTATGGTTAGACATTTTGCAGAAACGGATACAGTTGCCATTTTTGTGAAACGATGTCATGAAGAAAGTGTTCGATTCATGTATAGGGATATTGCGGATAAAGTCGAACTTATTCTTGTAGATAATACCAATGCTCAAGAAATTTGGTCAAAAGTAAAGGGTGACGTAATCCCACTCGCGACCTATGGGATTGATGACAATGGTTGGAAATTCATGACACAGGGGCAGGGTAGTGTTATGACCAATTGGGCACATGGTGTGTATATTCAAGCAGGTATCAACCCCAAGTATATGTATTCAAAGTTCAAGGTTGATAGAGATAAATCTAAAGAATTCAAAATTGATAAAGAGAATTATATTTTTGTTCATGATGACCCCGAAAGAGATAGGGTTATTCAGACTAAGACAGATAAATTCGTGTATAAACCCGATTCTAAACTAACGGATAAGAAACAAGAATTCTTCCAATGTGACCGACCAAATATATTTGAATATCTAGGTGTTATTGAAAATGCCGATGAAGTGCATTGTATGAATAGCTCATATAATTGGATGATAGAACTTATGAAGATTGGTCACCCAAAGAAAAACTTTTTTCATTTGGATGTTGCTCATAAGTACTACGGACCAAAAACTGTAAAAACTGTTTTTAGTGATGAAGTGTGGACTTTTATTTAATAACTCTTTTCCTCTACAATATCGGAAAACTGTTCCAAATTTATCAATTTCTTAATTCTAGCCCTCTCGTCGTTAAATTTATAGATATTTCTCGCCTTATCTATAAAATCAGCACCAAAATCTTCAACCTTTTCAAGATTTCTAATCCCATCTTCCAGGTCCCATATGGTATTATTAACCTGTTTCAGGTCTTGTTTCAGTAAAGTTTCAAATTCATACTTTTGAAGTACATCCAATTCGTGACGAATATTCTTAAGCTTTTCTTCATCTTTCATACGTTCATCCTTAATTTCAAGAATTGTAATTTTATCAATCAACTCCCCATTTGATACTTCGATACGCATTTAAAGTTAAGAGGGTTTAACTCTTTAAATGTATGCAGGTATAGTGACGGGACCGAATGGCCAAGATGGTTCTTATATGTGTGAACTTCTTGAAGAAAAAGGGTATCGAGTTGTAAAATTTATAGGGGATATAACCAATTATCATGAAATCTATGAAACAATTAAACAGTGTATAGATTTTGAAAAAATTGAAGTGTACAATCTAGCCGCAAAAATTCATTATGATTCTCCACCCAAAACGTTCCGTGTGAATACTATGGGTATTCTTAATATAATAGAAGCTGTAAATAGCATTGGTGTACAGTCAAAGTGTAGAATTTTTCAAGCTTCAAGTTCAGAGATTTTTGCAAATACTAAATCAACATGTTCTACTCCACAAACGATACATACGATGCGTGGACCCCGGGGTATATACGGGATTTCAAAAGAGAGTGCAGATTCTTTAGTCAAATATTATAGGGATAAGGAGGAAATATTTGTATGTTCAGGTATTTTGTATAATCACGAGTCACCAAGAAGACCTGGTACATATGTGACACAAAAGATTATACAGGGTTTACAATCTGGTGAATGTTTTCAAATTGGAAATCTCGAATCTAGAAGAGATTGGGGTCACGCAAAAGATTATGTAAAAGCCATGTGGTTGATGTTACAACAACCATGGGCAATGGATTTCATTATCGCATCCGGTAAAACGTATTCTGTGCGAGAATTTATAGAAATTGCTGCGAAAAAAATGAACAAAAAGATTGAATGGTCGGGAGAAGGTGTAAACGAAGTTGGTATAATCGATGGTGAAACTATGGTGAAAGTTTCAGAAGAATTTTACCAATCAAATAATAACATCTTACTCGTAGGTAACAATGACGCCATTGAAAAGCTTGGATGGACTAGAGAGTATGATATCGATAGTCTAATTGAAGAGATGATACACCCTCCGCAAGTGAAAGTATAGGCTTCCAATAATTGAGGATAAATAGCCTCGGTTCATTTTGTCTATCATGTGTCGTGACTGTTATATCTGTGACACGTACATCGTCACATATAATTTTCGCTACATTTTTTATACATATCCATTGAAAATTTGTGACATCAACACTTTGTTCCTTTTTTAAAATAGTATCGTAATTATTCATTAACTGTGTGAGAGCTTTAGCGCAATCGTCGGTGTGTAAAAATTGTCTCTTTTCTTTACCACTGGTCAGTAAGTCTATGTATCCTTGAGTCTTTGATTTATGAATCATATCTGCAATGACATGGGATTTTTCGGAACTTTTCTCTGGTCCATACACATTCCAAAAACGAACAGAAAGACCACCTAGTTTGGATGTATACTGTTCTCCTAAACTCTTAAGAGTTCCATACACATGACTCATGTTATACATTGTACTTGAAGCAAATATAAACTTCTTATTCCCAAGTTCATTGAAAGTGTTTAACATGATTTTCATATTATTGTTTATAAATGTAATACCAGAATTTGATATATATTTAGAACCCCCAATATCATAAGCGAGAAAAAATGTAAAATCCACAGAGTTCAAAACATCCCGCAATCTATGCATATTTTCAATATTACTAAGATCGTGGGTACTTGAAATTTTGATATCCCATGGAATTACATGATGTCCAACTTCTTTTAAATGATTACATAATCCGGAACCTATGATTCCGTGTGATCCTAATACAAGTACCTTCATTTAAATAAATAACAAGTGTTTTTTTTAATACAGTATAAAGAGTATATAAACTTCTATCTTAATGAGGACCTTTGAAGACAAACGAGGTGAAATTTTATTCAATATAGATACCCCGCCATTTGAAATTAAACAGTGTTTTACAAGTAAGAATAAGAAAAATGTTATACGTGGTCTTCACTGTAGCCCTTATCCAAAATATATAACAGTCAATTCGGGTAGAATATTTGACGTGGTGGTGAAACCTGATGGAACACATAAGGTGTATAAATTGAATAAGAATGACTCTTTATTAATTGAAGCTAATTGTGCACATGGATACTTTTGTTATGAAGATAGTGACATTATGTATTTCTTAGGTGACACGTTTGATTCATCTAAAGAAAGCAATTTCTTATGGAATGACCCAATCTTGAATATAGATTGGCCATGTGACCCAAATGAAGTTATTATTTCCGATAAAGACTTGAATAATAAACCGTACACACATACTAATGTATTGGTGACGGGTGGAAATGGTTTTATTGCATCTAATTTTGTATTTCAGATGAAAAAGTTATACCCAGAAATAAACTTTGTAACTTTATCTAGAAGTGGGTGTAATCTCAAGGGGAATATATGTGATAAAGAATTTTTAGAGAAAATTATAAAACAATATCAATTTGAAACAATTTTTCATTTTGCTGCACAAATTAACGCAGATGGTGTCGATACAGATTTGATGGAATTTATGCAAAATAATACATATGGTACACACTGCATATTAGAATCAGTTAGAAATGTTAAACCTGATACACAAATAATCAATTTCAGTTCATATGGTGTATATGGACCATCAACAACTGACCACCCATTTAAAGAAGATGATAGTACCTTAAATCCAACCAATTTATATTCTGCATCTAAAGCTGCCGCAGAAATGATAACCCGTGCATATGTAAATTCATATAAATTAAATATTAAAACAATTCGTTCAAGTACAGTATACGGTCCGGGTCAAAAACCGTACTATATCATACCTAAATTTATAAACTTATTGAGAAATGGAGAACCATGCACAATAAACGGTCTTAAAACAGGTGAAGCTAGAAGAGCATTTTTACACGTTGATGATGTTATAAATGCTATAGACATCGTTTGGACGCGGGGTAAATCTGGGGAAGTATATAACGTAACTGCAGACAATGAAATGACAATACAAGACATTACAGAATTACTCGTTCAAGCAATTACAGGAAGTGAAGATTATGATAAATGGATTGTGTACGTAGATGATGGTCGTCCATTTAACGATAATAGGTACTATATTTCATCAGAAAAGATAAAAGAGTTGGGATGGTCTCAAAAGAAAACCAATCGGGATATTTATTACTTTGCTGTCGCTGCATCAGTTTAAAGAACTGATAACCACATAACTATATATGACTGATTTAGTTTATAAACAAATTGGGGGGTTGGGTAACTTTTTCATCCATTTGACATCGATGGATGAAAAGTGTACACAATTACATGAAAGTGTATATGCACACGAAGTTTCTAATTGTATAACTATCAATGGGTTTACGCGTGTTGCCAATGAAGGTACACAGCCAGAATCTCCAATTTTTATCAATCCTCAAACACACCGTCTTGTACATTCTAAAATACGAGATATTATTGAACCAACCCCCCATATGAAAGAACTGATTGCCAAGTATAAAGACGTATTAGACGGAGTCACATGCGGGTTATCTATTAGGAGAGGTTCACATGCAGTAGATTCAACTCAACATGGTGATGGGAGAGAAAAGGATATTTCGTATTATTTCTGTTCAGATTCAGGAATCAAAAAGTTTGAAAAGATTATAGAAGACTCACCAGGTAAAGTTTTTGTATCTTCAGATTCTACTCTTACGGTTGACGCTCTTAAGAGTAAATTTGGTGATAAGATCCGAACACTAAACACGAAAACATTTACGATTGCAATGGACCAAGACCAAGAACCCTCTATAGAAGATTATCAAAATTCGTTTTTGAAATTTTTTATATTAAGCATGTGTCCAAAATTGTATCTTACCGGTGGTAGAGGTGATATGATTGGATTCTCGACATATGCATATATGGCGTCAATTTACGGAGAAAAACCTTTTGAAATTACATTCAATTAAAATTCTAAAATATTTAAACAATGGTCTTGTGTATCACCATTGATATATCTAACACTTTTTATATCAATGCGTTTACCGTATAACTCAAAAAATTTATCATTAAGTTTTATTTTCTTAATTTGGAATTCTTCAAAATCTTTTAAAAGTTTTTCCAAATCTATCTTCTCTAGGTCTTTGTAACCACGTATAAACTCTACCCAATTGACACACGTTCGGGATTCATGTTCTAATGTAGAACTGTGGACAATAGTAGAGGTTTGGTGACAAACTGGGAAGTACAGTAGGGGGGTGTCTCTTGCAAGTATAGCTCCATGCCAAATTATATCCAAGGCATGATTCATATTCACATTTTTCATAAAATACTTAGCAAACTCCAATGTTACCCAAGAACACTCACACCCACCGTTGTTAGGTATTTGGTATACTCCACCCATTTTGGGTTGTAAATTATACATAAATGACACACCCATATTTAAAAAACCAACATCTTTCATTCCATCGGGAATACTTTCAAAGTACTCAACCCAATCTTTATGAAATACAACATCATCATCCATAAATAAAGCTGTCTCAATATTTTCGTCAATCATTTGCTTATACATCATAAGTGTTTTTACCAAATTACTAGTAAGCTTGGTTCCATAGGGGAGATTGTGTGTGACATTTAACCACTCAACAAATGGATGGTCGTGATTATAATCTTCAAACCACCTAATATCTTTGATTGGTACTCGATCTTTCAGGTACGGTTCTAGAAATGTTTTCCTTTCAGGTGCCAGGTTAGGACAGTGTTTAACAAATAGAACTTCAGGAAGCTTCATATACTTTACATTCATCTCATCTTTAAATAAAATCTATATATATTATAATACAAAATGTCTAAAATGGCTGCTTTGAGTGCTATGGCTGGGAAGGCTGGTGGTGGTATGGCTGCCAAAATGGGTGCGGCTCGAGCGGGTATGGGTGCCAGGATGGGAGCTGCCAGTACGGCTATGCAGACCAGTCAATTCGGTGTAGCTGCCACTGCTAAGGCTGCCGAAACTACAACTATCGAAATTAACTATGGTCAAATTGGCCTCATCCTCATGTTTGGATTCCTTTATCTCGTCATTGCCTCCCTAGGTATTGACATGTTCAACAAATGTGATGAACAAGCAGGTAAGTCAACCCAAGAGAATCTCAAGCTGTTCTTGTCGTACACCCTCACTATAGCTCTTACAATTCCATGCACTCTTTTATTGGCTAAGACTGCTGGTTCCAAACTCAGTGGTATTATCGTTCTCCTCTTCGGTATCATGGGTATCGTCGGTAGTTCCGCGTCTCTCAACTGGGCCAGGACCTGTGATAGTGCTAAGAAAGATAAATCTAAATTGGGTTTCAGTGCCGCAAGCCTTGTAATCTTCCTCCTCGCGTTTTTGAGTGGATTATTTATGTTGCGACCAGTTAAGGCTAAGCTTGCTTAAATGAAACCTATCGTTATTAATGTATATATTCTCATGATGTTCTTGGCCTACGTGATGCGTAGAGCAGGGACATTTTCGATGGAAGATAAGGTTAACATGATTGAATTTTTGAGTTACATGGCACTCAACCCGAACAAGGCAATAAACCCAAGCATAGCAAGTCTACCATTCTTGAGCTCAGCCTCAGGTGTGAATGCCCCAATTTTCTCAGTGCTGAAGTTTTCGGATGTAATCATGGACGCCCAAGCCAATGTAGTAACAACACCTGATGCAGCGATAGCATACACAGGATCCTCAATCTGCTGAATGACATTTTCACCTGTCATCATCCAGTTTAGAGAACCCCATAGAACACCTTGCATAGCAGCGCGACCATTGAGAACCTCCGCGAATCGAGTCTGTGGTTGATATGGTTCGATCGAAGGCTCGACCGAAGGCTCGACCGAAGGTTCAATAGACGAACGAACCTTATAGGAAGAACGCGTACTACGCTTGGTCAGCTTAGTCTGATAACGCTTGTAATACGAAAACTTGACGGGTGCACAGGTGATAGAACTCATTACTGAATAAGAGAAGATTTTACCCTTTAAACCATATCATTTTGTTTTTTACCACCCGATTCATAACATATATTTGCACAGCGAGTGCAACGGATGTATTTATAGTCAACATGTTAAGACCAAATTTCCTATATTGGTACGTCAGCCACAGTGCAGTTGTTGTGATACCCATTATAATGATATCCCTGGACTCTTCACCAACCTCCTCTGATTTCTGAAGAGTATCATACATCTGAACAAAACCTAAGCCAATAGCGACACTTGCGATAATGTCGTTGAAATTCATTCTCAGTTATAGTATACAAAGAATTAAATATGGATGCTATTTTACAAAAATTTGCAGGAAAAATTGATGCGCAGAGCCTCGTCAAGACCGTTGAAGAACTTCGTGTCGAATACATCGATGACGGACTTACCAAGGAAGACGTCCCCCCTATTCTGGGTCGCCTCATGATGGAGTCTGTCAAGTTCAAGAAACTGCCTGGACCCCATAAGAAAAAACTCGTCATCGCTGTTCTCAATCATCTCATTGAAGAAATTGATGAAGGTGAAAAGGATAGTGAGTTTGAGATTATACTCAAGAGTTTGGTCCCCCCTATGGTTGACAGTTTCGCCGCGATGCTTAAGGCTAATAAGGCTGTTGCCAGTTGCTTCTCTTGTCTAACCCAGGAAAAGTAATATAAAACATTGAAACGTAATAATTTTAGTATGAGATTTCCATCTCTAGATGTAATGATTCAATACGGAATATATACAGTAAAAGAACTCGACCGTTTTGCTAAAGGATTGGTACCAAAAAAGAAGATTAGTGTCCTAAGTGAGTGCTCAAAGTGTGATTTTGTATACGATGGAACAACTTGTTTGAATTGTCAGGTATGAAGTATTGTACCGTGATAGGTTCAATGTCTAAGGGACCATCAATAGAAAGTAATAACCATATGTGTGCAGAAAGACAGCTCATTCGACGATTGTATAGAGAATGTTTGAGAAAGGGTCATAAATCCCATCAATTCTCCGAATGGGTACAGAGAAAATATGGACATTTGGTAGTAGGTCGAAAAACGGTGTACGGTGACGGTATATCATTGCCGTGTGTCTTGTGTAGGAAGACGATGGAAAGGTATGATATATGTTGGGTCGCACACGACGGTGAACAGTGGGTGCATAGTAGAAAAACTAAAAATTTACCCCCTTCAGTACCAACCGCTAAACAGATAAGGAATCTAGGTTTTGGGAGTAATGATAAGTCCCAAAGCGGACTCTAAATTGTTGTGATTCCTTTTTAGAGGTTTAGTCCTCTTTAGCTTTAGCGAATTGTTATTAGAAGTAGAATTCTTTATTTCATCCATCTTTCTTGTGTTTGAAACAAAGGGTATCAAATTATTAACCACTGGTTTTGTATCAACAGATTTTGGGACTTCTACATCGACCGTTTGATTACTTCTAAATTCTTCTATAGTCATGTCTCCACCAAACACGTTTAGTCGGTATCTCCATGGTGCAGACATAACACTCTCCAGTTTGCCACCATACATTCTCCGTCGCATCATCACCATATTCGAGCACACCAGACTACCCCTACCAACCCCATATTTATCTAATGCATATGTTTTCATACAACTCCATGAACAAAAATTTCCAGTTGTATCGAATTTCTTACGACGATCGTC
>Ga0209482_1001354_pt1 | contig 17082 bp, 15 predicted proteins | sample CoawatmetaG10DNA_FD_187512 | JGI IMG/M metagenome (GOLD analysis project Ga0209482, IMG submission 187512) | Marine microbial communities from the West Antarctic Peninsula - Coastal water metaG104-DNA (SPAdes) (version 2) | ecosystem: Environmental > Aquatic > Marine > Coastal ...
TGTTTATTTACAGTATTATTTACAGTATTATTTACAGTATTATTTACAGTATTATTTACAGTAGTATTTTCAGTATTATTTACAGTATTATTTACAGTATTATTTACAGTAATATTTACAGTATTATTTACAGTATTATTTACAGTATTATTATTCAATAGAGCGGGGTTTTTCTTGTTCCATTCATGAAATATATGATTACAGTAAAATGTTTTAATGATAGAACTTAATTCGCTCAATTGCCATATTTGCTTTTTAAAAATAATTCTATCAAAATTATCTGCATAACTAATGCATTTGAGAAGTCGTTTATATAATGGAAATCGTTCATGTGGAGGCAATTTATCTATATAATCTATACTATTTTCATGCCATAATAATCCTATGATTGTTCTGTCTGTTTCATTCATAAAAATATTGTGTTTATCAATTGGAATATAATTATTCAATAGATCTTTGGCACTATCTTTTGTATCTTCGCTATATGATTTTTTTTTAAAGATTTTATCCACAATTTCTGATGTTAGCATATTATTTTCAGTATTATAAATATTATATAGCAGTGTTAATTTGCGTAAATCGCCCTCCAAAAATTCAGCTATATTTTGGGTTAATTCAGTAGATAAACAGGGCATTAATTGAGAAACAATTATACCTGTATTTACAGTGGATGGCGTCTTTAATTCAAAGACACTACATACTTTCATTAATTCTCTAATTTTTTTATCTACAAAATAACTCCCTATACAGATGATTGGATTTATAGTAGAGTTTTCTAATTTTTGTTTCTTCGTTTTTTTTGGACGAATTAATTTAATTAATGAACTCATTCCCCCTTTGTCTCCTGTCTTCATTCCATCAATTTCGTCCATAACAATAGCGATGGGTTTTGTTTGATTATTAAAAATACTAATGATGTTATTCTCTGCCATAGTATTCATTGTAATGGATTCTATTATAGATTTATTCCTGATATCTCCTGCATTATACATAATTACATCATAACCCATCTCTTTTAATATTGCATTTGCTAAATACGTTTTTCCACTACCAGATGAACCATATATATATATACCTCTGCCGCACGCAATATTATTTTTATTTTTTGATATATTTGCCAAACATTCTTTTATTTGACTAATTAAACCAGTTCGGCATAATATATTATTTATATTTATTTTGTCCATATTGTATGTTTTGTTCTCACGTTTTTATGCTGTTTTTCTCTATCAGCATTATTCTTATTATTTATATTATTTATATTATTCTTATTATTCTTACCGTCTAAAACAATTTGTCGGCATTTTTGCGAATCCGTATCTATACAAAACTGTAAAATATAACTTATATAATTATTATATATTGAATTTTGAAATCTGTATAACCTCCAAGTATTCCAGGTATCAAAATGTTCTTTTGCAATATATTTAAATATGAAATCTCTCTTATTACGAAGCGCATCTCGGATAAATGCACTATAATCTCGGTGTATTGTTTTTATAAGAATAGTGTGATGGTGCTCTATATACAATGGTTTTGTTAATAACGATAATGTGGGTGGGCGAATATATGAAAAAATATTTTTGGTTTCATCATCACCAAGTAGCATGATACGCTGTAGTAAATCCATTATATAATTATATTCTATAATTATATTCTATAATTATATTCTATAATTATTTACACGCATTCACATTATTTGTCACACCATCCCACGTTATATGACATCCTTTCGCCCATTTTTTTTTATTGCACATACCATTCGTTCCTGTCCACTGTGCACTATTTGTAAAATCCATATTACCATGGCAATTCGGTCCCCCTATTTTTTTACTATTCACACAATTGGTTCCACTGCGTGTCCAATAATCTGGGCACTCCGCCACAATTGGTGGGAATTTTTGATTATATTTGCTATTTGCTATACTCATGCCTATCATTACCAATGCGATAATTAATAATATAATCGCACCGCCTAAAATTATTTTTCTAAATGTCATCATTATATACTTTAATAAGATTTTTTCCTCGTATATTTTCTATATCCTATATATAATGAGTAGAATGATTAATGGTCGAGTGAATATTATTACTCCTGATACTTCTACTTTACTTTCTATGCAAGATCGTAATCCGATAGATAGTGGAGGGACTTCATTTCGAGAAGCAATGACAGGCAATTGGTATAATACCAGCTTATCAGATGGTTTTTTTTCCGCTCAAAATATTGCTTTACTCCAGGGCGCCATTAAATATGGCGTATATAAGCGCTCAAATAGTCAATATGTTATCGACAAACAAGATCCTGATGTGTTAAAAATTATTATGCGAAGTATCTTTTTACAATATTCTAAAAATAATGCACAAGACATTAAGGGACAAATAGAAACCCTAAATAAACTTGTCCTAGATTATGCCATCCCACAAGTTTATGGAAGCGCGCAAGGTTACATAAAATATAAACATGACGCCAGCACTTTAGTCGTTCCGCTTTCTAATCCTGTCATGTCCAAAACGAATGATAAACAATTGTTGTTGAAACCATGGTTCTAACTTATGAGCATTATGGTTTGAATTATTATTAAAATAAAAATATTATAAAACATGAATATTTTTATTATAAACAACTAGAACAAAACCTTATTTACTTTTTCTTCATCTTTAGCTTTTTCGGTGTCTCCTTGCTGACTTCACTGCGTTTATGTTTCACGTATTCCGAACGCAGCACTGCCAGCTCCTCCAACCAGATTTGCTTCTCCGTCTTGCCTTCCAGCAGACTGATTGCAGCAAGAGTATCCTTCTTCTCTTGCAGAATTTTCTCCACATTTTCCTCCGTTACACTATCCATCGGCATACGCACAAGATATTTATAATCCTCATCATCATCTACCATATCGTATCCGGATTCTGTCAAGATTGCATTTACCTCCGCCTTCTTCTTACGGCGCAAGTCAAGTGTGGCTTCCAGCACTTCACTAATAAAACGCGCCTTGTTGGATTGAATCTTCGCCTTTTCCCGGAGCGCCTTTAGCTGTGCTGCCTTGCGCGCCACGTAAACACCATGCCTCACCCTAATATAATAATCAGCAATTTCCTCTGCTGTGTTAAATTTCTTTAGCTTCTCGCACTCATCAAAGACATGCATGTTGTTGGTCGACCGCGTTGTAAACAGCTTTAGTAGTTTTTCCAGCGCATTGCAACCATTCTCAATTTGCTCTGCATGCAATTTCTTTACAATGCCTGGTGAGAAGGTCACTGTAATATCAACTGTTACATCAGTGCTCATGTCCACATAATCACGCACAGTGCTTGCATGTTTGCGTTGCGAGGTCTTGGGTTTATCCTTCGTGCTAGACTTTTGTGTTCCAGCATCAATGAGCCCCTCAATAAACTGCTTGTAATTATCGGTCCATGTGCCGACAGGAAGCTCTGTAATGCGGATTTGCTTATCACTAATAATCTCGTATTTCCCCCTGATCATAAATTTATCGTCTGAAATTGGAGTAATTGTTCCTTTAAAGCCATGATAATATGGCATGATACGCATCTTATCTGCATGTTTGTTGCCACAAAGCTTAGCAGAAATATAATCGATAATGTGCAGAGGGTCGTGAGCCATGAGGTCAGAACTAAACCCTGTGCCAATACCCTTGCTACCATTCGCAAGAATCATCGGAATAAGAGGAACATAATACATCGGCTCAACCGGAGTGCCGTCATCATCTAGATGTTTCAGCACTGCATCATCTGCCTCTGGAAATGCCGCTCGTGCCAGCGGATGCAGTTGTGTGAAGATATATCTTTCCGAGGCAGAATCATTGCCGCCTTGCAACCGCGTGCCAAACTGTCCTTTTGGCATCAGTAAATTAATATTATTTGAACCGACAAAATCTTGCGCCATAGCGACAATCGCGCCATTTAAACTCGCCTCGCCATGGTGATAGCAGCTGATTTCTGAAACAGAACCGCTAAATTGCGCCACCTTGATTTCGTGTGTGAGTTTGCGTTTAAACGCAGTGTAGAGAATTTTTCTCTGACTTGTTTTGAGACCATCCACCAAATTGGGGATTGAACGGTCACAATCGTATTTTGAGAAATGAATCATCTCCTTCGCAATAAATTCCTCATATGTCACATTTTCTTGATTGGTGTCAAGATACAAATCGCGATTGTAACCACCCAGCCACTCCTTGCGGTCATTCGCACGCTTCTTATTAAATACAGAATCAATCGCCTCGCGCGATCCCACTCCAGTGCTAACAAATTCTACAGATTTTTTGTGTTGAAAATACTCTTTAAATTCTTTGCTTGTGCTCGTGCCAAGCCCCTTATAATATTTAATTTTCCAACCTTTCATATCATTTTCTTCCTTCCACTCCTCATATTCGCCATCATTATAAAACAGTTTTTCTTGTGCACCCTTTCGTGCTTTCAAAATAGGCGTATTCATGAAACCCATGAAACCAGGAATGTCAAGTAAAGATTGCCACTGCGCATCAAACAAATTAATGCCAAGGCCCTTGATGTGACTGCCATCCAAATCCTGGTCCGTCATGAAAAGGACTTTGGAATAACGAAGTGTGGCGCGCGCGCTTTCCGCATCATATTTTTTGCCGGTTTCCAACCCCAAAATTTGCTTAATTTCAGCGATTTCCTTGTTTTCCATAATCCTCTTTATTGGCTCGCCGCGCACATTCAGCAACTTTCCCCGCATAGGATAAACGCCAATCACATTGCGATCTTCCTTCGACAGACCAGAAACAATGCCTGCCTTAGCTGAATCTCCCTCACACAAAATAATTGTGCAAAGTGCACTTTTTTTAGTTCCCGCGAAATTTGCATCAATCAATTTAGGAATACCGCGAATGCTTTTGCTTTTTGTGCCATCTGTCTTTTTTGCTGCACAGTTTTGTTTTACTTCGGTCAAAGCGCAGGCTGCATTCATCACACCCATCTTGGCGATTTGCTCAATAAACTTATCGCTGACATTGCACGACGACCCAAATTTGTTAGAAGGCGTGTTCATGCAATCCTTTGTCTGGCTATCAAAAGACGGATTATCCACGTCGCATCGCACAAACAACATAAGCTGCTCCTTGATTGTGGTCGGCTTAACATCAACCTTTTTCTTCTTTTTAATGTAGGCTGTCAGCTTGCGCACGATTTGTCCAAGAATATAATCCACGTGCTTGCCGCCCTTGCCGGTGAAAATGCCATTCACGAAAGACACCTGGGTAAACTCGTCACTTGGTGCCAAACACACAGCATACTCCCAGCGCTCATGAGTTGTTTCATATGCGCGAGGCGCGGCGCCTTCTGCCGATTTACCAATAAACATATCTACATAATGCTGAAAATGTTTGACAGGAACTACCTCGCCATTATATTTTACCCGCACCTTTTTATCAGTCACTGCAGCAATATCATAGACGCGCCGACGAAATAACTCCATCATGTTTTTCGATAATCCCGTCAAACCGAGGCGTGCATAATCTGGCTTGAACGATACAGATGTGTATGGCTTGTTTTTGCATTTTCGAATGGATGGCTTCTTAATAACATCCAGATTGTTTTCGAACTCCTGAACATATTTTAGTCCTCGCACATGGTCAATCGTCTCGATTTTTCCCCATGTCGACCAAATAAGCACCAATTTGAACCCGAAACCATTTTTGCCACCAACAGTTTTCTTTTCCGTTTTGTCATAGTTCGTCGATGTACGAAGATGACCGAAAATCATTTCAGGAATCCAAATATCGTGTTCAGGATGTTTCTCGACATCAATACCATTTCCATCATTCGTGAGCGTGATTACACCATCATCACTAATACTAATGTCGATGTATGTGACGGGGAGGGAATTAGGTTTTCCGGATAAAATTGCTTGCGCCATGCGAACTTGGTGATCACGAGCGTTTACAACGGCTTCATCAAACAGCTTGTATAATCCTGGAATAATGTCGATTTTCGATGGAACGATTTTGTTGGCGGTTTCATCGTAAACGTATGTGTCACATTCGGTGGTTTCCATCGTTCCAGTGTAGGTATCTGGCGTATCGAGAACATGTTGCTTGTCGGTCTTCTTTTGATATTTGTGTGCAAGAGAAGATGATGTTTCGGAAGCCATCTTCGATTTATCAGAAGCCATCTTCGATTTATCAGAAGCCATCTTCGATTTATCAGAAGCCATCTTCGATTTATCAGAAGCCATCTTCGATTTATCGGAAGCAATCTTCGATTTATCGGAAGCCATCTTCGATTATGTGATTCGTTTTTATTTCTCTAAGTTGATTCAATTTTATATTTCCTTTTATAAATTTCCAAAATATATACTTTTTATAAAAAGAGTATATATTATATGCGCGTCCCTTTTCGAATAGATTCTGCTCGATGTAAAAAATGCCCAGCATTAGTAAAAGCACCAAAAGCACAGACGACACAGGCATCGAGGCGTTCGGAACAACTTAGATTAAATAAAGGAAAACCAACCACTGTAAACGCTCCATTAAATTACTTTAAACAGCGGGAAGGTGGACCCAACAAGAGTTGTTTAAGGCCATATAACACGTTTAAATAACACGTTTAAATAACACGTTTAAATAAATGTATTTTATTTAAGAAGTTGTTGTATAATAATCTATGTATATTTTGTTTCAACTATTAACGTGTATTCTTTTAAATTATTATGCATCTATAAATTGCAAACGCACAGCGGAACGATATTTAGAACATCCATATACACCGGTTTATGATATGATTCATAAATATGCCCCAAGTATCAACACACATGTCCCGGATTATCTTATTATTACTACCTGCTTTTGTACATATATAAAATATTTATATTTTTCCAGTTCTCACTTCGATGCCAATGTTGCCTGTGTATTTTATTCATTATTACTACGTTTTATCACCACGCAAGTTACTATCATACCTACATGTATGCCGCGTCCACAACTTACTTATAATTTATATTCCAAACTATTTGCATCTACTCATGATTTAATATATAGTGGGCATACGATTGTATTTATTTTTCTTGGAAAAATGATTGATGATAATTATAATATTTATTTAAAAATTAGTAGTAATATTGTTCAATTTATATTCCCCATAACTTTAATTCTCGCTAGACAACATTATACTATTGATGTTATTATTTCCATCATTGTATATGATTATTTCTATCAATATAATTTATCTTTTATTTAGGAAAATATTTTTTTCTTTAGATAAGGTATAATGACTAAACGCGTTTCTAAAGGTTCTGACGGTAAATACCACATCAAAGGGCGAAAATACGAGCTTCTTATTGGCTCACGTGCACAGGTACACCATGGCACGGCTTACAAAACCGCGGGTGGTCTCACCAAGGAGAAAATTCTCATGAATAAAAATGGTCGCATTGTATCACGAAAAAAACACGCCACTGCCAAGAAGGAAAAGCGCCTTGAGAAAGCCGGATACTTTACCAAAAAGGGGACGTTTGGTGCTGTGCGCAAGGATGTCGCAAGTCGTAAAAAACAGCCTCGCTCAGTGACCTGGAACAAGACGAAGAGCAGCCGCCGCCGCCGCCGCCGCCGTTAAATCATCTTAATATAACGAATCATATCATTCTCTACCAATTGTTTGATATAATACCATATTCGTCTATTACATCGCCGCATGCTTCTCTTGATACTATTTCAAAATATCGTTTACTCACTATATAAGGATATTTTGCATGATTTGTGTAATGTTCATATGCACTATACAACGACAATACATTACTCGCCTGTTGCGCACAAGTTTTATCCTTATACGCTTCTAATGCGTGTGAGACCGATGTATGCTTGTCCCAGAGGGAACACTTGATATTCATAATATATTTGTTATCTGTAATTTCAATTTCAGGATAAAAATGCTTTACAAAAGCAATAACCGTATCTTCTGTTAGATCGCTGCAATGTTTTTTAAGCCATATACGAAATAAAGTAGTAAGTTCATCCACTTTATATTCCAAATAAATACTAGAGTGATCTTCATTCCCTCCATTAGTGGTGGTTATTGTTTCTTCCCAAAACTCCATAAATGAGGAAACTATGGGTAAATGTCGACTTGTTACATTTAAAAAACTATCACACTCTTCATCGTAAGTTAATTTTTCGCGAAATATTTGTTTTACTTGTTCATGAAAAATAATATTTGGCATATCGTGTTCTTCCAAATATTTTTTCCAAAGAAAAATCATATTTTTTGTAGTAATAGAAACGTTTAATCCTCCATGTAAAGATTTTTCTATAAAGGCGTCTACCATTTTATGTGGGGTAGATATACAAATACTTTTTACATATTCAACTAATGATGGATCGCTACACTGTTCTAAATATAAATCACTCATTCCATAGCGATTAGAGTAATGTGCAGCGACGCATAAAATATCTATCATATATCTGGTCATATCATATGATATTGGAATGGCTTCCGTATAATTTTTATGTTTCGTGCGCACCAACCTACATAATTTATATTCATGATCATAAAATTTATATTTAAAACAATTGAATATATTACCTAATCCAAAATGCTCTGCGCAATAATATGATATTTCTTGTAGAATTAATTTCATATAAGGAGAGATGATGTAAAATAAATGATTGGTTTTTTTCCCACAAATACAATCACCTATAATAGTTAAAAAATACTTTGCTTCGCTACGTGAATGAAATAATGCCGGATAAAAATGTCCTATTACCGATTGGATTGTCGCCGATTCGGGAATAACATTTATAGGCGATTTTTGTTTTATCTTGGATATCAAATCATTATTTGTTCTATATTTCCATGGCATAAGTTTTTTCTCGGCTGAAATTCTAGACAAAATTTTATGTAATATGTCATCTACACTACAACCTATAAAATGACATCCATCATATTCTAAAAATAATTCACTATGTGCGCAATAGTAATATCGATGCTTTAGCATAAATGTATCTATAAATTGCGTATATTCATCTGTAAGTCGTTGTTTCCTCTCTATGCGATCCGTATATTTTTTCTCTTCAACTTTTAATGTATCAGGTAGAAGCTGATTAATATGTGTTTCTAATCGAGACAGCATATATGGCGACGATTTATACTCTTCAATAAGAGTCTGGAGAGAAAAAAACATGCTACTCATCAAAATATAATAATATATATAATACATTATTATATTGTTTAATACATTTGTCATTCTATCTCATATTATTTATTATTTATTATTATTTATTATTTATTATTTATTATTATTTATTATTTATTATTATTTATTATTTATTTCTTACCGTTTCACCATCCGATATTATCATGACGACTTGGGTTTTCTATATGTTGCGTATATAAACCATACCCACATCCCTATTGCCACACCACCGCCGGCAATACCACCAAAGGATAAAACCATATTTAATGAAAATAAGAATATTAATGTTGGTATATTACATTCCCATATTTTATGAATTGTTTTAAATCCGGTAAGTTTCGCATCTGCGAAATATGCAATACCCGGCAAAGGCACACCCCCCATAAAAGTTCCAATCATTTGTACACCTTGCACAACTGTTATACAAAATACAAGAACCCATGTTATGGGAATAAATAAAAATATAATCCCATACCAAGGATCTGCGATAATTGCCTGAACAAGTGTGACTATTGGAGCAACTCCAAAAAGAATAAGTAATATTACAAATAAGAAACTTTGAAAAAACATATTATTCCAAATACTCGGATGTTCTTTAACAAAACCCGTTTGTAAATAGGCTTTCAGCCATCCACGTAGAATGTTATATGATCTACTTATTGTCAGTTTTATCCACGACTGAAACCCGGGTCCTGGTATTATTTTTAACCACTTTTTTTTATCGTCCCCCCTCGTATCGCCCCACGCCGCCAATGTGGGTATTAACGGCTCCCAGAGGCCGGGGGGTTCGGCTCCCAACCAGTTATTGTATTCATCCTCACCCCATGCATTCAACTTTCCTGGATAGTCTTCGCAATGTAATATTCCACCTCCCCTTTGTGTGGTGGGATTTGAAAATGTTGGGAAAAACTTATTTAGTTGGTCTTTACTCAAGGTTTTAAAATAAATAAAATTACCCATAATTATTGCGAAAGCTAATAATTGAAGTATATTTATTACAATACTAATTCCCAATGCTTTCCACGTTTTTGGTTGTTCTAGAACTGGCGTATCATCTTCTTTTTTTTCTACTACAGCGGGTGCCGTAGCGGCTTGTGCTTGTGCTGCTGGGGGCATATTATATAAATAATGATATTATAATCTCCTAATATTATTATAATAACAGTATAATAACAGTATAATAACAGTATAATATCAGTATACTGCTTGCAAAAGCATTTATTTGCTAAATACAATATTATCTTGCATACATTAACCCCGCATTTCCAGATTCAAATGTCAATATGTTATATCTCTCTTCCATCACAATTAAATCGTATGTATAATCATATATTCTCCACACAGGTTTGTTCACACCTATAACTGTCCCGGCGCCATCACATATTGTCATTGTTTTTGCTTCCGGATCTAATGGAGGTGCATAAGTCGTAAATTCAAATTCTATCTTATTAAATTTACTCATGTTCATTGCTCCACTTGGCTGAAAGTCGTTTGGCGTGCTAAATAATCCAAAATTATAACAATAAAGACCATCTTTTCCGTTTCCTGATGTCCGCGTATATTTTTCTACATAATTTAATACACCTGCGTCTAACGTGTTCTCTCTATATTTTCCATCTAATACTAACGCCCATGTAAGCATAATCTCCTTTTGATTTTCAGGATTAAATGTCCCTGATAATTTATAATTCGTTGGGACATTCTGTGTCTGCGGCGGTGCATCTACTAATAATGAAGACGATTGATTTTGGGCGGCGGAACCATATTCATAAAAATCTGTTCCCTCAACATTCTGTGGCAAATAATCATATGGCCAATTGCTATAATTTGACCACTCGTTGCGCAAATGTGCATCCGTTCTCCTAAAAAACCACATCCAATTCGAAACCATTGCTAAACTATTCAAGTCCACCTTCTTAGAACCAACTACATTATTAAATGAATGTGTGTAGGCTTCTTTAATAAGATATTTTTGCGGCTTTTCAGCAAACACTCTCACCTCTTCTTCTGTCAAAAAAGCATAGGTGCTCAATAAATGTATATCTGCCGCCCAATCTGTGCGTTTATCCACATATACTTTTCCTGCTCGAAGCCCGCTTATATCGGCAAAGTTATTTTTTGTAGGTATTGGCTGCAAAAATCGATAAAATTGAAAAACTGCATTATTACAGTCAGGTTTTATATATGGTCCGGGACCATATATACTTTGACCAGGTGCTCCGGGTTTAACATTATAAATATTCTCGACATCTCTTATCATAAATAGCTCATTTATGGAGCGCATTTCTACTTCAATATTTAATTCATTATATTGTAAACTCACCAAAGGAAATGCCATTTTCGCTGCTAATGTAAACCAAATATTTAATGGAATATATAATTTTCTGGCTCGAATAGATGGTTCAGGTCCCATTACATTATATTTCTCTCCCTTCACCGGCCACACATTAGGATATTCGTTTTTTCTTCCAAAAGCATTTGCCGGGTCATTCAGCTCGTTGACATTGCCTGTCATTTTATAATACAACTCTTTTTTTGCATTATCAAAATCGCGTTCGACTAAATTATACAAATGATCGCCCGTATATTCTTGTATGACCTGTCCACCGACGATGAATTTAACACGCTTGATCATCTGCGTCCCTAAATTTTTAATCCATTTAAATTCGTATGGACACCATTCACTGGTTTTATCTATTTTTGTTTTAGGACCACACACATTTACATTATCTTCACACAGACCTACAGCAGGTGGGCACGGTGCATCACAATCAATACCGTTGTCAGGCGCAGTTCCCACTTCATGTCCATATCTCTGAACATGTTGATGAGGAGGAGGAGGAGGAGTAGTAGGAGGTAATATAGGACTCCATATTGTCGGCAAAGTTACAACTAAATATGTATCCATTAATAAATCACCATATCGAGGAACTTTAAATGTAAATGTGGATGCTTCCGTCATACGTAAAGAACGCGCACCGTCGAAATCAAGTCTAAATTTTTGCAGACCAAAATTGGTATATTTTGCATAAGTACACTTGAAAAAAGTTTTTGATGGATTACCATTTAATATTACATTTTGGGCGCCATAAGACACTAAATTTAATAAGCCACCAGGCATCTTATATATATCGTGGTATATTATTTAACTGTAATTTAAGTTATATATTTTTATTTAGGATTAGCTATTTATTCTGATCATCAACATCCTATAATAAATGCTTTTTTTGTAAATAAATTAATCTTATGAATAAGTATATTAATGCCAGTCGCCGATCTTGTCAATATAAAAAAAACCGCCGCAAATTTAGCAACAAATTATGGGGTTTGGATTATGTGGTGGGTGATTATAATACTTCTTGTTTCATGGATAATTAACAAAGGTCGCTTAGCAGGAAAAGAAGGAAGCAATTGCACTACTATGAATACCGTATATAAAGAATTTCCACCAATTTCTACACTAAATACTAGCGCCAGCGGATACAAATTTGGTCTGCGCGATTACTATATAAAAACCGCTTATAATTGTTGCAGCGCAGGATACTACAAAAATGATTTTGTAAATATATGTGCCCTAAATAATTGCATTCGAGCAGGGGCAAGATGCCTGGATTTTGCAGTATATTCCGTAGACAATCGACCTGTTATCGCGGTTTCATCAATGGAAGACTATTCTACCAAGGAAAGCTATAACAGTGTTCCATTTGGTGAAGCGATGGAAGCTATCGCAAATAATGCGTTCGCCTCTGGTGCAACAACATGTGCAGGCGACCCACTTCTTATTCATTTACGGATTTTAAGTAACAATAAAAAAATTTATACGGAAATGACAAAAGATATTTACAACTCACTGCAACCATATATATTGGGAAAAGAGTATAGTTATCAAAACCACAATAAAAATTTGGGAGCGACTAATCTTAACGAACTTAAGGGTAAGGTAATTATTATGGTAGATAAATCAAATCCACTATTTATTGAGACCCCTCTTGATGAATATGTTAATATTGCTAGTGGAACTCCTTATATGTACATTAAAAAATACCATGACGTAAAATATACACATAATATGGAGGAATTAATTACACATAATAAACAATATATGACTATTTGTTTGCCAGATGTAACAACAGATACCAAGAATCCTTCTATGTTACTATGTAACGGGTATGGGGTTCAGTTGGTCGGCATGTCGTTTCAAAATTTTGATTCAAATATGGAAGCAGCATCGTTATTCTTTAATAGCACGGGCTCGGCATTTTCACTAAAGCCTGAACGATTGCGGTATATTCCCGACACTGTCGCTGCTCCAACCACACAAAATCCAATGTTGAGTTTCGCGGCGAGGCAGTCCACCGGACTAACACGTACGGCGGCGGGGGAATGGTCGTTTTAAAAGATAACATCTCATGTCATTTTTCTATATTATATTTATTTATTATTATATATATAATATACATATGGCGCAACATAATACTCACCAGAAACTGTCATACGAAGAACGCGAATTAGAAATATTACGACAAGCAGTAGATCGAGCACAAGAGCGCTCGCAAAAAACAATAGTTAATTCTGACGAAGTAAAAAAAATCATTGTTATTGTAGAGAAATTCTTACAGAAGAACAAGTGTGTTTGCTATGGAGGAACTGCAATTAATAATATTCTTCCCACTTATGACCAATTTTATGACAAAAGCGTTGAAATTCCAGATTATGACTTTTTCTCTCCATCCGCGCTTGAAGATGCAAAAGAACTTGCCGACATTTATGCCAAAGAAGGATATACTGATGTCGAAGCAAAGGCAGGCGTACATAAAGGCACATTTAAAGTTTTTGTGAATTTTATTCCGGTGGCTGATATAACTGATCTAGACAAGGAATTATTTAAAAGTGTTAGTAAAGACAGTATATCAATCAATGGGATTTTTTATGCGCCTCCAAATTATTTACGCATGGCAATGTATTTAGAACTTTCGCGCCCTGCTGGCGATGTAAGCCGCTGGGAAAAAGTATTGAAACGATTGACGCTTTTAAATCGCCACTATCCACTGAAAAACCCACGCTGCAGTGAACTGAATTTTATGCGCGATTTTGAAGGAACACCAGAAGAACAAAATGAAATATATAGCACTGTTAAACACGCCATTATAGATCAAGGGCTTATCTTTTTTGGTGGCTATGCCAGCACGTTATATGGACGATATATGCCTAAAGCGCAACGCCGCCAATTACAAAAAGTTCCTGATTTTGATATTTTGGCGGAAGACCCGAAAAGCGCTGCAACTATTATCAAGGAACGGCTTATTTATGAAGGTGTGAAAAAAGTAAGTGTCGCGGTTAAAAAGGGCATTGGCGAGATTATCGCACCCCATTATGAAATTATGATTAATCATGAAACCGTCTGCTTTATCTATAAACCATTAGCCTGTCACTCTTACAACACTATACGTATTGGAAAAGATATTATTAAGGTAGCGACAATTGACACTATGCTTAGTTTTTACTTGGCATTCTTGTATGCAAATCGCCCTTATTATGACCATGATCGCATAATATGTATGGCGCAATATCTTTTTTCAGTGCAATCAAAAAATCGTTTGCAACAAAAAGGGTTGTTAAAACGTTTTAGTATTAATTGTTACGGTAAACAGGAAACACTCGAAAGCATGCGCGCAGAAAAAGCAGAAAAATATAAAGAATTAAAAGATTCACGTGATTCTAAAGAATATCAGGAATATTTTTTGCGTTATGTTCCCGGCGAGTCTAATAAAAAGGGGGCAAAAAAAATAGGATGTTCTAGGAAAAAGACGAAAACTAAAAAGCAAAAACCTAAAAAGCAAAAAACAAAAAGGCAGAGAAAAACGAAAAAGAAACGCAGTGGCTGGGTGCTATAAGTAATTTAAATATCGGTCGGTGTAATAATACAAAATTTGCGCATGATTTAATAATACTATAATAATACTATAATATATTATAAATGAAATATATTATATACATTGGCATAGGTTTAGTCATTATTTACGCATTATATTATAAAATGGGCATTGTCGAAGGTTACGAATCTTTAGAAGAATGCAAAAAACAAGGATACGCACACGATTTTTGTATGCGTGTCCCTATTCAATCCATGATTACAACGGCGCCCGATTTACATGAGTAACCTCGCGGTTTTTACATGAGTAACCTATCGGTTTTTACATGAGTAACCTACGCAACATATCATGATACATATTTTCTACAAATTGTTGTATACCCTGCACCATTAATGAGCTTGTAATCGTATTGGGAATATACGTTTTTATAAAAACTAGCCATTCTATAATAGTAAATATAAAAAACACAAATATAGTGCGCCCACGGAATAAAATATTATCTATCATTGTCCAATCATGCATATAGCTGCACATGTTAGAAGAACCTGTTGTAAAAAAATCGTTTGACGCGGAGACGCCGGCCATAATTCTATGATGCGGATTTTCTTCGGATTTCGTCATTAAACAACGTGCCGCGCGACCATTTGTAAGTAGTTTGATAAAAAGATTCGGGTATTTATTACTAAATATATGAGGCGATATGCCATCAATATATTTATTTTTATGACGACTTTCTCCATTAATTAGGTAAGGAACAAATGCTGTTCTAATTAAATATTCTACCAAATCATCTCTTGACTTATAAGTGCTGACAACTTTATGTTTTCGCTCCTCAACATCATAATAACTTATAAATAGGCGATCTTGTAATATATCTAACGCGGTTGTATCATTGTCAAACAAATAATATACATTATCATGAATGAGGGAATGCATCACTCCTAGTTGGTGCGTATCGCGAATACATGTAGTTAATTTTTCAAATAATTGTTCAATATAGGTAAAATCCCCTGCTAAAAAATTCATGGCAACGCCTGCTCCTGCACTGCATCCAGAAACCTTTTCTATTGTTATGTTTTGTTTTTGAAGTTCTAATAAATATAGTGCAATACCCGTTGCATAAAAAGCATTAAATGCGCCTCCATCAAAAATTAAATTTATTGTTTTGGGAATACTACTATTATCTACATTTACTATGAGTGCCTTAATATACTGTTCTATATAAGTTAATGATGAGCAGTTTTTTTCAATATCACCATTTGACTTATGTAAAGTTGACCCTGTTGAGGCTCGTGTTTTTTTTGTTTTCGATGAGGCAATTAAAGAGATATTATTTTTACGAGGACTACATTGAGACATATTATTGTATCTGTTTATATTTTATACCATAATGTAACGCGCGTTTATATCACAGAGGTGTCGCATATTATAGTGGTAAAATGTGGACTCAAATTGCAGAGTATGTAGTATAAAATATAATAAAAACTCATTTTTATATAAAAGTTTACAGTTTATATAAATATATAATGCAGAACAAACGGCCTTCATGGGAGGAATATTTCAAAGAATTGACGCGATTAACAGCGACGCGATCTTCATGTGAGCGTTTACACGTCGGATGTATTTTAGTAAAGGGTAATCGCATTATTGCACAGGGTTACAATGGATATCTTCCCGGGTGTGAGCATCAGCAAGTTCTGCGCGATGGACATGAAATGGCCACTGTGCACGCAGAGCAAAATGCCATAACAGATTGTGCCAAGCGCGGTGTAAGTTGTGAAGGCGCAACGGCTTACATTACTCATTATCCATGTGTGAATTGTATGAAAATATTGTGTGCCGCCGGGATTACACACATTAATTATGAGGATGATTACCATAATGATGATTTAGTCTCATATTTCTCTCTACAATCGAATGTTACTATACAAAAAATTTGATATTCCAAGTATAGTTTATAGTATAGTATAGTTTATAGTATAGTATAGTTTATAGTATAGTATAGTTTATAGTATAGTATAGTTTATAGTATAGTATAGTTTATAG
>Ga0209482_1001359_pt1 | contig 17057 bp, 18 predicted proteins | sample CoawatmetaG10DNA_FD_187512 | JGI IMG/M metagenome (GOLD analysis project Ga0209482, IMG submission 187512) | Marine microbial communities from the West Antarctic Peninsula - Coastal water metaG104-DNA (SPAdes) (version 2) | ecosystem: Environmental > Aquatic > Marine > Coastal ...
GTTTATATCTGCAGGTACTGGTACAGGTGCAGCAGTTTTATCAGCAGAAGGTGATCCAGGAGATGGATCAAAATTAACTTTAACAGGAGCGGCTGCAACTTTTGCAGGACCTGCAATTGGTGGGTGTACAGTTCAAAGAATTACTTTAACTTCAGGAGCAGGTGATAATAACTCAGATGTTACATACACAGTTATTGGTACTGATGGAATGGGTAACAGTATAACGGAAGATATTACAGGACCCGCAGGTGGAGCAACTGTAACTTCAATTTTATTCTATCACACAATTGTTTCTATTATTGGAAATGGTGCAGCTTCAGTTGATATTTCAGCTGGTGTCACTGTTACAGGAATTCATGCTCAAATATGGGGCGGAAGAACTAGACTAAGAGGAATGCACGGAGTTATTGCAACTGCTGATACTTTTTTATTTAAAAATACTTCAAGCACTGGTGATAATGTTATGATTTTAACAGCTGATGCAGGAGATTTAGATCCATATATTCCAGATGATGGGGTTTTATTTACAGGTGGATGTTATCTTCCATTTGATAATGCTGATATAACTGGTCTTACAGTCTATATAGACGGATAAGGATTTTAAATGGCTAATACAACTTCAGGTTCTTATACTTTTGATAAGAACTTAGGCATTGATGAAATAATCGAAGATGCTTACGAACGTATAGGTATTCAAGGTGTATCTGGCTATCAATTAAAAACTGCTAAACGATCTTTAAACATTTTATTTTCCGAATGGGGAAATAGAGGTTTACAATTTTGGGAAGTAAAAAATCAAAACGTAACTCTAGTAAACGGACAAGCAGTATACACATTTTTTAGATCTACTTCTGATGGTGTATCTGGTGGTGTATCTACAACATTATCACAAGTAATGAATAGCACACAGAACACAGTTCCCTGTACCTCGGTTGTTGGTCTTTCAACATCGGGAAATATAATTATTGGTACTGAAGATATTACCTACACAGGAATTTCTAGTTTAAATTTAACGGGATGTGTTAGAGGAGTTAATGGTACTACGGCTGCAACTCATGCTCAAACTGATGTTGTTGCACAATCACCAAGAGGGATGACAGATATCCAAGAAGCAAACTATAGAGTAGATACTACAAGTATCGATACACCTATGACAAGAATCAGTAGATCTCAGTATCAAGCATTTTCTAATAAAGCTTCTTTAGGTTTACCTACTCAATATTGGGTCCAAAGATTTGTTGATAAGGTTACGATGACTCTGTATTTAACACCAGGTAGTTCACAAGCAGGGGACTTTATAAATTTCTATTACACAAAAAGAATTGACGATGTAGGAGCATATACAAATGCAACAGATGTACCTTACAGATTTGTACCTTGTATGATAATGGGTTTATCTTATTATCTAGCTTTAAAATATGCACCACAAAGAGTTCAAGAATTAAAATTATTGTATGAAGATGAATTAAAAAGAGCTGAGTCTGAAGATGGTTCTTCTAATTCTACTTACATATCTCCTAAAATATATTTTCCAGGACTAAGCTAATGTCTAGTTTTGCACAAGGTAAATTTGCTTTAGCGATATCAGATAGATCTGGTATGGCTTTTCCATACAATGAAATGGTTACAGAATGGAATGGTGCTTTTGTGCATATGTCAGAGTACGAACCTAAACAACCACAGCTACAACCAAAGCCAACTAATGCAGATCCACAAGCTTTACAAAAAGCAAGACCTGCAAGAACAGAATTTGCAACTGAAGATTTTTTACCTAATAATCCAATTACTACTACGGCTGCAAACACAACTTTAAAAATAGATTTCCCAAACGGTGATCTGCAAGTTAATGATTTTGTTAGACTCAGAAATGTAAAGTCACCAGTAGGAGGAGTACCTATTGTTACCGGTGCTGCAGGTCCTGCATTAGAATTATCTACAACTTTAGATACAGCTGCTACACTTACTGATACAACAATTACTGTACAGACAGGAACACATTTTCCTACTTCAGGTTTTATTATGATAGAAAAAGTAAATGCAGTTACAGGTTTATTTCAAAATGAAGTCATACAATATACCGGAAGAAACTTTGATAATTTCACAGGTTGTACTAGAGGAACAAGCGCACCTTACAGAGGTGTTGCACCACAACGTACAACAGCAGGAACTCATCCTATTGGGGCTAAAGTTTTTGGTGCTTATAAAGTAGATTCTTTAAATGAAACACAAGTTCAAGGTACCGGTCAACCTGAATTCACAACTCAATTTGATGGTGTAAATGTTACGTTAGCAAGTAATGCAACATCCACAGAAACAGGGGGCGGTTTACAGTGTACAATCGGACCCATTAATGATAGAGCTTAATTATGGCATATACTTACGCAACACTTACAACAGCAATTAGAGACTACACAGAAGTAGGTGACGGAGTTTTTACTCAAGCTATTATAGATGATTTTATTATGTCTGCTGAACATAGAATTAATATCGATTGCCCCATGGATTCAGATAGATTTGTTCAAGAAGGAACAATGGCAGCTGATGTAAATAATATAAGATCACCAGGGGGAGCTTTATTTATAAGAGGTGTTGAAGTATTTAATGTAAATAACTCAACTGAAACAGGTACTTGGTTAGAGAAAAAAGACCAAACTTATTTAGCTGAATATATAGGGAGATTAACTGGTACAGAAGGTGATTTAACTGGTCAAGATGTTACTGGAAAACCTAAGTATTATGCTATGTTTGGTGGAGCAACAGGATTAACTGATACTACTTCAGGTTCTATTTATTTAGCACCTACTCCAGACGTTAATTATTTATTTAGAATATATTATAATAAGCAAACAGCTGGATTATCAGCTGCTAATACAAGCACATATATAAGTAGTTATTTCCCTCAAGGTCTGTTACATGCCTGCCTTGTTGAAGCATTTGGTTACTTAAAAGGTCCAATGGATATGTTGACATACTATGAAAATAGATATAAAACAGGCATACAACAGTTTGCAGGAATGCAGTTGGGGAGAAGAAGAAGAGACGATTACACTGACGGAACAGTTAGGATACAAGTCAAATCACCTTCACCGTAAATTAATTAGGAGATAAAAATTATGGCAATAACATCAGCAGTTTGTAATACTTTTAAAACAGAAGCTTTAAGAGCAATACACAATTTTACACAAGGTGGAAATACTTTTAGATTAGCGTTGTACACAAGTTCAGCAACAATAAATAAATCAACTACACAATATATTACAACTAACGAAGTAGCTAACGGTAATGGTTATACTACTAAAGGAATTGCACTTACAAACGTAACACCGGCTTTATCTGGTGACACAGCAGTATGTGATTTTGCAAACGTATCTTTTACATCGGCTTCATTTACAGCTAACGGTTGTTTAATATTTAATGATACAGCAACCAATGATCCATCAGTTTGTGCGATCGCATTTGGTGGAGATAAAACTGTAACAAACGGAACTTTCACAATTGAATTTCCAGCAGCAGACGCATCTAACGCTATACTTAGAATAGCATAGGGAGTAACTCCTTATGGCCAATACTTGGAATCAATCCGGTACAACCTGGGGACAAAATACTTACGGCACTCAAACTGAAGTTCCAATTACTTTAACTGGGCTTTCAGCTACATCATCACAAGGATCACTTACAATTAATATTACAGCAACAGCCGGTTGGGGTTCTGATGAATGGGGTGTAGAGAACTGGGGATCTTCTGGTCTTGTAGTTCCACTAACAGGTGTATCCGCAACTTCCGCAGTTGGATCAATTTCACCAATTCAAGAAACAGTTGGGTTAACAGGAGTATCAGCAACTTCTGCAGTAGGTTCGCCAACTGCAAGATCTGATATTTCATTATTAATAACAGGACAATTAGCAACTTCTGCATTAGGTTCAATAGGTTCAATAGACCAAGAGATAGTAGGTTTAACAGGACTTGCAATGACTGCTTCTGAGGGAGATCTTGCACCTATATCAAATGAAGAAATTGGATTAACTGGTCAATCAGCAACCTCTACTGTAGGGGGTTTAATTATTTTTGCTGGAGGTATTTTAACTGTTGCTGGAGTAGGATCAACTTCTTCAGTTGGTAACCTGTCTATAACAGGGGACATATCATTTACACTAACAGGACTATCAACAACATCATCTGTAGGTTCAATTTTACCCGTTGATGTAATGGGTTTAACAGGAGTATCAGCAACATCATCTGTAGGTTCAATTTCACCTAGTGATGTAATGGGTTTAACAGGTGTATCAGCAACATCATCTGTGGGATCTGTACTTGCAGGAATAGGGGTTACATTAACAGGACTATCAACAACATCATCTGTAGGTTCAATTTCACCTGTTGATGTAATGGGTTTAACAGGAGTATCAGCAAAAGCTAGTGTTGGAAACGTAGCACCGATTGGATATAGAGATATTACTGCAACACAAAGTGCTGGATATACTGACGTTGTTGGTATACAAAGCGCATAAACATTATTGACTTTAAAGATATAAGTATTATAAGTTAAGGATATAATTAGGAGAACAAAATTATGGCATCAACATTCACGAATCTTGGCGTAGAACTAATGGCAACTGGCGAAAATGCCGGTACTTGGGGAAACAAAACTAACGCTAACTTAAATCTTGCAGAACAATTATTAGGTGGATTTAAGATCCAAACTTTAAACGCCGCAGGTGCAGGAGCTAATACAACAGCTTTAGCTATAGCAGATGGAGCTTTAACAGGTGCCGCTCAGAATAGAGTTATTATTCTTGGTGCAGTTTCACCACAAGCTATTACAGGAAACAAAATTGTAACATTCCCCCTTCTTACAGAAACTTTTTATTTTATTAAAAACAGTACATCAGGTGCATACACAGTACAGTTAAAAGCAGTCTCTGGTTCAGGGGCTACAGTTACTTTTTCAGCAACTGACAAAGGATATAAAGTTGTATATCTTGATGGTGTTGCAACTAACACTGGAGTTATTGAAATTCCTCTAGGAGAGGATGGAGACGTAACTCTTGCTGGCACACAGACTTTAACAAACAAAACTTTAACAGATCCTATAATTGCAAATATTTTATCTGTATCAAATGGAGACGTAAACTTAGCTCCTAATGGTACTGGTCATGCAACTGTTAAAGGTAATACAAACGCAGGTACTATTCAATTAAACTGTGAGTCTAATTCACACGGACAACAAATAAAATCACAACCCCATTCAGCTTCTGTAACTAACGTTATGTTATTACCTGCTGGAGCGGACTCAACTTTATTATCTCGTGTTTCAACAGATACACTTACAAACAAAACTTTAACTTCACCAAAAATTAATGATACTACAGCTATAACTGCAACAGGTACTGAATTAAATTTTTCTGATCTTGCAACATTAGGTACTACGGCTGCATCAAAAGTGTTTACAGCTAACGCTAATAATTTAACAACAATATCTGGAGCTGTTTTAAATACAGAAGACGCTTTAACAGATGCCTCTACTATTACATGGAATGTAATCAATAGTCCGGTTGCAAAAGTAACACTTACAGCTAACAGAACTATGGCGGCACCTTCAGGAACAGGAGCAGCTGCTGGACAATTTATATCTATACTTGTTATTCAAGATGCCGGTGGAACTAATACTTTGGCATGGAATGCAGTTTATGAATTTACTGGTGATGTTGCACCAACACTAACTTCTACTGGAGCAAAAGGTGACATATTTTCGTTCAGATATAATGGGGCCAAGTGGCTTGAAATAGGTAGAAATTTAAATTTAACTTTATCATAGGATTATTATGTACGCATTAGTAGAATCAGGATTAATCACAAAATACTTTAACAACCCTAAAGGATTTATGTTAGGAGATGTACAGTATTCATCTGATATATTTATGAAATGGTCGGTTGAAGAAAAAACAGCTATTGGTATTCATGAAGTAGTTTATGATAACTCAAATTTTAAAGATGAGAAATGGTATATTAATACTAATCAATCTTTTTATTTTGCTAATGATGTTGTAACAGCTTCTTATGGAACTGCTGTTGCTAAAGCACACGCAGATAGTTTATGGACACAACAAGATTCAGATGATGATTTAATGTCAGATGATAAATCTGTTGGAGATGTAAAAGTTGAAGGATTAAAAACAATATTAATAAAAACTTTAAAACAACAAGTAGCTGAAATATTAAATAATACTGATTGGTACATAACTAGAAATTCTGAGAAATCTACTGCAATACCAAGTAGCATATCTACTCACAGAGATGCAGTTAGAACTAAACAAGCTCAAATGGAAACTGCAATTACAAATGCAAGTGATACTCCAGCACTTGAAACTTTACATACACACACTACAACAGATGGTGTTCAATCGAGACCCTTAGGCGAATTACCAGTATTGGAGTTGTAATCCATGCCAATAATTATTCCAACAAACTCAGCAGCATCTGGAGGAGATTTAGTACCTAATTCTATTAGAATGGAAGGTGCTAATAGAGAAGAATCTATTACCAGAACACTTGGAACTGCAAGTAACAGAAAAAAATGGACATTATCTACGTGGCTTAAAACTTCTATCTCAACAGCTAGTTCTACTATAATGCAGGGAGGCGGAACAAATAGACCCACTTGTGAAATTGTTGTAAATTCAAATTATATTCTAATAGGACAATACAACGGAAGTGCTTATGATTTTCAAGTAGGTACGGCACAAGCTCTCCGTGACCACAGCGCATGGTACCATATTTTGCTTCAATATGATTCCACTCAAGGAACAGCTGCTAACAGAATTAAATGGTATATTAATGGTGTTTTAGCGACAATTAATCCATCAAGTGCTATATCTAGCTATCCATCACAGAATTTTGAACCCGCAATAAATAGTGCCACATTGCACGCACTCGGAGGTAGTATTTATGGTGGTACTACTACTGGAAATCTGTTTGGTTATTTAGCTGAAACTGTTTTCAGTGACGGTCAAGTTTTAGCACCCACTTCATTTGGAGAATTTGATGAGGACTCAAATATTTGGAAGCCAATAGATGGTCTAGAAGATTTAACAGGGGGGAATAATGGGTTTTATTTCGCTTATGAAGATAGTGCTAATCTAGGTAATGATTCTTTTGGAGGCACAGATTGGGCAGAAAATAATATAACAGCAGTTGCACAGTCTACCGATACACCTTCAACTAATTTTTCTACAATGAATTCTTTAGATAATTATTATGCTGGTGGTACTATTTCAGAAGGAGGCTTACAAGTCATTACTAGAGATACTGGATATAGTTATAATACATCAACAATAGGGGTTAATAGTGGTAAATGGTATTGGGAAGTTAAATGGAAAGCACAACCAACAGGAAATACAAATCAAGTTCAGATTGGTATAGCAAAAAGAGTATCTGCAAGTTCTACTACATGGTTAGGAAGTGCGGCTTATACTTATGGTTATCAAGGTGCTAGTGGTCATGTTCAGAATAATGATGGAAATGCAAGTGGAAGTGTTGCTACTACTTATGCTGTTGGAGATATAATTTCAGTAGCTATGGATTTAGATAATAATAAAATTCATTTTGCAAAAAATGGTACATATACTAACTCATCTAATCCAGCCACTAATAGTGGGGGTGTAACAATAACTGCAGCAAATAGCACACCTGAAGATAGTGGTTTTTATTTTGCAGCATTCGGAGATGGAAATAATAATTTAGTAGAAACTGGACAATTTAATTTTGGCTCCCCGCCTTACGCAATTTCATCAGGCAACGCCGATGGTAATAACCGTGGCAATTTTGAATATACTGTCCCCGCAGGTTTTTTAAGTTTATGTGCTACAAATTTATCGGAGGCAAATTCATAATGGCAATTATAGATAAACCAATTGATTATTTTAATAGCAAAATTTACACCGGGAATTCAAGTTCTCAAACTCTGTCTATGGCTAATATTGGATTAGCCTGGTTTAAGTCAAGATCAGATTCTGGCGGACATCTTTTAATTGATATCATGAGAGGCGGTAATGGTACAAATAGTCAAGAACCTATACTGAAAGCAGATCAAAGTGGTAAAGATCAAGGTTCTGATATTACTGCCGCTGGTGGTTTAGTTTTTGGTTCATCATCAACAAGTGTTGGTACAGACAATGGTGGATATAATTATAATCAAAATGGAAAAAGCTATGTGAACTGGCATTGGCAAGCTGGAACATCTTTTAGTAATTCAGCAGGAGCAAATGGTGCATCAATAGCTTCAACTGGAAATTTTAATAATACAAGTGGCTTTTCAACTGTTTTATACACAGGAACAGGAACTGCTGGTACGATAAAACATGGAATGAATACTGCACCCGCTATGATCATAGCTAAAAGGACAAATGCTTCAGAAGATTGGGCAGTTTATCATCAATCTTTAGGTGCAAGTAAATATATAAATTTAAACACAACTAACGCACTTGACTCTTCTACTAGCAGATGGAATGGGGTTGAGCCAACTTCTTCTGTTTTTTCAGTAAATACTCATGCTGCAATAAATGCCTCATCTAGTATTTACATAGCCTATTGTTTTGCAGAAAAACCATCTTATTCAAAAATGAGCACCTACATCGGAAATGGGAATGTAAATGGACCATTTGTTTTCTGTGGTTTTAAGCCATCTTTCATAATTGGGAAACGTACAGATAGTAGTGGTGGGTGGTGGATAGTGGATAGTAAAAGACCAGGATTTAATCTTACAGATGAGTACCTTACACCAAATAATAGTGATGCTGAACGTGATGATGGAAGTTTTTCTTATGATTTTTTAGCTAATGGTTTTAAATGTAGGTATAATAATAGTAACTATAATGGTTCTGGTGGGACATATCTCTACATGGCTTTCGCTGAAAATCCATTTGTAACATCTACTGATAATGACTCAATACCCACTACAGCTAGATAACAAGATCTTGATATAGCGTTAAATTTAATATAAACCATAATAAACAGGTTTTTATATGCTACAAAAATTAGGGATTGTACCGGGATTTAACAAACAAGTATCAGATACAGGGGCTGAAGGTCAATGGATTGATGGAGATAATGTACGTTTTAGATACGGAAGTCCTGAAAAAATAGGCGGCTGTCTTCAATTAGGTGGGGACAAACTCACGGGTGCCGCAAGAGCGCTCCATCATTGGGACAACAATGCTGGAATTAAATATGCTGCAATAGGTACCAATAGAATTTTATATGCTTTTTCAGCCGGTACTTATTATGATATACATCCTATTAGATTAACATTAACCAGTTGTACTTTTTCAAGTAATGGTACACAAACAATTATTGTAACCTGTTCTGCAGATCATGGTTTAGTAGACGATGATATAGTATTATTTTCTAGCACTACTATTCCAGGTGGATCTAGTTTATCCGCAACTACTTTTGATGATGTAAAATTCATGGTTACAAGTGTCCCAACGTCCACTACTTTTACAATCACGCTACCGGCAAACGTTACTGGAACAACTTTAGCTTCAAACAATACATCAACAACGATTCAAATTTATTATTCAGTAGGTCCAGCACAACAAGTTGCCGGCTTTGGTTATGGTACAGGTTCATATGGGGGTACTTCCCCCGGTCCCGCAACCAATACTCTTGCAACAGCTTTAACGAATACAACAACAACTAACATTGTTCTTGCTAGTTCGAACTCGTTTCCGGGATCGGGGACAATAAGAATAGGAACGGAAGATATATCTTACACAACCAATAACACAGGCACAAATACTTTAAGTGGCGGAGCCAGAGGTGTAAACGGTACAACAGCAGCCGCACATTCTCAAAATGATCTAATCACAAATGTAACTTCGTTTATAGGATGGGGCCAAGCTTCAACTAGTGTATTTCCTTTTGATCCAGGATTGTGGGTATTAGATAACTTTGGTACAAAATTAATTGCACTTATATACAATGGCGAATGTTTTGAATGGGATGCTTCCCCAACAGATGCAACTTCAACAAGGGCAACAATTATAGCTAATGCACCTACTGCATCTAGGCATGTGTTGGTATCAACACCAGACAGACATTTAGTTTTTTTTGGAACTGAAACTACAATTGGGGATAAGTCTTCTCAAGATAATATGTTTATTAGATTCTCGGACCAGGAAAATATTAATGAGTACACTGTAAAAGCAGAAAATACTGCAGGTACTCAAAGATTGGCTGCTGGTTCTAAAATTATGAGCGCCATCAAAGGTAGAGACGCTCTTTATGTATGGACAGACACAGGACTATTTTTAATGCAATTCGTGGGTCAACCTTTTACTTTCTCATTCTCACAGGTAGGTACTAACTGTGGATTAATAGGTAAGAATGCTTGTGTTGAAGTTGATGGTGTTTCTTATTGGATGTCGGAAAATGGCTTTTTTGCTTATGATGGTCAAGTAAAAACAATGCCTTGTTTAGTAGAAGATTTTGTTTATGACGCTTTAAATCTTACCCCTAGAGATTTAATAAATGCAGGGATTAATAATTTGTTTGGTGAAATCACATGGTACTACCCAACTGGGAGTTCAAATGTTTTAGATAGAAATGTTACTTACAATTATTTAGACTCTACAACTGAACGACCTATATGGACAACTGGAAGTTTGACAAGAACAACATGGCAAGATTCTGCTGTTTTTAATAAACCACACGCAACCGAATATAGCGCTGGGGATAATGCTTCTTTTGATGTTGTTGGTAATACAGACGGAAGTAGTATATACTTTGAACAGGAAACAGGGTTGGATCAAGTCACCACAGCGGGGGCACCTGTTGCTATCACTGCAAATATTACTTCTGGTGATTTTGATATAACACAAAAAAGATCTTCAACAGGACAAGCGTCAGCCGGTATGCCGGACCTTAGAGGCGATGGAGAATACATTATGAGAATTAGTAGATTTATACCAGATTTTATTTCACAAACAGGTCCAGCTCAAGTTAGTTTTTTAACTAAAGATTACCCTAGTGATACCGGAACCACTACTAATTTTACAAATATTACTGACGCTACAACAAAAAGAGACACAAGAATAAGAGCTAGATCAATAGCAATCGAGGTATCTAATACAGGGACCGGGGAAGATTGGAAACTTGGTACATTTAGATTAGATATACATCCTGGAGGAAGAAGATAATGGCTATAAGTTTTTACAATGCAGGAGACAATGCAATTTATGATTCAGGTATGAGTTATGTTCCTCAGGAAAGATATAGATCAGGTTACACGGCACCGGTTCAAGGTGGAGGACAAGACGCATCCACACCTTCGTTTGGTATACCTAATACAAATGCTTTTGCAAACTCTGGCGGAGGCGGTGATATTAATTACAATAATTCTTTTCTTCCCGATCCTAAAATGACTTATATGGATATGGCTAAAAAATATGGTGCTGATTCTCCACAAGCACAACAAATGTTAGAAAAAGCGGGTGGGACTTATCCAGGTGGTTTTCAAAGTAACGAAGGTGGTTTTGAATATACCAATTCTTTTCCTGATAATTCTATACAAATGGAAAACCTTAGTAATAATTATTTAAATCAAGGCAATACTTTTCAAGGTAAACAATTTAATGCAAATATTCAAGATGAAAAAGATATGATTGCAGAATTAGCAGCACAAGATGCTAACACTAAAAACATAGGTTTCACGTATCCTAACGACAATAGGTTTTCTACGTACGACGGTATAAGAAATAATATTATGTCATCACCAGGAGTAAGAACTATTAATGGGGATTTAAGTAAAATAGCTAACCCAGAAATTTTTAACAACATGAGTAAGAGCCCACAAGTTGGAGATAAAGGTTTTGAAAATTATTCTGAAAGTGCGTTTGAAGAAGAAGAAGATAAAAAAGGTTTTATAGCTAACATGATTAGTAGAGCAAAACAGGCGGGTTCAAATTTACCGGGTTGGGCAACAAGTGCAGCGAAAGGACTTGGTCTTGGTAGCTTAATCGGCGGCCCTGTTGGAATGGCACTTGGGTTTTTAAAGGGTGGTAAAAATTATGAACAATTCGATCCAAGAGGATCTTTTAAAGGTGGCGTGTATACTATGGATGGGGTCAATTACGCAAACCCAGGTCAAGCAAATGAATTCTATGATAATGATCCATCAAGTCCCACTTACGGTACCAACAGATTTGATAGGGCTAAGCCAGGGAGTTTTGGTTCTTATAGAACTTTAGCAGGTTACCTTAACAGAAATAAAGATACTAAAAAAGATACGGCACCTAAAAAAGATACGGCACCTAAAAAAGATACGGCACCTAAAAAAACTACGACACCAAGTTATACAGCAGGTGGTGGCGGTGATAGAGATCCAGGTGGTGGCACAAATAATTCACAACACGGATCTAGTGGAATGACTAAAAGTCAACACTCAGCATTCAGAATGGCTAAAGGCGGTAGAGCCGGATACTTCTTTGGTGGTAGAGTAAATTTTAAAAACGGAGGCTTAGCAAGTATTTTATAATGGCTAGAATTGTACAATCATTAACTAGAGCAAGTAAAGAATACGAAGAAAGAACTTTTCAATCGTTGGTAAGAGATATCGATAGTATTATAACAAAATTAAACTCTTCTTTTCAAGAAGAAGTTAAACAGGAGATAGAAGCAAAAAGTTTCTTTTTAGAGTAATGGCAGTAGTAAACCAATATAAATTTAAAGGTATAGATAATAATACAACGGGTAATGCTTTAGTTCCTCTTGGAACAGGTAATCCTTTAGTAAATGAAACTATAATTATTAAATCACTGCTTGTTACATCTGCGTCTACACCAACAGTGACTGTGACTAACAATAGTATTACAGCCATTAAATCAGCAGCATTGACAGCTAATGTTACCACAGAATTATTAACACAACCGCTAATAATAGAAGGTGGCACACCTTTTACAGTACAGTCAAGTAACTCAGGGTCATTTGATGTGGCCATAAGTTACTTAAACATTAAAAAGGATAAAATAGACTAATGAAAATATATGACGCTAAAGTAGAAGAAACTTACAGACACCTCGAGACCGGTGAAGTTTTTAAGGAAAGAAAAGACTGGGAAGCCAAAGGTTATAAGGCAGAAGAGATGGCACAGGACGTAAAAGTTATCATGCCTGCTCTTGATTTGTCAGCAGAAACAAAGTAAAACAGATAGACTAGGATTAAATTATGGCAATTTCAAACATGCAACAACCACAACAAATGCAAGGCGGCTTAGGGGCTTTAGATGCTCCAAGACAAGGTTACTTTTTAGGTAAACTTGTTAAGAAAGCTACGCGTGCGGTTAAGAAAGTTGCTAAGAGTCCACTAGGTAAAGCTGCCATGATAGGTGCTTTAGGTTTTGGTATACCCGGAACTTCTATAGGTGGTTTATTTGGTAGAGCAAGTTTTGGAAGAGCAGCAACAGGTTTATTAGGTAAACAAGGTATTGCCGCATCATTGCCAAGTTTATTTGGAAGAGGTTTAGCCGCTGGAGTACAAGGTCCCACACAACAAGGAATGTTTGGTAAACTAGCATCCGGTTTTGGAAAATTATCTCCGGGTCAAAAAGTATTTGCAGGTTTAGGTGCTACAGCTTTAGCCGCACCATTATTCATGGGTGGTGACGATGAGCCAGAAGAAGTTAGTGAAGTTATGGATGTTGCCAACATTAGAAACAGAGCAAGAAATATGTATAGTGGTGAAGGTGATGCCGGTGCGGGTTTATCTTTCATGCCAGCAAAAAAATATGTTAATCAAAATTTTTATGCAGCTGATGGTGGCCGAGCAGGTTACGCAATGGGTGGTAATATAGAAGAAGAAGATGAAGAAGAATTTATTAGATCGGGTGCTGGTCAAAGTTTTAGACCAAGAGAAACATTTTTAAACATGGGTGGTGGCGCAGGTGATGAGCAAGCAAAACAAATGCTTCAAGCAGAATTTGTAAAATACAAAAACAAAGGTGGAGATTTATCTTTTGAACAATTTGTCCAAGCAGTAATGCAACAACAGCAACAATCTCAAGGTATGGAACAACCTACTATGATGGCAGCTGACGGTGGTATGGCTGGTATGACTGTACCAGGATACGGAACACCTGCAGGAACAAATCAATTTGGTTACCCTAGTGGTGGAGAAAGAGTCAATGCTGCAGAAGGTGGAATTATGGAAACTGAAGAAGCATCAGAAATGATTGACATGGGCGGCAATGAAAAAGATTTTAGAGAAACAGGTGGTTTTGTAGAAATGGGTGGCGAAGAAAGAGCTGACGATGTACCTGCAAGATTATCTAAAAACGAATTTGTATTCACTGCAGACGCTGTAAGAAATGCTGGCGGTGGAGATATAGATAGAGGATCTGAAGTTATGCAAAACTTAATGGATAATCTAGAACAAGGTGGACAAGTTTCAGAAGACTCACAGGGTTTAGGTGGTGGTGAAGAAATGATGTCTGAAGAAATTATACAAGAACCAGACGGCGCGCAAGCAATGTATGAACAACAACAAGCATTACAATCAAGGATAGCATAATGGCAATATCAGAATTTATAGAACCGGCAATAAAAGATTACGCAACACAGGCAACAGCAGCATACTCTGCGCCTATCAATACTTCAATGTTTGCACAAAAGGTTGCACCACAAGATGCATTACAAACGCAAGCAGCAGGACTTGCAACACAAGGTGTTGGTTCTTACTCACCATATTTACAAGCAGCACAAACTGCACAAACATCAGGAGCCGGGGCTCTGGGAAATGCTGCAACAGCAGTAGGTGGACTAGGTGCTTTACAATCTGGAGCAGCAGCTTCGACAGGACCACAAGCTTACCAACCTTTTATGTCTCCGTATCAACAACAAGTTATTGATGCAACAATGTCAGAGTTTGATAAATCAAGATTAGGTGGACAACAAAATATTAGAGATGCAGCAGTAAATTCAGGAAATTTTGGTGGTGGTAGAGAAGGTGCTATGATGGGTCAGTATAATGCAGATTCATTAGCAGATAGATCAGCATTACAAGCACAAATGTTACAACAAGGATTTGGTCAAGCACAACAAGGTGCACAACAAAATTTTCAAAACCAAGGGGCTTTATTTGGTATGCAAAATCAACAAAATATTTCTAACCAAGGACTAGCTGGTGCTTACGGCAATCAAATCAACCAGCAGTTTGGTCTATCAGACTTTAATAGACAAGGTATGGGTCAAGATATTAATGCACTAGGATCAATTGGTGCACTTAATCAAGGTCAAGCTCAAGCTCAATTAGATGCTACAAGAATGAATGAACAGACTGCAGCTTACGAACCTTACGGCAGACTTTCACAATATGGTAATGCACTAACTGGTTTAGCTGGTGGTGTAGCAGGATCACAGTATCAAGACCAACAACAATCAAGTCCTTTCCAAACTGCCCTAGGTACAAGTATGGGTCTTGCTGGATTGTACGGTAAAATGTTTAACTAGGAATTATTATGCCAAAAGAAAAGAAACCAGGTATTATTGAAAGAAACAAGGGTAAACTAGGTAGTGCAGCATTTACTGGTGCAATGTATGGTGGAGATGCACTAGAGTTACTTAAATTCTTTTTTAAAGATGGCGGTAGAGTTAGAGGTGTCGGCAAAGCTACACACGGACACGGTAAAGCAATGAAAAAACAAGGGAAGAAATGAGAACATTAAATAGACCTATGTTTAGATACGGTGGACCTATTAAAGAAGGGATCATGGATGGTATTAGAGAACCAAAACAAAATGGTGGAACTATTGCAGGCGGTAATCAAATGGGAATGCCTATGGGAAACAGAACAGGTTTTGCAAACCCTAAAAAAATAAAGAGTGATATAATAGTGGGTGGAACAAAAAACATTGTTAGAAAATATGCACCACAACTTGAAGGTATTGGTGGTAGAACCATTAATAAATTAAAAAACTTCTACAATAAAAACACAACAAAAATTCCAAAATACAAGTACGTCGATGATGGTTATATGATAAAACAAACTCCTATGCTGCAAAGAATAAAACAGTTTGCTCAAGCTAATCCTAAACAAACAGCTGCGGGAGTAGGGGTTGGGGCTAGTAGCGGTCTTCTTGAAGGAGTTGTAGGTGGTGTAGGTAAAGGAATTAAAAACACAGGTCTTCAAATAGCAGATCTTCTTGTTTCTGATAAATATTTTGATCAAGATAAATACTTTGCGGACAAAGACAAAGCAAAACTAGCTGCAGAAAATACTACTACACTTAATACTGATCTTAAAAAATTATTAGAACAACCTGCTAAACCTAAAAAATCTGAAAAAGAACTTAGAGCAGAACAAATTGCTAAGTACAGAGACATCGTAGACATCAAAGGTATGAACAAAGATGCTGCATACAATTCTTTGATAGCAGCCAGTCAAGCAATCTCTGGAGAAGGTGATTTTAAAGGTAGTCTAAAAGATGGAAGTCTAATTAATAAAATTATTGGGTCTACTAGCAAAGCTTACGATAAACCTAAAGCAACTAAAGATGCAATTGATACTCTTATACTTAAGGGTGAGATTGAAAAAGATATGAACAAAGATAAGAATGCAATCATGGATGCGTACAGAATGAAACAAATAGCTCTTGCTGATAAACAATTATCTGGCGGCGGCTTTGCAGAAAATAAAGGTGTATTAGCAAAAACTATGTCTGGTCAAACTTTGTTTGATACCGCTGCTGCAAAATCATCACCTAATTTTATGGGTAATTTAATGACTAAAAAAGATCTTACGAATTTAATGACAGAAGCTAAAAAGAAAGGGGATTTAGTGGAGAGAGATATTATCATTAATACAACCGAAACACTTATTAAAGGAAAAGGAATACCAAATGGAGACTACACTGTTGGCGATGTATTGGTAACTATTGTTGAGGGTAAAGTAGCGAACGTAACTAGGTAATAATCATGGCCTCAAACTTTGACTACTCAGCTTATTTGAATAAGGCAGAAAGTAATAATAAAATAGGTACAATAGAATCTATGCTATCAGGTGTAGC
>Ga0209482_1001361_pt1 | contig 17041 bp, 12 predicted proteins | sample CoawatmetaG10DNA_FD_187512 | JGI IMG/M metagenome (GOLD analysis project Ga0209482, IMG submission 187512) | Marine microbial communities from the West Antarctic Peninsula - Coastal water metaG104-DNA (SPAdes) (version 2) | ecosystem: Environmental > Aquatic > Marine > Coastal ...
TCTTTAACAGCGAATTCAATGTCAAGAGGAAGGCCAAACGAGATTTCTAGACCAACACATATATCTACCAAGGACTTAAACGCACCAGTATCAAAGCATGACACTTCATTATTCTTTCGTGAATATGTTTTGCATTCGGGCTCAACATCACCACTAACCAACTTCTCGCCATGTCCATTCGTATATTCAATGAGCAATTCGCTATCAGCGATCGGACTGCGCGTAAATACTACGCCTGCAAAATCTGGGTCAACCATTTCCTGAACGACCACGGCCATACCATTAAGAGGAAAACCGGAGCTTTTTTCATAAGCCTTGACACTATTAGAATTGTACGATTTCCAGCAGCGCAATGTATTCTCATAAACGGAGTTTACGTCAGGACCAGAGCGGTAAGATTCCAGTTGCCCCGCGAATGAATTTTCGTCTGAATCCTCTCCAATAGCAGAGCTTCGAACCATAAGCGTATCGGCACTCATTGATTCTAGAGCATTTTTAAGAACTTTCTTAAAGTCTTCTATGTCCAACTGCTCCAGCTGAAATGCTTCGAACCAATCTTTATGAATAACGAATCCATTTGGTACGTTTTGACCGAGTTGAATTAATCTAGATAGGCTGGCCGCCTTGCTTCCAAATTCTGCCGGAGAAAGAGATTCTTGTAGTTTAATCATACTGTTAAAAACTCTTTTTTATCCCTGAAGTTACCAGTATTACAGAGGTTGTTATATGAATAAAAAGTAATAATGCATACATCCATAGTGCTTCGCTAAACGCTACAAAGCCTAGGACATAATGAACCAAGCTCAAACCCAATGTCGAGTCAGATTTATCTAGCCACCAGAAGAAATATTTAAATTTGTGGTGTGTACCTCCCGGTGAAATATTTAGTAACCGTTTAAAAAATGAATTAGGCAATTCAAAAAAGAGGTATAAAAACCCAAGTAATGCCCCGTACCAGACTGGCATTGCTAATGGAAAGGCGATCAGTTGAATAAAAACCAAGAAGATTAAGGCATTCACAATGGTTAGAAAAAGAAAACCTCGATAGGTTTTGTTCTGACCAAATAATCGGGTTGATATTGGAACATTAAGCTTTTCAAATATCCCATGTTTCACAACCAACATATGAAAGCTATTGCTCAGGACTAATGGAACAGCAATGATCAAACTGTACCATAGAACATCAATATTCATTTCTTAACATCTTGAGCATTTTTAAAGCGACGTTTAATACTCGATTCGAGAAATCATATTTCATGATCACCCCAGCGACCTCATAAAAAGATAGACGAGTCACGATATAATTCTCTAGGGAAAAGCAAAGTGCTTGAAACCATGGATTATCCTTAGATAACTGGGCAACTTTTTTGTCGTAAAAACCTAGATATTGAACCAGATCTTCCTTAGTAAAGTCAAGGGGTAAAACAAAGCTTAGGAATTCTACTATATCCCTTGTTGGAAAATCAACAACAGCCAGTTCCCAGTCATAAAAAACAGGGGTACCATTTTTTCGAATCGCGATGTTTCGTGAATTAAAATCGTTGTGAATAATGGTTTTAGGTAACTTTATATTCTTTGCGATTTGTGACCAATTCTCCAAGTTCATTTGAATAGCACGAAGCATCTCACGATTGTTAATATGCTTGCCTTCTATTATGGTGATCTCTAATAATTTTTGATAAAGCGGAATAGAAATTGACGCATCAAATTCCTGAACATCAGGTAAGTGTTCGTTTTCGAGTGCGTAGTGAAATTCCTTTAAGGCAGATAACACAGATGATATATCCGCTGCATTCCATTCCTCCGGGTTATTCTCGCTGTTAACGATCCGTAGTTCAGAATAATCGAGGAACTCCTGTATAAAGAGATAGATTTCTCTGTTCGAATTAATAAGACTTCCCTCAAATCGTGGTATATACTTAAAACCAATTTTTGTAAGTTTTTGATAGAGGACTATGTCCTTTTTATGTGTGTTTTTATACTCTAGTTGAGGACCGAATTTCTTAATCAGGTCGGCCAATTGAGTGTCAATAGATGAAGCCATCAAATGCAAACCTTTCAGGGTCTCCATGTCCAGAGCTTTGGACTTCAGTAATAGTTTTTCAGTGTGAATCTCACCATTTTCAAGTTCGACATTTCGTTCTAACGGAATGAAACCTAAGAGCTTTTTACTAGATCGTTTGGCAATAAGCGTCAAGATGCCATTATCAAACGTATCATTTTCTACAACTTGAAATGAATAAGGGTTGGTACTGTTGGTCTCATTCGCAACTTTAGACAGAAATGTCGTAGTCAATTCTGATTTTAAAAGCCATTGTATGGGTTTATTTCGCCCTAGTTTTTCATGTGCCTTTGCGAACTCGCCGCTAACGATTGCTGCATAGGTAGAAATTTCTAAGCCCAGTGCAAATCCAGCAATTAGCTTAGCGAATCGATCGACTTTGGCTGTTCCTAAGCAACCCATCATATCCAAGGCTTCTGATTGCCTTTTCAAGTTGGTACCACCACCAACAGTACCAACCACAAGATTGGGCAAGGTGAGTTGAAGATTAAGTCCGCCGTCCACACCATCGAGCTCTAGAAAACCAACCGCTGATTCATGTACACAGGCCATATCTTGGCCAGTTGCTAAAAAAAAAGCGGCAATAGCATTGGCAACATTGATATTATAACCTACCATAGATTCCTCCTCAGCGAAAGATTTCGAAGGACCAAAAAAGCGTATCATCTTTTCGGAAGTCGTGCGAAGAACTTTATGAATGGTAGCTTCAGGTAAGAAGCAGTTCGCCGTTACCCTGATACCGCGACCATTCGTAATATTATATTGGGATATTTTTTTATCCGCAGCACCATTTCCCTCAATAACATAGTCGATCGGCGTAATGCCGAACCTTTCTTTAAATTCATCTACAAGATGCATAATCGCATGCCATGAACACGTTGTAGTCATATTCTGACCGGAGGCATCGCCCGTTGAAAAAATTAGTTTAAGGTGGACATTAGTACCTCGAACAAATCGTTCGATAGTACGTAAGTTGGCGTGATTTGAATATTTTTTGACTAGTTCAGCTACTTTGAAAAATTCAGTTTTAACGAAAGCTTGAAAAGTATTTGCTTCTTCAGGAGTTCGAAATAAGAACAAAGGAGACCGAACCATTTTCTGCCAGGAAATTTCAGCACTAAACCCACCACCTTGACTAATAGCCTTAGCTCCTCGATTCATACTGGCAACAAGAGCGCCTTCCAGTGTCCCAACAGCAGCGTAAACTAATTCTTCTTTAGACTGGTCTTTGTATAAAATTGGACCAACCACTCCTAACGGTATTTCAACGGATCCTATATAGGATTCTATGTTATTCTGGATTTCGTTTAGCTCAAGCTTAGAACTTTTAATTTTTTCGAAGGTGAAATCTTGTTGCTCAAGAAAGGCATGTCGCATTTCGACAGCACTTTTCACAACAAGACCTCGTCCTGGAATTACCGGTAGGTTTTCAGTTAAAGCTTTTGTCATTTCACACACTCCTTAAATACTTTTGTATAGTTCTCTGATACATATACTGATTGCTTACCTACTTCATCGTTGATCAAACTCTCGTGAACCTTTGGAAGATTGTATTGCGGTATACTGGGAAACATGTGATGCTCGCAATGGTATGCAATGTTTCTAGGAGATAGTAAGAGTCTAGATAAGAAGTTATGTTTTGTTGTTCGCGTTTGAAACTCCAGCGGTTGACTCTCAATACCTGAATGCTCCGCTATTCGACGCCATTTATTGATGAGTTGTGTCCATGAAATAAAGGGAATAAACCAATATTTAAACAACATCAGCCCGTGATTGAAATAGATTAAACCTCCAATTAAAATGATGTAAAATGAAACTCTAGATAGTTTGTATCTCGTGCTTGATTTTGTTTTGGCGACTGCCGCTGACTTGTTAGACATTACGCGAAAAGTCTCAAAAACCCCAAGCCCAGAAAGCTGCCTCATTACAGTCAGAATAAATCGTCGCAAAGGCATTGGAAATTGCCAATTCTCATCTGTTTTTGCAATATAATCTGGATCTTCATCCGTATTTAGAGATTGATGATGCTTGAGATGTTTAATTTTGTATGATCTCATGGAAACCAAGACAGGCCATGCGCAAAGTACTTCACCAACGAAATCATTAATCTTTTTGTTTTTTGAGATTAATCCATGAACCGCCTCATGCATCAACAGCCCTAAGGCGAGATATCTTGCTCCAATAAAAACAATGGTAATTATATAGATGCTCCAATGAAAATATAGTTCACATAGAAAGGCTGCTATTAAGATCATTGCCCATTCTTGAACAACTGAAAAAACACCTTTCCAAGTTTGGATTTTGAAATAAGGACGCAGCTCGATTCTTTCTAATAGGAGATAGACACGGTCGTTATAGGTCGAAGTTGAATTGGCCATGAGGTTTTAGTCGATTTATACCTTTTAAAGAGGAGATAGATCATACCAGCAGGTATGAATTTCTATAAATATAGGATAAGCTAGATATCTATTCACCATAGAGTAATCTCAATTTATAATTATAAAAGAGGTATTAATCCGGTAATATATGATTTGGGGTCTTTTTTATGTCAATTTTGAGAATACACAGGTTTAGAGTGTCCAGTTGACTAGTTGTACACTACCCCTCAGAATAGTTAATATTTACAGACTACTTCCATCTATTTCTAGAGATGCACAACAAAAAGGTGAACATGGTAAACGAACCGTTTTCATGTAAAGCTTTCATGGAATCTATACCTACAAATCAATGGCTAATTGAAGGTTTAATCCATCACATGAATTACCGATTGATGTGTTACGGGCAAGGTACTATAGGGATTGGTAGCTTCAACATCAATAAAGTATACACCCGGAGCAACTGGTTGTCCTTCATAGGTTCCTTTCCACCTACTGCTTGGATCGAAGGACTCATAGATTAATTGACCCCAACGATTAAAGATTCTTTGGTGAAGTATGACCGCATTAGAATGCTCAATATAAAGCTCATCATTAATGCCGTCTCCATTAGGCGTCAGAAAGTTAGGCACAGAAATAGAAGGATAAAAAGCGACCTCTCGACATAAGGAATCTACGCAACCTTCTGAGGTGAATAAGTAGGCACAAGCATAAAAGGGCTCGTCTGAAACCGTAATAGGTGACCAACCTGCGGCCATTTGATTAGCACCAATGTTTCCATTGCTAAATCCTTGAGACCCTATCCTGATATATAGACTGTCCTGCATACCGTTATTACCTAGACTCGCTTCAAAATGCGCACCTACTCCAAGTGTTTCTTGAGGATCCATAATCCAAATGCCATTCCATAAACTACCGTTATCACTGGCGGTAATTAAGCTGTCTAACTGACGTGTGTGGCCTACCCTTATGTGAGGTAAAGCCACTGAATCTGTACAACCATCGAATGACGAAGTCAACAGATATCCTAGATAATCACCGGTATCGCGTATGCAATGGTTAAAGACATTGTTAGAGTCCATTGTTCCATCAGTCAAAATCCATTGATAATTTAATAGACCTAGCGTATCTAATTGATTTTCAATGGTAAAACACACGCTGTCGCAACCGAATATTGAAGTCGTATCCAATAGTATTTGTGGATCCGATTTTGGTGCCAACCATACGGTATCAAAAACCTCACATTGATATTCAAAGGAAATATCATCAATTCCAAAATCGTTTCCGGAGCCTGCTCCACTAAGGGTGACTAAATTAATAATAGCAGATCCCGATGCAGGTGCTGTAAAAGACCTGGAGCTTTGTTGCCAAACCCCTGTCGATGAAGGAGTAGAAGCTGTACCACCAACATTCGTACCTAGAAGTTTTAATTGGAGTGAACCTGCCGGGGAAACGAAAGTAAGCATCCACCATTTCATCGTTACCTGAGCTCCTGGTGGTAACGATACCGTTTGGCGCCAGAGGATTTTGGTACCCGTTGATGATCCATTTACGAGCATATAGTTACCTGTACCAGTGGTGTGGTCTCCCCAAGTACCAAAATTAGGGTGAACCGCATTAGGGTTTGGCCCCACAGCATAGGTACTCGCATTCCAAATGGAAGTAGCGTTGTAGGTATAGTTGGATAGAAAACCGGTATTGCCGGACGAAAAATTTCCGTTGGCCGCCCATTGGAAATTTTGATCCTGTCCCTTAACAACAACATATGAGCTGGTATCAGCAAGGATCACATAAGGATCTGCACAAGTATCACAACTGAGCGTTGCGTCATGCGACCATTCATAAGATTGGCTTCCTGATGCAGACAGGAAAATAGTATCGCCTACACAAGCCGTTAGAGAGTCATTAGAGACCGTTACGTTACACTGTGCATAAGTGTGTAATGACGAGCAGAATAAAAAGACTACAACTAAACAAAAATTAACGCGGCGCATGTTCGAATTTAATGTAATTCTTTAAAATACGCTCATACCGCATCTCACTTATTCCTCTGGATAGTGTTCGTCGTAATACGTATTCAACGAAAGGTAAAGACTATAGACCATAACCACTAAAATAACAGCGAATGCTAAGCCGGTTATAGTTGTCGCACTTTGAAGCGTACTTAATCCACCATAAAGTAATAACACTGAAGCTGTGGCTCCTTCCATAGCTGCCCAAAATATTTTCTGAATCTTTGGTGCATCATGTCTTCCACCAGATGTAAGCGTATCAACTACCATAGAGCCACTATCTGAACTTGTGACAAAAAAACTACCTACCAGGAGTATGGCTAAACCAGATGATATAGCAACAAACGGGAAGTGCTCTAATAATTTATAGACAGCCGTCGCAGGGTTAACATTTACCGCATCAGTTAGACTATGATCTCCAGCAAGCTCAAGGAATAGCGCATTACCTCCAAAGACGCTCATCCAAAGAAAGGTTAATAGAGTAGGTACAAGCAGAACACCCATAATAAACTCCCTTATGGTACGTCCCTTAGACACCCTCGCTATAAATATCCCTACAAAAGGTGACCAGGCGATCCACCATGCGTAATAAAACACAGTCCAACTGTTCTGCCATTTGGTATCATTAGTTACTCCTTGGTAACTCTCTGTCCAAAAACCTAGCTTAAAAAAGTTGTCTATATAATAACCAATATTTTGCACGAAACTCTCTAAAAGATATGCTGTAGGGCCAATAATAAGGACAAAAATTAACAACACTATGGCCAAGCCTAAATTCAATTCACTCAACCTTCTTATCCCTTTATCTAGACCTGCTAACAATGATGCCGTAGCTAGTGCCGTGATGAAGGCAATGATGGCTATTTGAGCCGTATTACTATATTCAATTCCAAACAAATACTCTAATCCTGCATTTACAGATTGTGCACCCATACCTAAAGACGTGGCTAAACCTACTATGGTGGCGATAACAGATATAACATCTATCAAGTCACCCCATCTTCCATAGATTCTATCCCCTAAGAGCGGATAAAATATACTTCTAATGGTCAGTGGTAATTTCATGTTAAAGGTGAAAAATGCTAACGCTAGACCCACAACGGTATAGATGGCCCATGCATGAACGCCGTAATGTAAAAAGGTAATGCCCATCGCACTTTTTGCAGCCGCTATGGTATCCGTATTATCCACAAATGGATTGTCATTAAAATGATAGATAGGTTCTGCTACACCCCAAAATATCAGACCAATACCCATACCCGCAGAAAACAACATGGCAAACCAAGAACCTCTGGAGAAATCAGTTTTTGCGTCTTTACCTCCTAACCTGATTTTACCAAATTTACTGCTGGCAACAAAAACCAGAAAGAACAAGACAAGATTCACCAATAAGATAAAGAACCAACCCGTCGCATTGCTAATTTGAATTTGAACTTCCGCGAACCATTCTTCCATAGGCTCACCGACTATAATAGTCGTGGTAATACCAATCAGTAAAATGGCCAAAGATCCCAAAAAAACAGGTGGATTTATCGCTGCACCAAACAGTGTTTTTTTATCACTTCTTAAAGGTTCACTCATTGATCACTTTTTAATAGTAAACCACGGGCACCGAAGTACACCGTGGTTCAATTACTTAAAACTAATTAGTATGGAATTACAGGTTAACTACCCACATTTTTGTGTTCTGGGTATTGCCTCCCATTACAGAAATGGCGTCAAAGTAGTTAGCTGGATTCAAACTGGCTTCATTACCTGGGTAGAGAAAGCGCATTGGCATCACATCACCATTTGTATTTGAACACGGCGCTGAGATGAATGGGAGGTTAGCCCAATTCCCACTTTCTTGAGTATACCAGCGTCTTACCTCGAAATAGTTATCAAGTCCTGTAAAGAACATAGCCAACCATTTCTGCTTGCGAATACTATTGATACTGTTATCGTAAGCAGCTCCAGAATTTGTCATGTAATCTGCAAAATCGGTCCAACCGGTCGTGGAGAAGTCTGCACCATAGTATTCCATAGAAGCTTCAACAGCACTGGCATGGTGTACCGCAGCATCATCTGTAATCCAGCCGTTGTGTGCTGCTTCTGCGAGTAAGAATTGTTGCTCTGCATAAGTCATTATAATACCTTCTGCCATCGTCCCTGATTGGTCATGTCCAGGATAATTGTAGTAAGCATAACCTAAGCGTGAACCATTCTTGTCGCATGAAGCACTAATTGCAGTACTTCCATTATCTGCACCCTTATAAGTAGCAGTGATAGACGGGTCCGCAAAGACTGTCGATGCATTGCTTGGACGTGCGTAAACGAACATTCTAGGATCATTCAAGCTGTCTAAAGCAGCATGGGCATTAGTACTAATAGCGACTGCATCGAAATCACCTTGCTTCAAAGGAACCAATGGGTATTCGTTCGGGAAGTTACCGGTGTAGGTAAGTATTCCGTTGTCAGCGTTGCTCTCCATAAGCGATTCGTTCGCAACAATTGCGGCAAAATCAGCGCTTACGTTTTGCTTCTCCGAGATGTACATAAGTAGTCGGAGGCGCATCGCATTGGCCAGCTTTTTCCATTTAGCAGCATCGCCGTTAAAGAGTATATCACCTTGAATAGAACCACCGTTATCGAGCAATTGAACTGCCTCAGCGAGCTCTTCTAACAGTCCGTTTGTACCAGTAATGATTTGTTCTTGCGTATCGTATGCCGGAAACCAATTGGCATCGGTTGAGCCAGTAATAGCCTCTGAATACGGAATATCTCCGTAGGCTAGGGTTAGTGTAGAAAATACCCAGCTTTTCATCACCTTAGCCGCACCTTCCATTTGCGCATTACCGGCTTCTGCTGCTACGCGTTCTGCCTCAATAATATTAGCGAGACTGGCATAGTTTTGATTCCACGTATTTGGGAAAGCGTTCCAGCTGTATTCGCCAATAACTGCGCGCAGTGTTTTAGATGCAAGCTGAGAAGCCACATTTCCTAATAAATAGCTTTGTGTTACAGAGGTACTTACGCTTGAACGTACGCCTTCCGTAAACAATACACCAGCATCTACACTAGAGGGCTCGTTGGGGTTCTCATTAATAGATGATAATTTCTCGCAACTTTGAAAACTAAGACCCGCCATTGCGATGAGCGCGCCTATAAAAAGTGATTTTTTCATTGTTAGAGTCTTAAAGGTTTGCATTGATAGAGAATCCGAAACTTCTTAGTGAAGGCATTGAGGTACTCTCAAACCCATTCACGAACAGTCCATTTCTTATAGAATAAGTCTCTGGATCAATGGTCGGTACCTTAGTGAATAAAAGAAGATTACGTCCAACAAAACTTACAGTAAGGCCTTTTAGCCCTGTCTTGTTAAGCTTGTCAGCAGGTACGGTGTAAGCGATACTCAGTTCACGAAGCTTTAGGTAAGAGGCATCGAACGTTGACGGCTCTATGTTATCTCTACTCCAAACGTTACCGTAGTATTTGTAATAGTAATCACGGATAGGTACAGATACTGTGTTCTCTACTAAATTTCCACCAGCGTCGTACATGACCCCTGACCCAACTACGCCACCTGCTTGATCAAGGTTGTATACTGGTTCACCATTGCCGTCGTAGGTAACATCGTAGATTACTCGACCGTCAAGGGCATTCATGTCAAGATTCGGATCGTTATCGTTTACGAGATTACCTGCTGTATTATGCAAAGTATGTGAACGTGAGTAGATCAATCCACCGATCTGTCCGTCAAATAGAATATTTGCTTGCCAGTTACCTACTGAGAAACTGTTCATCCATCCAATACGTGCTTTTGGCTGGTAAGAACCTATCGTACTTTTTTCTTCGCTTACCATTGGTAAACCGCCCTCGTGGATGATGTTGCCATCCGTATCACGCATGAAGGTTAGTCCTTTAAGTTGGCCTAGAAGTTCACCTTCTACAGCAACGTATTCTAAGCCCACAGTTCCACCATCGTTAGGGAACATACTTGCTACGATAGGATAACCTCCGCTAACACCGTCAGGTAGTTCAGTCACTACAGCACGATTCGCACCAAGGTTGATGCGTGAATTCCAGGTAAGCTTATCGCTTTTAACGATATCACCGAATAATTGAAGCTCAATACCCCTGTTACGAATGGCACCACCGTTCGCAAGTCTGCTGGTACGTCCAGTAGAAGTTGCTACAGGTAGGTAAATGATTTGATCCTCAGTGGTCATATCATAAACGGCTAAATCCACACCAAAGCGTCCTTTAGCGAAGCGCGCGTCAATACCAAACTCGCTTGAATTAGTGCGTTCTGGACGCAGGTCAGGGTTGGTCGCAAATGTATTGATACCAAAGGCTGGATAACCACCGAACATTGCAGACGGGCTATAAGTGTTATTCAAAAGATAGGGATCAGTATCTGAACCTACGGCAGCAACTGCAGCACGAAGCTTCAAGAAGCTGACAGCACCTAAATCTGCCATTTCAGAAACGATCATCGAAGCGGAAGCCGCTGGGTAGAAGTAACTGTTATTAGCCGTAGGTAACGTAGATGACCAGTCGTTACGAGCGCTTAGATCTAAATAGTATGTGCTTTTGTAAGCAAAAGAAGCCAAACCAAACACTGAGCGAATCGCCTTTCGCGCATAACGACTTTCAGTTTGCACGTTTGAGCGGTTATTCGTTAAAGTGAATACACCCGGTTGAAGAAGCTGTGGGTTGTTAGCAACAAGCGATGAGCTCTGCTGCATCATAAGGTTACCCCCTAGTTTAGCATCGATACGTAAATCTTTTTGCTCCATTGGTGCAGCATTTGCCCAAGATAAAAGTGCCTCAGTATTATTCTCTGTAAAAGAAAGACGGTCTTCGCGGTAGCTACCAAATAGTACTTTTTTAGTAGATGTCGCTCTGCGGTATTGGCGAATATCATTTTTCATATCCTGACCAGAACGCAGACGAATGTTCATGCGGTCATTAATGTGGTAGGTAGCATTAATATCGCCTAAAAGACGCGATGCGTTAAAGCTATTCGTGTTTTCATTTACGATAAGCCACGGGTTGTTTCCCCAAAGCTCTTCAACATACGACTGCTGAACATTCTCTTGTCCGGGCTTCCAATAATCGCGTAAATCGTCTATTGGCGTGTTACGGGGCAACCAAAGGAACGAGTACATTACAGATGAACTTTCGTCGTACCCAGCGTTTGGCACATTGTCTGAACTAGAGCCTACATACATCGCGTTTGCTCTGAACTCTAAGCGATTATTAAAAAGCTTTTTACCCATTGAAGTTTGAAGCGTATTCCGATTCAAGTCAGTGTTAGGTACGATACCTCGTCTATTGAGTTGGGTACCGGAAAATCTGAAATCGCCGTTTTCATCAGCATGAGAAATGCTCACGTTATTGTTGGTACTTACCCCTGTTTGAAAGAAGTTACGCATATTGTCCGGCGCAGCCTCGAAAGGCACTGCATCTCCGTTAGAGTTATATACTTTTACAAGTTGGCCATCCGTACGTGGTCCCCAGTTTTCACCAAAAGCATCGTAGTAGTCACCGGTATATGTAGCACCATCATTGTAGCTGTATTTACCTCCGCCACCATTACCAAACTGGTCTTGGAAGTTGGGTAATTTCAAGGGTGTTTCAAGCACAGTGTTAGAATTCACACTTACACCCCAGCCCTTGCTGTTTTTCCCTGTTTTAGTCGTTACGTAAATAACTCCATTCGCAGCACGCGAACCGTATAATGCGGCAGCTGCTGGTCCTTTCAAGACAGAAATATTTTCAATATCGAAAGAGTTGATGATTTGTGCACCATTACCAAAGTCAATGGTTGAAGATCCGTTCAGACCATCGCCCGGAGAAAATAAACCATTGGTGATGGGAACACCGTTCACAATAAAGAGGGCTTGACTGTTTCCGTTCAACGACGTTTGTCCACGAATGGTAACGTTTGAAGAAGCAGTAGGACCTGATGAACCACTAGTAACATAAACTCCGGCAAGCTTTCCGCTGAGGTTGTCAACAGCATTTGCTGCCGGTACTGAGGCAATGTCTTTACTTTTTAGCCCTTGAACGGCATAGCCTAAGGCACGCTCTTCACGACTAACACCGAGTGCTGTAACAACTACCTCTTCTAATCTAATCTGGCTCGCCTCTAATATGATGTCTAAAATTTGTAACCCGTTAGGATTAACGAGTTTAGTTTCATAACCAAAGGCTGATACTGACAATCTAGCAGACTCTTGAAAAACTTCCAAGACATACTTACCATCAAGATCTGTAACTGTGGCATTCTGCGTGCCATTCTCAGTAACTGCAGCGCCTATTAAAGGGTCTCCACCAGCACTAAGTACCTTTCCTGAGATTTTAGTTTGAGCAAGTCCCGATAGACTAACCAGAAAAAACAACACGAATGAAGCGTGTCGTACGACATGTGAATAACGATTTTCTCGTTTTCGCATAAGATGATGTATTATATAGATAACAACCTCTTCTAATAAAATGAGAGGTGGACAGAAGCTCTGCCACTGGTAAATTTGGAATTTGAAAGAAAGACTAGATCAGAAAACGCTAAACGTATTTGATCCAGAAATTTTAGAAGCGAATGGCAAGGCATGCTTGCCTCTTGAATGCATTTCAGGAATAGTCCTGACCTCTATTTGACCGATATCTGCAGGATCAATTTCTTGCACATAGTCTTGTACCGGAAAAGAGCTGTTTCCTTCTGATTGCAATCCTTCGATTAAGCTATGTATGTCAGCAGATAGATTCATAAATCCGTGCAAAACTAGACTAAAGTATATACTAAGTCTTTAACACTACATTAACACACGTGTTGTCATAAAACACTTAAGGCAAGCTAGGTCTTCCTGTTGACAGAGATTCCAATAGGACAGCTCGCTTCTAAAACCGCAAATGCGCTACAGTATTTCGTTTTAGTTAGTAATACCGCTCTATTCAATACTTCATCCGGCGCATCAGTAGCCAGAGTGATCATTAAGGTAATCTCATTAAATATTCTAGGCATTTCTTCGCGGCGTGTAGCGATAACCTCGCTTTCATAAGAAGTGATCTCATATCTCCCCTTCCGAAGTATGTGGACAATATCTATGGTACTACAGCCAGCTAAAGCGATGAGCATAAGCTGCATTGGAGTAGCTCCCTTGTTACTACCTCCTTCTTCCTCTGGGGATGAATCTAACATGATCTCATGATGACCAGCTATGGCCTTCATTCCAAAGTTATTATCTGTTCGCTCCAGAGAGATTTTCATAAGCTTACTTTTTCTTAAATATATTTCCCATAACGCTTGGTTTGACCGTTTGATTTAAAACCACTTTCTCAAATTGAGCTACTGGCTCCGTACCAACAGTGTCGCCAAACCCAGTAAGAACTACTTCAATGTTTCTTAATACCGCACTTATTTGAAATTCTTCAATGATTTCTTTCACATCTAAGTGCATGTTGAGTGTAGCAGATGCATCCAATATGATTTTAGAGTCATCTGGTACTGTATTTAATGTTCTTTGGATGCTGGCTTTATTTAGAAAGCTAACACTCTCAGAGAAAGAAATAACGATGGGCTCCCCTTTTTCGTAATGCTTTATATCAAATTTGTAAGGAATTTTAAAATTCTCCCACAGAATAAACACTACAGCAACCGTTAGACCCAGGGCAATTCCGGAAAGTAAATCGGTAAATACAATACCAAGAACCGTTATTGCGAATGGTATAAATTCTGACCTTCCTCGTCTCCACATGTTTACAACAAGACTTGGCTTGGCTAATTTGTAGCCTACAAGCAACAGAATAGCAGCGAGTGCACTTAGTGGAATCAAGTTTAATAGTTTCGGAATACTAAAGGCACAAATTAATAATAGGGCACCATGAAGAAATGCAGAGGTCTTCGTTCTTCCTCCACTTTGAATATTTGCTGAAGACCGAACGATCACTTGTGTAATCGGCAAACCACCTATAAATCCACTCACAATATTTCCCGCACCTTGGGCAAATAACTCTCTATTGGTTGGTGTAATTCTCTTGTAGGGGTCCAACTTATCAGTGGCTTCGACACAGAGTAATGTTTCTAACGACGCGACAACGGCCATGGTAACTCCAATAGCATAAATAGAAGGGTTCAAAAATGCCTTAAAATCTGGTGTAGTAAACTGTGTGAGAAAACCTGAAAAACCGTCATTAACGGGAATAGCAACAATCTGCGAGGCATTTAACGCTAAACCCTCATAGTTCGCAAAGAACACATTAACTCCAATACCCATCAAAACAACCACTAATGGCCCCTGTACAATGGTTGAAAATGATAAATCCTTAATGAACTTCTGCTCCCATAATATTAAAATAAGTAGTCCTAATCCAGAGATCAGTATGGCAGTGTTCGAAAGGTTACCAAGCATGTAACTCATCTCTGAGAACGTATTATGTCCATCTTGCTGGATAAAAGAAAAGTCTCCTTCTGGATTCGCATCGTAGCCAACTGCATGGGGGATTTGCTTTAGGAAAATAATAATACCGATGCCTGAGAGCATTCCTTTAATAACAGAAGACGGGAAATAGTAACCGATAACACCTGCTTTTAAGACACCCAATAAAACTTGAGCCACACCAGCGACAACGACGGCCGCAAGAAAGGTAGGATAGGAACCCAGCTCTTCAATAGCTCCATAAACGATCACTGCTAGACCAGCGGCTGGCCCGCTAACACCAAGAGGACTACCGCTTAACGGAGCGACAATCAGACCTCCTATTATACCAGCAATTAATCCTGAAAATAACGGAGCACCTGATGCTAAGGCTATCCCCAGACACAACGGTAATGCGACTAAAAAAACAACGAGTGAACTCGGTAGGTCGAACTTAAAATTTGAGGCTATACTTTGATCTTGCATGCAGTTATTTTTCTTGTTGAGTTGGGTTATCAATGATACAAAGAACCCTGTTCAATCTCTTAAGTTTAATTTTTATACTCACCATTTATATTTTTTATAATCCACCTGTCAATAAATGAGAAAACGCACATGAGAAGAGCATTCAATTTTTATCGTTCTTTGTGACATGCTCAGCTATAGCGAACATATCAACCATCCGAATGCACCTTGGGTCACCTTTGTACACGGAGCTGGAGGTTCAAGTACCATCTGGTACAAGCAACTTCGCTCGTTTCAAAGCAAATTCAATGTTTTATTGATCGACCTAAGAGGCCATGGACGCAGTAAAAACGCGTTTTATGAAAAGATAAAAAATTATAGTTTCACGACCATTGGAGATGAGGTATTAGAGGTTTTGGATCACCTAAAGATTCAGAAAACGCATTGGGTCGGCATTTCCTTAGGAACAATTATCATCAGAGAAATCACTGAACGTCATCCACACCGGACCTTGAGCATGATTATGGGTGGCGCTGTCATGAAACTTAACAAGCGCGGACAAGTGCTCATGAGAACAGGTGCTGCCTTAAAAAGCATTATTCCTTACATGATTCTTTATAAGTTTCTAGCGTGGGTTATTATGCCAAAAAAGACACACAAGGAGTCTCGTAATCTTTTCGTCAGAGAAGCTAAAAAATTATATCAAAGAGAATTCAAAAGATGGTTTACCCTAGTGGCTGAAGTTAATCCTTTATTAAAATATTTCAGATTTAAGGACAGTAAGGTTCCTACTCTTTACATCATGGGAAGTGAAGATCATATGTTCTTGCCGAGCATTCGGAAGATTGTCGCCAGCCATCAAAGCGCTCTTCTTCATGTTATAGAACAATGCGGGCATGTTGTGAACGTTGAGCAACCAGAAATATTTAACGCAGAAGCTATGAAGTTTTTGATTTCCATTGATTCCAAAAAGTCAAAATGAAGAGATCACTAATCGCCTTCAAATGGACCGCTCTTCTAGAAGGTGCATCATTTGTCATTTTATTGTTCATCTGCATGCCATTGAAATATGGAGCAGATATTATGTGGCCAAATAAAATAATGGGAATGGCACATGGAGTGCTGACGGTAATCTATCTTTTTACTTTGATAAATTTTGCCATTCAATACAAAATAGGTTTCGCAAAAACATTATTATTTTTAATCATGTCTTTCTTACCGTTTGGAACGTTCTACGCAGAAAGAAAATGGTTGAGGCCATTAGAGGCCTAGCCCTCCATCGTATTGATTCTTAGAAGTAGTTCCTGTGCCTCGCCTGCAAGCTTGTCACTTTCTGTCCTATTCGTATGACTCAGCTGGTAGCTTTTTTCAATCATAGCATCATATTGTGCTTCCAATTTCTCTTTCTCTGTTTTCTTCTTGAATAAACCAAACATTGCCTTTATTTTTAGGTCTTAACAAATCAACGACATGGTTGTTTTAAATAAACTCCTTATTATTTGCGCAACATTATTGTTGATGGGTTCTTGCCAACGTATTATTCCAACACCTGCACCTACTTCAGAAGCCACTATACTTAGAGGCACTGACTTTAGCCAACTGCCCACAATCTCAACAAGGAAGTCCCTATGAAAATCAAGCACTTTTCAACTTTAACGGGGTAGAACTACCCGTAATAAGTGCTTTGGGCAATTAAAACATAATAATTACTTAACGAGTATTTCTACT
>Ga0209482_1001362_pt1 | contig 17034 bp, 13 predicted proteins | sample CoawatmetaG10DNA_FD_187512 | JGI IMG/M metagenome (GOLD analysis project Ga0209482, IMG submission 187512) | Marine microbial communities from the West Antarctic Peninsula - Coastal water metaG104-DNA (SPAdes) (version 2) | ecosystem: Environmental > Aquatic > Marine > Coastal ...
AGAATAGGATTTTTAACACAGTCTGGGTCAGGCAAGACTTCTCTAGCTTCAGGCTCGAGCGGAAAGTCAAGACCATTACGAATTACGTATTCATCTGCTTGATCGAGTAGAGAAAGAGTATACGAATTCCCGTTAGCAATATTCTTTGCAAGATCAGGCTCAAAGTGCATTACATTTTTTTTAACTGAGTGAGTTCTTCCAAGAAGAATAATTCCGCGTTCGGCGAGACCTCGAAAATCAACCGTTTGACCTCCATGAGAACCACTGACAGCAATCGTAATATGCTCAGTTCCTGGATCCTTAGTAACAGCTTCCCATTTACCTAAGACACCTAGCCACCAGACAAAATCACGACCACGATAGCTACGAGGAGGTAAGTCATGAGGGCCAACGGAAAGATGAACTGATTTACCAGTGCGCAAAAGTTCATCCGCAATTTGGGATCCTGATGAACCAGCTCCAATAACTAAAACCCCACCATCAGGCAACTGATCAGGGTTGTGATACTGGCTTGAATGAATTTGCGTAATTCTATTACTTTCAAATTTAAAATCAGGAATTATAGGACACTGAAAAGGTCCAGTAGCTGCTACCACATTATTTGCCTCAAAAATACCATCCGAAGTTTCAATACGAAACCCTGGGCGACCAACATTTCTTCGTACTTCTTTGACTTCAACACCACAGCGTATAGGAGCTTTAATCATTTCAGCATAGGCAACAAAGTAGTCTACAACTTGCTCTTTTGAAGGAAACCCATTGGGATCAAAATCAGTAAATTCCATATTTGGAAAACGGTCATGCCAAGCTGGACCATTAGCAACTAAAGTGTCCCACCTTTCAGACCGCCAGCGCTCTGCAATCCGATTTCGCTCTAAAACCAGATGAGGTATTTTGTAATTACTCAAGTGTTCACTCATGGCTATTCCAGCCTGACCACCTCCAACAATGAGCGTTTCTATTTTTTCAATCATCACTTATTACTCATATTATATTCTCGTTTATCTATATTATTTTTCAAAAATTTGGCGTAGTTTTTCTACATCAATTGCCTTACAAACAAGCCCAGCTGGCTTAAATGTCTTTATATCTTCAGCAGCCACTAGTGCATTCACTACAGATTCTTCCACTGATTCAACAGCTGCTAGATATAGAGAGTCAAGCAATTCAATATTAAGTTCTTCTTTGACAATGATCGGTTTGTCTTTTTGTGGTGTTGGGCGTGAATTAGCGACTGAAAATGCTAAAAATATATCCCCAGAATTATTACCCCCGGGGGAGCCACCACGTCCAATACCAAGAGCTATACGTTTAGCTATTTGGCGTAATGAAAGTTGTGAAAGTGGTGCATCGGTAGCAAGAACAACAATAATAGAGCCTTGCTCTTGATCAAAGAGACGACCTTCTTGCATCATTTGACCAACCGGTTTACCTAGAATTGTTAACCAAGGCCTAATGCCATGATTAGCTTGCACCAAAGTACCAATAGTGTAGTCTACGCCTGAAATGTTAATTTTGCGAGAGGATGTTCCAGTGCCCCCTTTAAATTCATAACAAATCATACCATTACCACCACCAACAGATCCTTCTTTAAGTTCTCCCTTAGTGGCATTATCAAGAGCATCTATTGCATCTTGCGCTGTAACATGTTGTGCATTAATATCGTTTAATACACCATCATAGGTCTCAGCAACAACAGGCATTGCCCAAGCGTGCTCATTTTGAAAGTAATCATCATAACGATTGATCATCCATTGAGTTACGCCGTGGTGAACCATTCCAATTGAATGAGTATTGGTAATACAGATTGGTCCAATAAAATAACCTGCATCATTAATCCAATGGCAGCCAGTCATTTCACCATTTCCATTGAGTGAGTATTGGGCCGCCCAAGTAGGTTTTGGTTCACCTTGATCTTCACGAGGAATAATTGCTGTGACGCCAGTGCGTATATTCTTACTATGCTCAGTAAGGGTGGTATAGCCAACAGATACACCAGGCACATCAGTGATTGAATTATTTGGTCCATGACTTCCAGGAAACGGCAAACCCAACTCTCGAGCCCGAAGCTTTTTAGTCATATTATTTTCTCTATGTTAATAATAAGTTTAAATTTCATTTTATGTTTGAGGTGACAACCTAGACGGCATCTTTTATTCCTTGGTTCTGAAGTAGCTAAACGTAGTATTTTTTTAATTACAATTCCAGTACATATTAAAAATGTCTCAAATAGGAGTTGTATTCAAAATCGGTGATTGTACTTTCAAATCTTTTTATTTCCGACTCCTTAACACATTGATATGATTTTTGAAATCGTTCACCAAAAAATTCTTTTACTATTAGCGACTCACTTGTTTTATGAACAGCCTCTCTCCATGTTATAGCTAATGCAGGTTCATGCTGTGCATGAGCATTTCCAAGAGTTTCTTTATCAAGGGGATATTTTTCTGTTATTCCCGACAAGACACTTGAAAGAATTGAAGCAAATACTAAGTAGGGGTTCGAGTCTGCACTTGGAAGTCTAAATTCTAGTCTTGTTGCCTCTACAGAAGCCTCTGGCAATCTAATAAGAGCGGTTCTGTTTTCATGGCCCCAGCTCAAAGTAGTTGGGGCATGATCAGCATTATGAACAAGTCTTCGATATGAATTTGCACTTGGCGCATAAAATGATAGGAAGTCTGGTGTTGTTTTTAAAAGGCCAGCTATTGAGTTTGCAAAAATACCTATGGGTTGTTTATTTTTATCTACTTCAAAGACATTATTACCATCTTTGTCGATAATGCTTAAATGAGCATGCATTCCATTTCCTGCATGCTCTGAAAATGGTTTTGCCATAAAGGTGGCGTTCAAATTAAACTTTTTTGCACAATTTTTTATTGATCGCTTCATTAAGAATGCTTGATCAGCCATCAATAGTGCATCATCATGATGCAATAAATTGATTTCGAATTGTCCAGGTGCACACTCTTTAATGGCAGTTTCTGCTGGAATTCCTAATGCAAGCGCACTTTTTTCAACTAGATCAAAGAACCCTTCAAAGTCATCCATCTCAGATAAATTAAGTAATTGCACTTCTTCATAACGCCTATTTGTTCCTGGGATTAATGGCATTTGTGGGTGTCCATTTTTTTGAAGTTTTTTATCAATCAGATAAAATTCCATCTCAGGTGCAATTACTGGAGAAAGGCCAAGTTCACTATAACGACTGAGAACAGAACTTAATATATTTCGAGAGTCAGCATAAATAGCTTTACCATCTCCATCTTCCATGCTAACAAGACATTGGGCAGTTTTACGTGAACTCCATGGGGTAATTGCAAGCGAATTTTCGACAATTCTGCATATTGCATCACCATCTCCTGACATTACAAGCCCTGTTCCTTTCGGGTTGTCGCCCCAAACATCAAGCACATAACTTGAGATAGGCATTTTTAAACCTCCCTTAGTCGCTTTAATCAAAGTTTTAGGGGAGGTATTTTTACCTCTAGGAATTCCATTAAAGTCAACATAGATAAATTCAACTTTTTCTAGATCAGGATGAAGCTCTAAAAATTTTTTTGCAATATTTTTCATAATTTTAATATTTAATTAATTGGGTAGATTATCTACAGATAACCATCACGATAAAGGTCGCTGATTGTCTCAACGATACTCTCCCTGAGTATTGCTACCAATTTATCTACCTCTTTTCTGGTCATTACCAAAGGCGGTGACAAAACGTTCATATGCGCTAAAGGTCGAACAATAAGTCCTCGTTCCTGACAGTGATCTGCTATTCGACCTCCTACTGCAGCATCCTCATGAATTAGTGACTTGGTTTTTTTATCAGCAACATTTTCGATACACATCATAAATTTTCTTCCACGCACTTCACCAACAATTTCTAGATTCTCGAGAGTTTTTAGTTGCGTCTCAAAGTAATCACCAACATCGTTTACGTGTTCACAAAGATTTTCTCTTTCCATAATTTCAATATTCTTTAACCCCGCTGCACAACAAACAGGATGACCAGAATAAGTGAATCCATGAGTAAATAAAGCGCCTTTGGCCTGAGGAATACTAATTACATCATAAATATCGTCCGATAGTATTGTTGCGCTAAGTGGGAGATAGCCAGAGGTTAATCCTTTAGCGCAAGTAATGATATCTGGCTGTAAATCAAACTCATCTTTTGAGGCAAACATGTGGCCCAATCTTCCAAACGCGGTAACCACCTCATCAGAAACATAGAGAACCTCATGCTTGTTACACACCTCTTGTGTTCGACGATGGTAATCGGGTGGTGGAACAATAACACCACCTGCTCCCATAATAGGTTCAGCAAAAAATAAAGCAACATTATCTGGCCCTAACTCTAATATCTTATCTTCCAGCTCTTGAACCTTTGCATCACAAAAATCTTCTAAGCTCATTCCTTTTGGCCTTCTATATGGGTTTGGGCAGCTAATATGGTGTACCAATTGTTTATCAATATCAAATCCAATGTGGTCAAACTCGACACCTGTAATTGACATTGCCATATAGGTAGAGCCATGGTAGCCATCGATTCGACTGATAATTTTTTTCTTAGTTGTTTTTCCTAGCTGATTAAAATAAAAGTGAGCAATTCTTACAGCTGAATCATTGGCAACAGAGCCACCACAACCATAAAAAACATGATTTAAATTACCGGGTGCTAATTCAGCTAATTTTGAAGCCAAAGCAGCAGCAGGGGGAGTGGTATGATGACCAAAAGTTGAAAAGTATGGAATTCGTTTTGCTTGATCAGCAATAGCATCTGCCATCTCTTCACGGCCATAGCCAATGTTTACACACCAAAGACCGCCAATTCCATCTATATATTGCTTTCCTTCACTGTCAGTCAGAGTTATTCCAGATCCATCAGTCAGCACCAAAGAGCCCTCATCTTTAAACGTTGAGAAGTCGGTCCATGGATGAATAAAATGATCCTTATCTTGCTGCCATATGGTTTTTTCATTTTTACTCATAATTAATCCTCATAATTGTATTTATTAGTATTCTATCCAACAAGTCTTTAAGCCGCTGTATTTATCAAATGAATGGAGAGATAAGTCACGTCCATTTCCTGACTGCTTAAAACCGCCAAATGGTGTCATAGGGCTTAATTTATCACAAGCATTAACCGATACAGTTCCAGCAACTAGTGCGTCAGATACTCGCAAAGCCTGTGAAAGATCATCTGTCCAAACGGACGCCGCCAAACCATAGATAGAGTTGTTTGCCATTTCAATAGCCTCAGACTCTTCACTGAAACTCATCACAGAAGCCACAGGCCCAAAAATCTCCTCTTTGGCAATAACATGATTTGGTTGAACTTCAATAATTGTTGGCTCAAGATAGTTACTACTTCCATTAATATTGAGACGCTTACCTCCACAATAAAGTTCGCCTTGAGCAATTCCTTTTTCAACGAAGTCCATCACTCTATTCGCATGCTCACTGGTTACTAAAGCACCGGCCGAAACTTCAGGATTTAGAGGGTAACCAGGCTGCCAATTAGCTGCATGCTCTTTTAGAAGTGCCATAAACTCATCTTTAATACTTTCTTCTACCAGTATTCTAGAATTTGCGCTGCAAACCTCGCCTTGATTAAAGAATATACCAAAAGCGGAAGCTGCAGCTGCTGCGTCTAAGTTTTTACAATTAGCAAAGATTAAATTGGGGCTTTTACCGCCACATTCAAGCCAAATTTGCTTCATATTGGATTGGCCTGAGTACTGTAGAAAATATTTCCCAACCTCAGTAGAGCCTGTGAAGGCAACACAATCAACATCCATATGGAGTCCCAATGCTTTACCAGCTTCATGCCCAAGCCCCGTGACAACATTAAGAACGCCATTTGGAAGTCCAGCTTCACTTGCCAATTGAGCTAAGCGAATAGCTGTAAAAGATGATTGCTCTGCGGGTTTTAACACGACTGAATTGCCAACTGCTAAGGCTGGTGCACATTTCCAAATAGCCATATCCAAAGGAAAATTCCAAGGCACAACAGCGCCAACAACTCCTAGTGGTTCACGTCTAACCATGGCTAAATTGCCACGACCAGTTGGCGCAACTTCATCGTATAACTTATCGATTGCTTCTGCATGCCAACGGAGTATTGCTGCAGCACCCGGCACGTCAATCGTTAAAGAATCTCTAATGGGCTTACCCATGTCAAGACTTTCTAGCAAAGCCAGCTCCTCGGTATTTTCCTCTATTAAGTCTGCCAAACGTAACAATGTGGCTTTTCTTTCAGAAGGGGCTGTATGTGCCCAAACTCCGCTATTAAAGGCTTGTCGAGCCGCGCTAACCGCTAAATCAATCTCAACTTCAGAGCCTGCGGCCACTCTCGCCAATACCTTTCCAGTAGCTGGATTAATTGAATCAAATGTTGCACCATTAATGGCTGCGATGGATGAGCCATTTATCCAGCACTGATTAGGATAATTAAGTTTTGCGGCCTTATCTTCCCATTGCTCTTGACTGATCACCATTATTAATTACTCCTGCTAATAATTTAAATTTATTTGAATGTATCTGCATAAATTTCACGCAGTAACTTTTTTTGTACTTTTCCCATTGCATTTCGTGGCAATGCCTTAGTATAAAATATTTTTTTAGGCTGTTTAAACTTTGCTAAAATATTTACAAGCTGAGACTTAATTGAAGCTTCACTTGTATTTTCACCTTCATCTGCCACCACAATAGCAACTACTGCCTCACCAAAATCTGGATGTGGAACGCCGATCACCGTTGACTCTCTAATGCCAAATAGTTTATCAATGACGAGCTCTATTTCCTTGGGATAAACATTGTAACCACCCGAAATCACAAGATCCTTTACACGCCCAACAATTGATATTCGTCCATCCCCTTCCATTGTTGCCATATCGCCAGTAATGAAGTAACCATCCTCTCGAAATTCTTCAGCTGTTTTTTCTGGCATTTGCCAGTAACCATTAAACACATTAGGGCCAGAAATTTCTAAAACACCTATGTCACCGGTAGATAGTTCCTTCCCCTTAGTATCGCTAATACGAGCACTTATACCAGGTAATGGATAACCCACTGTGTTTGGAATTCTTTGTGATGACTTGTAAGGATTAGAAGTAATCATGCCAGCCTCGGTCATCCCGTAGCGCTCAAGAATCGAGTGATTGGTTCGCTCTTTAAACTCTGAAAAGGTTTCATATAGCAGCGGTGCAGAACCCGAGATGAACAGTCGAATGTTTCGACAAGCAACTTGATTAAAATTCGGCGCAGCTAGCAAACGTGTATAGAAAGTAGGTACACCCATAAAAACACTAGCTGCGGGAAGGTCTTGGATGATTTTATTCACATCAAAACGTTCATGAAATAACACCTTTGAAGCGTTAAGCAGGGCGCAGTGAAGTGCAACAAAGAGGCCATGAATATGAAAAATTGGCAGAGCATGGACCAACACATCTCCAGGCTCCCATTCCCAATACTTGTGCAACGCCAAAGCATTTGAAGTAAGGTTTTCATGAGTAATCATGGCTCCTTTAGAGAGGCCAGTAGTTCCTGAAGTGTAGATTATTGATGCTAAATCATCACTATCGCACCACACAACATCTGAACTTTGTTGTTCAGAAGACATTTTATCAATTAGACTGCCGTTACCGTTATTACCTAAGGTTAAAATGATGGTTGAGGAATTATCCTTACAAATCTCACCTATCGTTGCCTCACTAGCCGGATCACAAATAAACATCTTGGGGTCTGCATCTTCCAGAAAATAAGCTATTTCTCGAGCGGTGTATGCTGTATTAAGTGGTATAAAAACTGCGCCAATTCTTAGGCATGCCAGATATAACATGACATTTTCAGGTGATTTTTCAATCTGCACCATGATTCTGTCGCCTTTAAACACGCCTAGTGTTTGCAATATTGCACCCATTTTTGCTGAAAAATGCTCTATATCAGCAAAACTTATGTTGATACGGGGGTGAGCTAAAAATACCTCGTTGCGATTTTCAGGAAACCTTGATTGAAACAAAGAATAGAGATTGCAGTTATTCATTACCTAGCCTTTTTTTAATTGGATCTATCGGTTTAAGATCTAAGCTCAATGATTCCTCTAATTTCAAAGCGTACGAAAGCAGCTCAGCATCACCTCTGGGTCGAGCAATCATTTGCAGTCCAACAGGAAGCCCACTTTTGGTATAACCACACGGCAGGGACAACGCCGGTAAAGAAACCAAAGTAATGGCATAAACAATGGCCAGCCAGTCGATATAGTTTTCAAAATTTACACCACTGCAAGATGAAACATAGCGATTATCTACTGGATAGGGCGCTACGATACTTGTTGGGCAAAGTAATAAATCATAATCATCAAAAAAATTAACAGCTCTGTTTCGTAATTGCCCACGTTTTAATTCAGCTTTAGCTATTTCATCAAGCGACAAATTGAGCCCCTGTTCGATATTGCCAATAATTTCTGGTTTCAATTTGTTGGGCTGTGCTCGATTCAAATCACCCAAAGAAACTGCAAAATCCTTAGCTCTCAATGTTTGATAGCTTTCATGAACCCCAGAAAAATCTGGGCATTTCTCTTCAACAACAACACCCATTTCCTCGAATTTAAGCGCTGCTCTTTTACAAATTTCAGCAATTTCTGCTTCGACTGGTGTTATGCCTAGATCTTGACTGAAGGCAACTTTTAATGGTTTTTTTCGAGTTTGTGCTATTTTAAGAAATGATGTTTCTGGCTTCAACAGCGAGAATGGGTCTCGAAAATCTTCAGCGGCCATTGCATCTAGTAATAGAGCAAGATCTTCAACATTGCGTGCCATCGGCCCATTGACACTCATGCTTTCAAAAGGTGTTGCTGAAGGCCCCATTGCTACCCGGCCAAAAGACGGCCTCATGCCGACAATAGAGCAAAAGCTGGCTGGACTTCGTAATGAACCAGCATTGTCCGAGCCTTGTGCAAGCCAAGATGTGCCAGACGAGAGTGAAGCGGCTGCACCGCCAGAAGAGCCTGCGACAGACATCCTTAAATCCCAAGGGTTTCTAGTAGCGCCAAAGACCTCGTTAAAGGTATTACCACCAGCGCCAAATTCAGGGGTATTTGATTTGGCATAAACAATTGCACCTTCTTTTTCCAATTGACCAACCATATAATCACTCTCAACTGATGTGTGGTTGGCAAAAACTGATGAACCCATCGTTGTCCTAACACCCTTAACGTCGTTTAGGTCTTTAATCGAGACAGGTAATCCGCAAAGAATACCTCGCTTATTAATGGGTAAGCGCATTAGTTGGTCTGCAGTTATTCTCGCACGTTCAAAACAAAGTGTTGGTAAGGCGTTAATACAATGGTCAACCTCGTCAATACGATTTTCAAGAGCATCAAGCAAATCATGTGGACTTAATGCTTCATTTTTTAGAGAGGCGACAAGATCGAGTGCTGTGCTCTGAATTAAATCATCAGCTGAGTTACTTGGTGCACTTGACTTTAATATACTCATACTATTCTCTCTTAAAAAAAATAAGCCCAATCAAACGGGCAAATAACAAGCCGTTTTACGACTCGAAACCCTCCAAGACATTAACAGTGTTAATGCCAATTTCTTCAACCGCATAACCACCTTCCATAACGAACAGGGTGGGTAATTTCATCTTGCCAATTTTGCGACCATAGTCAATAAAGTCAGCACTCTTTAATCTAAAAAAAGAAATAGGATCATTTTCGAATGTGTCCACTCCTAACGAGACTATAAGGGCATCAGCCTGATAGTTGTGAATTTCTGCAATAGCACTATCTAAAGCCTGAGACCAGGCGCTATATGAGGTTCCAGGAGGTAGTGAGTAATTAAAATTATAACCCAAGCCATCACCTTCTCCCATTTCATCATCACCGCCAAGGAAGTAAGGAAAGGCATCCATAGGGTCGCCATGTATTGAGCAGAACATCACATCATTACGGTCATAGAAAATAGATTGGGTGCCATTACCGTGGTGAAAATCAACATCTAGTATCGCTACTTTTGTAGCGCCATTATCGAGTAAATATTGTGCTGAAACTGCAGCATTATTAACAAAGCAGTAGCCACCAAACATATCAGTAGCGGCATGATGCCCAGGAGGCCTGCATAGAGAAAATGCTGAAGTGCTTCCATTGTTGATAAGTTCAGCACCTGTCAGTGCGACATCTGCAGAAAGATATGCCGCTTCCCAAGTGCCTTTAGAAATAGAGGTTTCAGAAGCCAAGCAATAGTAACCGAGACGCCCATCAATCTCTCTCGGTGGAATATCTCGTGTCATCCTTTTCGATGGCGAAGTTGTGGCAATTGCCTCACCCTTATAGCCTGCAGTCTTCCAATCAATCCAACAATTTTCTAAAAAATTAAGATATTGTTCGCTATGGATTCTTAAGAGGGGCTCTTTACCGAAATGCTTGGGCCCAATGATTTTGCTAAAATTGCGTTTATTAATTTCTTTAACTACATGTTCAACGCGAACGGGACACTCAAAAGGTGGTACGAGTTCACCGCCAAAAAGCTCTGTTTTAGGGTCTCTTAAAATATGTTTTTCGCTATAGATTGTTTTCATAGATAATTTCCTTAGTTAATTAAAGAACTTTCTAAAACTGCATTTAGCAAAACGTTTGCACCTGCTTGGGCATTTTCAGGTGAAATACTTTCGGCTTCATTATGACTCAGGCCACCTTTACATGGAATGAAGATCATCCCTACTGGCGCTACATATGAAATTTGGCAAGCATCATGTCCAGCACCAGAGACTATATTTTGATAACTGTAACCTAATTTTTCAGTTGCAGTTTTTACTTTTAAAATACAGTTTTCATTAAATGATATTGCTGGTGAGTGCCAAATATTATTTAAATCACTTGTCAGATTCTGTCTGACACATACTTCATCAATTAAATCCTTAAATTTTTGCTGTATTATTTTTAAAATTGCATCTTCAGGATGTCTTAAATCTACAGTAAAAAATACATTGTTTGCAACAGAATTTATTGAGTCTGGCTTTGACTCAACACGTCCAACAGTATATAAAGAGTCCTTTTGCTCTTTAATTATTTTTTGTAACCCTCTAATAATCTGAGCCATTCCAGAAACAGGATCTTTACGATAATTCATGGGGGTAGTTCCTGCATGGGCACTTTGGCCATTAAGAGTAACATGATTCCATGAAATTCCTTGAGCACCTGTAACAACACCAATAGTTTTGTTTTCTAACTCCAGCACTGGTCCTTGCTCAATATGCAACTCATAATATGCCTTTATTGGAAAAGCTTTACAAGCTTCACTTCCTTGTTGATCACTACGATGTAACGCCTGTTCAACGCTAACACCGTTTTTATCTTTGTGCAAAAAAATTTCTGATTGCTTAAAAACTCCAGAAAATACTCCAGAACCCATCATGGCAGGGGCAAATCTTGCGCCTTCTTCATTTGTCCAAACAACAACTTCCAATGGATGTTCAGTTTTAATATTATTTTCTTCTACCACCCGCAATACTTCAAGTGCACTAAGCACACCTAAAACACCATCAAATCTTCCACCACAAGGTTGGGTATCTAAATGACTTCCCATTAGGACTGGTGATTTACCAATATTACCTTCACGCCTTATAAATAGATTGCCCATAGAGTCTAACCGATGGCTACAATTTAATTGAGCAGCCCAACTCTTTAGTAGGTTCCGGCCCTCTATGTCATCATCAGTCAAGGCCAATCTGCAAGATCCGCCATTGTCTCCAGGACCAATTTCTGCCATTTCTGTCAAAGATTGCCAGAGACGATTTTTATTTACTTTTAGATTCATTATTATCTAGTTGGATTTTTCTTAGTTAGTCTAGCGCAGACTTGAAAGTTAAAATTGATCAAATTTATTGGATACATAAATGTCCCACTGAAACTCAAAAGAACTTAAAAGAGAATCAGTGGGCCTCAATTAAACAACGATCATTTACCTGTCCCATGAGCTATTAAAACCAGCACATCAAGAAATGATCGTTATTTATCTAGAGCTACTTCATTACTTCAGTCCAAATTGACGAGTATATCTTGTTAACTTCAGGCGAACACATTTCGATAAAACGACCATTAACGATATGCTCTGCAGGAATTTGAACCTCAGGCGCTGTAGCTAAAACATCATCCATGAACTCATCTGATCCATTAATTGCGTTCCCGTACATTGCAAAATTAGATGCCAAAGCTGCACTTTCAGGCTCCATCATGAAGTTCTGGAACAATTTAGCGTTCTCAACGTTTTTAGCATCTTTTAACACAACAACACTATCCATCCATAAAACAAACCCTTCTTTAGGGAAGCCGTATTGAACAGCAGGAATTTCTAATCTTGTGCGCATTGCATCACCATTCCAGTAAACAGAAGCAGAAATATCACCATTAGCAAATGGCTCATTGATACTATAGTTCATTGAAATCCATTTAGGTTTAGCAGCCATTAAAACATCACGTGCTTTTTTCAAGTAACTCATGTCTTCAGTACAAGGCTCACTACCAACGTAGTAAAGTGCCATACCAATAATATCGCCCATCTCAGGTGCAACATTGATGGTGCCTGCTAACTCCTCTGGTGGATCAAGGAAGATTGCTGAAGTGTTAATATCGCCTGAATAAACATCAGTATTAACCACCATGCCCACACTACCCCAAAGGTATGGAGCAGAGTAATGCCTACCTGGATCCCAGTCTGGGTTAGTCCATTCGTCCTTAACATTTTTAAAGTTACTCATTTGATCTGGACGAGTTTCAAGCAATAGGCCATCACTAATCCAGATTGGCATGTAGTTTGCTGACGGAACGGCTATATCAAAACCATGACCACCTGCTTTAACTTTCGCTAAAGCTGTATCATTAGAATCATAGTCTGTCAATGTCACTTTAACATCGTAAGTTTGTTCAAACTTTGTGATGAGGTCTGGGTTGGTGTAATCACCCCAGTTGAAAATATTTAACTCCCCGGCAGCTAAAACGCTTTGACTTGCAAAAAGCATACTTGCTGCAACGGAGCAAACAATTGTTGAGTTTTTTATTTGTCTCATGATATATTTCTCCTTTGTTACTAAAAAAAACGAACAACCGACAAAGTGTTTAAAAAATTATCAGTTATTCTCCCTTTCTTGCGTCTACTTTTTTTTGCTGATTAGGAAAGTTATTCCTACCAACATGATCGAAACCACAAAAAGAACGCTCGAAATCGCATTAATCTCAGGTGTAACTTCACGCCTTAGCTCACCCAGCATATAGGTTGGCAAAGTATCCTTGCCAGGCGTCTTCACAAATTCAGTAATAACCACATCGTCTAATGAAATGACGAATGCCAGCATCGCACCAGCTAAAATTCCGGGGAACAGCAATGGAAAAGTCACCCTCTTAAAAGTACGCCATGGACTGGCATATAAATCAGCAGCAGCTCTCTCTAAAGTTAAATTCATGTTCTCAAGTCTGGCACGTATAGGTAAATAGGAAAACGGAATACAAAAAGCTGTGTGCGCCAACACTAAATATGCTGAACCTTGATAGCCTGTAGCGACTTTTATAGAGCCAAAGAGAATCAATAAAGCAACGGCAGTAACTATTTCAGGCACCATTAAGGGTTGATTGATAACGGCATAGATCGCCCCTTGACCACGATACTTAGCAACGCGTGTTGTTCCAAGTGCTGCCATTGTTGCCAAGATGGTGCTATACAAAGAAGCTTGAAAAGCAAGACCAAGTGAGCGAAAAGTTACCTCTTGAACTCTTTCGTTATTCCATGCTGTCTCATACCACTGCCAAGAGAAGCCATGCCATACTGTGAGCAATGTTGAGTCGTTAAAAGAATAGAAAAGCAATGGAGCCATTGGCGCATACAAACACAATATACAGATAACAGCTAGCGCTGGGAAGCTTGGAACGTATTCAACATTAAAGCGCTCTTCAGCCCGTTTCTTTAAAAAATTAATACCCATGAGTTGCCCCCGAGCGACTTGTGCTACGCACGTAAAAAAGCATTGCCACCATAACAATAACCAGTAGTGTTATTGATAGTGCCGCACCCAAAGGCCAGTTTCGTCCTTGGCCAAACTGCAATTCAATCAAATTACCGAGCATCAAGCCCTTGCCGCCACCCAGTAATTTTGGGGTGACATAAGCGCCTATAGAAGGAATAAAAACCAATATAGAGCCCGCTACCAAGCCTGGTTTTACAAGTGGGATAATCACTCGCCTCAACACTTGAAGTCTTGACGCATATAAGTCATATGCCGCTTCAAGCAATCTAAAATCAAGTCGCTCAATGGTTGCGTAAAGAGGTAATACCATTAATGGCAGATAAACGTAAGCCATGCCGATAGTCACCGCTGTTTCTGTGTACATAATTCGTAGAGGCTCTTCAATCAAGCCTAAGGATTGAAGAAATTTATTTACAAATCCAGAATGACTTAGGATTTGCATAATCGCAAAAGTACGAATTAATAAGTTTGTCCAAAATGGAACGGTTACTAGGAATAACCAAAAACTTCTCTGATTTCTTGGACGTGTCGCAATAAAGTACGCAGTTGGAAAACCAAAAATAATACAAAGTATAGTGGTTACAAGGGAGAGTTTTATTGAACGCCAAAAAATTGATAAATGAGCGTCGGCTGGTAGTAGCGTTCCTTCAAAAATATCTATACGCATAAAGACCTTGAACCAACCCTCCCATGAGGGTTCCCAGATAACTCCGCCATAATCGCCTGGTGTTAAGAATGAGTAGAGCAGCATTATCAGTAAAGGGCCAGAAGCAGCAACAGTCAGGACAATAAGGGCTGGCGCACTCAGGAGATAATTACGCATTGTTCTTTGTTTAGCCTTTAAGCGTTCAAGCTTTGACTCAGGAAATTTAAAAACTTGTTGGTTGCTTTTATCCATTATTTATTAGTTACCAATCACCTGAATATCTTCCGCATTAAAAACAACTCCCACTCTTTCACCGGCATCATAATGCTTACTTTGATTACTGGCATTTTGCATACGCACATGGAAGTTGTGTGCGTCGCCACCAGAACTAGAGTCAAGTTCAATTGAATAATGAGTATCGGTGCCAAAAAAACTAACATCAACTATTTCCCCAGCCAGTAATGCAGAATCAGCGTCTTTGACTAGACTGACTTTTTCAGGACGTATTGCAATAGATATGCCTTTATTTAAGACTAAATCTTTATTACATGGCACTTTGAGGGTTTGGTTATGATTAAAGTTTAAAATGATAAGCTCTTCATTGTTATTAGATTTAGAGGCAGAAGATATTTCTAAAAAATTAGTATCTCCAACGAAGCTTGCAACAAAATGGTCATGAGGTTTGTCGTATATTTCATGCGGCGTACCAACTTGCAACAACTTGCCCTCATTGATAACTGCAATACGATCAGACATAGTTAATGCCTCTTCTTGATCATGGGTTACAAAGATGAAGGTAATTCCAGTTGCGTGCTGCAAGCGCTTGAGTTCAATCTGCATTTCTTTACGAAGTTTATAATCAAGAGCTGATAAAGATTCATCAAGAAGTAATACTTTTGGTTTGGGGGCAAGAGCTCGTGCAAGGGCAACACGCTGTTTCTGCCCACCAGAAAGTTCATCAATACGTCGATCTTTTAACTCTTCCATGCGAACTAGAGAGAGCATTTTGTTTAACGTTTCCTTTATCTCTTGTTTTGGTTTATTTAACATCTCTAAGCCAAAGCTAATATTTTCTGCTACCGTCATGTGGGGAAATAAAGCGTAACTTTGGAATACCGTATTAACCGAGCGCAAATTAGGCGGCAAATGAGAAATGTCCTCACCATGAAGTAAGATTGAGCCTTGAGAAGGGTTCTCAAAACCAGCTATTATGCGCAACAAGGTTGTTTTTCCACAGCCTGATGGTCCCAAAAGCGTAAAAAATTCATTATCAAGAATTTTAAGTGTGGTGTTGTTAAGAGCGAGAAATGCATTTTTCCCTTTACCATAAACCTTACTAACACCTTCGACATTGATTGCAATACTATTTTTTTTCATTATAAAATAACTGAATAAAGATTGAAATGATTAAAATTAAAGAACTTATTAAACAATAGCTGTTGAATTGAACTATAATAATTCTAACAGATTAGTGATCACAAATTAAAAATATAATAAAAATAATAAGTTTAAGATGAATCAGGATATATTATCGAAAGTTGAGCCAAGGGATCCAGATCTTAATACGAATGATTGGGTATACAACTCTTTATGTCAGTTGATACTTTCAGGAGAATTTGCTCCTGGAATTTCATTTACATTTAGAGGAATTGCTAATTCATTTGGCGTTAGTACAATGCCTGTTCGGGAAGCTGCAAAGAGACTAATCTCTGAGGGTGCTCTTGAAATATCTGAAAAGCGAAGAATTACTGTATCTAAGATGACTCAATCTAAGTTTGACGAATTGAATATTGCTAGATTATATTTAGAGCCACAGTTATCTGGCCTTGCTTTAAAACATATTGATTCTAAAAGGCTTAAACTACTGATTAATATAGATAAAAATCTTGATTATGCTATCTCAACTGGAAACATTGAAGATTACATTAAATACAATTACCAGTTTCATTTTGGTATTTATGAGGCTGGACCATCACCTATTCTGCTTCCACTAGTAAGAACTTTGTGGCTTCGTTTTTCCCCTTTTTATAGAATTGTTGCAGGAAGGCTTGGCACTCAAATTTTGAAAGATTTTCATCATTCAGCTATTGATGCAATTAAAGCTAAAGATTCTATTGCCTTGGAAAAGGCTATTCATAATGATATATCAGAAGGAATGGAATCTCTCAATGAATCTCTTAATGAGTAATCATATTTGATCTTTTTATTTAGTTTAATTTATACTTAATGAGTGTAAATGTCTTGCATTTATTCTCCTTTATCTATAGTATAATCCGTGATCACAATGTTTATCATTGACAATTTAATTGAGGAACTCTAATGACAATAAGTACTTCTGCTCTCCAACAAAAAAATGCCAAGCATTTAAT
>Ga0209482_1001367_pt1 | contig 16956 bp, 18 predicted proteins | sample CoawatmetaG10DNA_FD_187512 | JGI IMG/M metagenome (GOLD analysis project Ga0209482, IMG submission 187512) | Marine microbial communities from the West Antarctic Peninsula - Coastal water metaG104-DNA (SPAdes) (version 2) | ecosystem: Environmental > Aquatic > Marine > Coastal ...
AGCGGCCAGCACGGTGGCGCTGGGCACCGGGCTGGGTAGCCCATCTCACGATGCACATGCCGCGAGCCTTGAAGTCGGGCGGCCGGCGCCTGCCCTGGTGCTGCACACGATTGATGGCCGCAACATCTCTACCGAAGACCTGCACGGTCATGTCGTGATCCTGAGCTTCTGGGCGACATGGTGTGGGCCGTGCCATCAAGAGCTACCGTTGCTCTCCGATTACGCGGCGAAACACGCGCATCGGGGTCTACGCGTCCTCGGCTTCAGTCTGGACGAGCCAGCCTCGTTGTCAGCGGTGCGGGAAATGGCGGCGGCATGGAGCTTTCCCGTGGGGCTGCTTGCTAGCGCCTATGCGGGTGGCTACGGCCGCATCTGGCGAATTCCGGTCAACTTCACGATCGACCGCAACGGCCTGCTGGCCGACAACGGCTGGGACTCGCGTGAACCCGCGTGGACTGCCGAACGGCTTGATCGCATCGTCACACCGTTGTTGCGTTGAAGGGCCGATCGTGGCGGCGTTGCACCCATCAAGAAATCCAGCGCATGCCGCCTCGCCTGCTATCGGCAAACGCTGCCAGATTCATCGTGTGGGCTTGTACGTCCTGCAACAACTAAGGGGTTCACCGTAATAGCCGAGCAGCGATCAACTCGCAAAGCCCACGCCGATCTGTAAGTCCAGCTTAGTTCCCCGCTGCCAAGAAAGGGTAGTCATCGTAGCCCTCGGCGCCGCCGGCGTAGAAGGATTCCTCGCGCGCCGGATTGAATCCCGTATTGAGACGCAGGCGCTCCGGGAGGTCGGGATTGGCGATGAAAAGCTTGCCGAAAGCAATAAAATCAGCTTGTTCACTCTCAACCGCGTCAATCGCGCTGTCGCGCTCGTAGCCGCCGTTGGCCATGTAGGCGCCGTTAAAAATGCGCCGGAGCTTTTGATAGTCGAAGCCGTCCGTGCGGTCTTCCACCACGTGTAGGTAGCCGAGGCCATATTGGTTTAGTTGCGCGACCACCGTTTCAAAGGTGGCTTGCGGATTGGAGTCGGCAATATCGTTGAACGGATTTGTCGGCGAGAGGCGAACGCCAACTTGCCCGGGCTCCCAGACGGATAGGACTGCTTCCGCTACTTCGCGCAAAAGGCGCGCGCGATTTTCTACCGGTCCACCGTAGGCATCATCACGTTTGTTCGTGCCATCGCGAAGGAACTGATCAATCAGGTAGCCGTTGGCGCCGTGAATTTCGACGCCGTCAAAACCGGCTTCTTTTGCATTGGCGGCAGCGCGGCGAAAGTCTTCGATCAGAGAAGGGATTTCGCTCGTGGCGAGCGCGCGTGGTGTCACGAATGGCTGCATCCCTTCGTCAGTGTAAATTTTGCCAGCAGGCTTGATCGCTGAAGGCGCCACCGGGAGGTCGCCACTTCCCAATGTCAGGGGATGCGAGATGCGTCCGACATGCCACAGTTGAAGAAAAATCTTTCCGCCGTGCTCATGGACTGCATCGGTGACCAAGCGCCACCCGGCAATTTGCTGAGTGCTGTGGATGCCAGGCGTCTTTGGATAACCCTGGCCTTGCGGAGTGATCTGAGTCGCTTCCGAGATAATCAAGCCGGCAGAGGCGCGTTGCGCATAATAACGGGCGTTTAGTTCCTGCGGCACGTTGCCGTCTGCGGCGCGACTACGCGTCAACGGCGCCATCACGATACGGTTTTGAAGTGGCACAGAACCAAGAACAGCTGGCGCAAAGAGTTTTGATGAGTATTGCGTTGACTTCATATTGATCAAAGTAGTAACGGGAGTCATGGGAATGGGTTGCTCGGGCCCGGATAAGAGTCTATAGATGCGGAAAACGCGATGCGTTGGTCTTTAGAGGTCGACGCCGGATTTGCTTCATCGGTCTATGCTGGTGATTCGGCGTGCGATTGCCAGCAAGTCCTTTTCGACGACGTCAGGCTGGCCGCCGACGGGCAAGGGCGCGTTTCCTGGTCGAGTTAGCAGTGCCGCCTTCCAACCCGCCGCCATTGCGCCCAACGTGTCCCAGGTATGGGCCGCAACCAGTCGCAGCGAGCCCACGTCGGCGCCCAGCGCCGAGGCTACGCTGTTGTAGGTTTCCGGAGCAGGTTTAAAGCGCTTGACTGCATCGACCGAAAATTGCTTTTCAAAATAGTGGGACAGCCCTGCCTTCTGAAGAACTGTCTGGCCAGCTTCAGGCGCTGAATTCGTCAAGGTCACTAGACGGAATCCTGAGCTCTTAAGGATTTCCAAAGCGGGCGCCGCATCCTTGTGGGCAGGTAGCCGCGCCATATGGTCCTTGAAGTCATTGAGATCGTTTTCCGTTAGGGAAACGTTTTTTATCTGGGCAACCATCTTGAGCACGGCCACCACGAGCTGACCAAAAGGCGCATAATTACCGCTCAAAGTCAGGGCCTGAGAGTAAAGAATCAGTTCTGAGAACCACTGTCGCATGACACGCGCATCGCCAAAGGTGCGCTCGAAAAACGGGTTCAGTATTTCGATGTCAAGCAGCGTTTCGTTAACATCAAAGACGATCACACGCTCTCGGTTTTTTGAATGATTAATTGTTGGCTCCAATGGCAATGGTCGAGAACTGGCCGCTCGCGCGGCTGTGTCAATTTACTCAGAACAAATAGGACGACAACCGGTGTCGCGGAGTAGCAAGGAAGATAGATGATCCGCAGTAAAAATCAGCTCTTGAATGAATGAGACACGCCCGATGTTGTGGGCATTCCGGTCCAAAATAGAGAAAAATTTATTCCAGCAATCCAGCCAACAGATTTTCAATCACGGGATTGAGTTCATGAGCGGAGCATCCGCCTTTCGCGAGAACGCGCAGCCCCGAGATACCGGCGATGAGAATGACCGCATACTGGCGCGGATTCACGCCCGATTTAAACTGCCCTGTCTCTTGCCCAGTGCGGATTAGATTGGCGAATGCGTCAATCATCCCGTCGAATCCAGCTTTAACGTGTTGACACACTTCGCCATCGTGCGCGCCGAATTCTGCGGCCGCATTCACCAGTAAGCAGCCTCGTCCGGCGTTATTGTCGGAAACCACCTCCAGCAACATCTGGCGCAGCAGCACCTCGGGGTTCTCGTTACCAATGCGCGCGTCAAGTTTGGAACGCTGTGTGTTGGCGTAATGATCAACCGACTCGAGAAAAAGGTCTCGCTTCGAGCCGAACGAGTTGTACAGCGAAGACTTTGCAACGCCCATTGCCTCGGCGACTTCAAGGGCAGACAAGGACTCGTAGCCGAACCGCCAAAACGCGTCGACGGCCCGAGCAACAACTACGGAGCGATCAAATTCCAGATGTCGAGCCATGCGCAGCGTACCTTCCAATAAATTCTGGACCGATCGTACCAGAATTTTGCTATCATCTCCACCTCGTCGAAGCGCGTGCACCGCCGACGTCGCCTTTCTGGACGGTCCGGGGTGCGTCGCAGGGCAGGCGAAAAGCGCGAAATTCGTCTGCGATTACCCCGAAACCACTTCCTGCGTCAGCGACGGCGCGGTGTTATCACGGCCCATCATGAGCGATTCAAGCGAATACATTCCACCCAAGGTCTGGGTTTGGGATCAGGAAAGCGGCGGCAAGTTTGCCAACGTTAACCGGCCCGTTGCCGGTGCCACGCACGACAAGGAATTGCCAGTGGGGCGCCACCCGTTACAGCTGTATTCGCTGGCCACGCCTAACGGGGTCAAGGTGACGGTAATGCTGGAAGAGCTGCTGTCCCTGGGGCACGTTGGCGCTGAATACGACGCCTGGATCATCCGGATCCATGATGGCGACCAGTTCGGCAGTGGATTCGTAGACGTCAACCCGAATTCCAAGATCCCGGCCCTGGTGGATCGCAGCGGTGAAACACCGGTACGGGTATTTGAGTCCGGCGCTATCCTGCAGTACCTGGCCGAGAAGTTTGGTGCTTTCCTGCCCGCAAGCGGCGCGGCGCGAGCTGAATGCTTGTCGTGGCTTTTTTGGCAGATGGGCAGCGCACCTTTTCTGGGTGGTGGCTTTGGCCATTTTTATGCTTACGCGCCCGCAAAGTTCGAGTATCCGATCAACCGCTACGCGATGGAAGTCAAGCGCCAGCTTGATGTGTTGGATCGCCAACTGGCCAAACACCGCTTCCTGACCGGCGACACCTACACCATCGCCGACATAGCCGTGTGGCCCTGGTACGGCGCGCTGGTCAAGGGCCAACTTTACGACGCTGGCGAGTTCCTCAGCGTGCACGAGTACAAGCATGTTCTGCGCTGGGCGAATGAAATCGCACTGCGTCCAGCCGTCCAGCGTGGGCGCATGGTCAACCGCGCCTGGGGTGAACCGTCCAGCCAGCTGCTCGAACGCCACGACGCCAGCGATTTCGATACTGCGACCCAAGACAAGGTGAGCACAGCCGCCGAAGGGACGTCGTAATTGCCCGTGGCGGCTGCGGCCCCGCGCACCGTCCGCACTGGCCACTGAAAAAGTCCATTGCACATGGTCGACTCCGTCATCGCAGTTTTCGCTCAGTTCGCTCCTCACGATTTTTGACCCCGTTTTTTGGAGGCTCATCATGATTAAGTTCTATTACCACCCGTCCCCTAACCCGGCCAAGGTTGCTCTCTTCTTGGAAGAGGCTGGCCTGCCTTTTGAATTGGTGCCTGTAGACACCCGCAAAGGCGAGCAGCACGCGCCGGCCTACACGGCGATCAACCCGAATGCCAAGGCACCGGCTTTGGTGGACGGCGACGCTGTGGTATTCGACAGCAATGCCATCCTGCTGTACTTGGCCGAGAAAACCGGCAAATTCCTGCCCGAGAACAGACCCGAGCAGCGTGCGCAGATGCTGTCGTGGCTGATGTTCGTGGCCACGGGAATCGGGCCGTATTCAGGCCAAGCAGTGCACTTCAAGCATTTCGCGCCCGAACCGAAGGCCTATGCAGTGAACCGTTACGACTTCGAGGCGCAGCGTCATTGGGGCCTGATCGACGTACAACTGGCCCAGCATCCTTACATGGTGGGTGACCGCTACAGTCTCGTCGACATGGCGGTGTGGGGCTGGGCGCGCGTCGTGCCTTTTATCCTTGGTGCCGAGGCTTGGGACAACCTTCCGAATGTGAAGCGTCTGCTTGATGAAATCAATGCGCGGCCGGCCGCCCAGCGTGCCGAGGCCCTGAAGGCAAAGCATGCTTTCAAAACCGAGATGGATGACGAGGCCCGCAGCATACTTTTTCCGCAAAACGCGCGACTGGGTGCTGCGTCCTAATCGGTTGCGCAAAAGCCTACCAACCCGGGATGGTTGGCAGCCGTTGATGACAGTGATGTTTTTCGCACACGTTCGAATGCTGAAAACCCACCGTCGGGTGCTTCAAAGCGTAAGACGCTGACCGGAGTGACGCTAGCACCTGCGTCATGCGGAATCTCGTGTCTGCTCTTCAAATGGCCGACCAGACCGTTTGTGGGCGCCTGCGTTTCGCGGTGGTGTTGAGCTCGCTGCGTTTGGTCTGCTCTAGTATTCATATTGGCACCACGGAAGACTCCGTTGACGAAGGGGCGAACGCAAAAGCGCGTGGCTGATGACTTGGGGTTGCCAGTTGTCTCGGTCAAGCAAAAGCGACTTTCCGCAGCGCCTACGACTTCGACACCCAGAACGCGGCGGATCGAAGCGCGCTGCAAGGGTGTCAAGAATCTGCCCGGAAGAGTGGCATTCCGAACCTTGCGAAGAAATGTGTAGTGGTTACAAGGGGCAAAGGGCCCGGATATGGTGCTGCTACGTGCGGAGATGGTGGTTGTGTTTGGACAACAGGGCATGCCGATCGGCAAGAAGCTGTTGATGCTGCGTACGATAGATGTGCAAGCACCTATAAAAACTGCCAATCCGAGAGCATTACGAACTGGGAAGATTTCGCGGGATTCAGAGCGGCTGCCCCTGAAAAAGTTGGTATCAACCAGGATTGCCGCCCCCGCACTACCCGAGTGGCCTGCCAATCGAGTTGTGTCAATGGCGATTGCATCCTTACCTACAAGAACGGCTGCAAGATGCACGTTACCGTTCAGCCGAACTTCAATTCTTTTACGAATCAATGGGAGTACCCGGCTCCCTCTTGCTGACTATGCCGCGCGCTGCGCCGACAGTAGGCAAGGCGTGGGCAACGTCATAGTCCCGCTTATTCGAATACATCGACAGGTCGCTGCGGTGTAGGAGCGAGTCGACGGTGTCGCCAAATTTGGCTTCAGCGACCCCTATGCTGAGAGCCACACGCAGGCCGTGCGTAATTGTTTCCCAGTCGAAATTAGCTACCGCCGCAACGACTCTATCGGCGATTTGAGTTGCCATCGCCTTGTTCGCTTGCGTGAACATCACGACGAACTCGTCGCCTGCGAGGCGGGCCGGCAGGTCGTGCTCCCGCACATGCGCAGAAAGAATGGTCGCTAGGGCCTTCAGAACGCTATCACCAACGGCGTGGCCAAACTGATCGTTGGTACCCTTAAATCCGTCTACGTCGATGAACGCCACGCTTAAGGTTTGCCCATCGTCGAATGCGTGCTGCAGTTGGTGCGACAGCCGTTGTTCAAAGCACCGTCTGTTCGCAATGCCGGTCAATCCATCTTCCAGGGACCAGCGCTCGAATTGCTGAGAGGCGGCAAGATAGTTAGTCATCCGGTGCATGGCATGGAGCAAGCTGCCCGGATTGCCCTTGGCCATCTTCTGCGCAACAGACAGGTCGCCCTCAGCAATGAGATTGGCAATTTCCGCAGCATAAGCGGGGTCGCCGCCAAGGCTATCGTGAATATTGCGGATGAGGAGTGCCATCAGCGCTGACGTGGCGCCGCCTGCCACCGTTACCCAAATGAAATGTGCCAGGAGGATTTCACGGAAGGCCTTGTCCACGTCATCAACGTACAAGCCTGCGCAGACGACCCAGTCCCAATAGGGGACGTAGTGCACTGCCGAGATTTTTTCGCTGACATCGTTGGTACCGGGTTTGGTGCTATAGGCGGAGATATAGCCGGTACGTTTTTCGCGTGCCAGTTTGATGATTTCCGGGTAAGGGTAGTAACCGTATGCGTCTTGCATGCTCGAGGCATCCTTGCCAACAAGCTCCGGCCGACCTGGATTCATCAACGAGATTTGCGACATGGTCGCGGCGTAGACGTAGCCTGTCTGCGCGTATCTCAGCTGACTCCATTGATGCAGCACCCGCTTTTTCGCCTCATCCTCTGTCAGATCTCCGATCTTGATTCGCGCTCGATACTCCTGCGCGATGTTGACGGCAATATCCAAGACACTGTCGAGCGCCGCCAGTCGCTCGGCCAGCAGTCGCTGCCGAGCGTCGACGGCACTGTAGGTGCCAAGCATGAGGAGGCTGGTCCAGACCAGTGCTAAGGTTAGCCACAGCTTGGTACGGAACGACAGTTTCATTGGGCTGCAGGGATGCACCTCGCGAATGCTGGGTCGATCAATCCGGACTCGACATCGTTGCCATAGGCTAGCGATAGTCAGCTACGGAAACGCGGAGCGCAGCAAACCAACTGACACTAACGGCGCTGCGCTCCCGTTTTGAATCCTGCTGAAGTGGGGCATCATGTTGTGCATCTGATGTCTATCACCCGGCACGAGGAAGATTCCATTTCATCCCCCGATATGATTCGCTTCGACTTTCCGGTAGATCCACGAGCCAGTTCAGGCGCTGCCCGATGTGGAAAGACAATCTAATAGGCAGCGGGATGGTCGATAAGGTAGGGTCGCTGCTGCAGAGGTGATGGAGGTGCAGGTGGTTGCTGCGCCTTCTGCGACGGAACTGGCCTCGAGGTGAGCGAGAGTAGCCGCGCAGACTTGTCATGCTTGGGGCCCTTATGCCGCCGCGATAGGCCTTCGGCCCGGTACAAACTATAGACGCGTCTGTGATTGTCTTTCCAGCCTTCCCGCAGCAGCATCACGTGCATCGCACTGAGTTCATGCGTCCGCTATCAGTAAGTCAAGATGACGTCTTGATGTCGGCGGGTGAGTTTCATTTTATTAACAACTGAATTTAGTTATTTCTAATTACACACTCGACACATCCTCCTGCCCGCCATACATTCCCGATCGGTCGGCGATGCATCTCTCTCCCGCCATCGTCCTCTAGGCGCAGCGACATTGTTGCGCCTCCTTTCTTGGGAAGAGGATAGATTTTGGCAGCCATACAAGATGGTCGATGGCACGTGCTGTCACATCGCAGTTCAGCAGAGCGCTCACGATAGCGCTAGGGCAACGTCTTTAGGCCATTTCAGCGTCGGACCCGGCGCCATTGGCGACTGCCACTCCGCCAGAAGACGCCCGTCTCCGTCTGGGCACCTGACTACCGGTACTCGCAATCAGAAGTGCGCAGATGTAGTGAGCCGCCTGCTACTGAACGCGCCCTACGTTTCACGGAATACTCGAAACGATGACGTCCTAAACCTATTTGCCAAGCATCCAAATTTGCATGCGGTTGCGATTGTGGAGGATCGTCGCCCTATCGGTCTGATTAGCAGGCACTCGTTTGTCGATGCTTATGCTTTCCCATATCGTAGGGAACTGCATGGGAGGAAGACCTGCATGGAGTTTGCGAATCAGTCTCCGGTCGTTGTCGAAAAAAGCGCGACGATGGAGCAACTGATGAGCTTGTTGAAGCTGGGCGACCAGCGATATCTATCCGAGGGACTGATCATCGTGGACCAGGGCCAGTATGTCGGACTGGCAACAGGGGAAGACTTGGTTCGTGCGGTAACAGAAGCTCGCATCGAGGCAGCGAGATACGCAAATCCACTGACCTTTCTGCCAGGCAACATTCCAATCGACACTCACATGAATCGGCTCTTGGAAAGCAGGGTGCCATTTCATGCCTGCTACCTTGACCTGAATAGTTTCAAGCCGTTCAACGATGTCTATGGCTACTGGCAGGGCGACAAGATGATCAAGCTGGCAGCTGCAACGCTCGCCGAAGCCTGCGACCCACAGAAAGACTTTCTGGGTCACATCGGAGGAGATGACTTCTTCATCCTATTCCAGAGTTCCGATTGGCAAGCGCGCATCCGCGCCGCGATGGCCAAGTTTGATAAGGCAGCGGTAGAGCTCTACGCGCTCGCAGATATCAGTGTCGGCGGCATTCAGAGCGAAGATCGTCATGGCAATCTTCGGTTCTACAACTTTGTGACCATCGCTGCCGGTGTTGTGCCGGTGAAGGCTGGCTCCGTTATCGATGCGAGTGCTATTGCCACCCAGGCAGCAGCGGCTAAGAGGCAGGCAAAACGCGTGGGGGATAGATTCTTCGTGTGCCCCGAGCGATTTGCCGAAATTGACTGTTGCTGCTGAGACGCGGTGGCTCCTTGGAGGGACTATTGCGAATGTAGTTAAGCTGTCAGGGGTGGGCCAGCTCTGTGTAAGGTTGGCGCACTGAGTGGGCGCTCGGTGCTGGAACTGCAACCGGCGGTGGTCTTTGCGAGGCGTTAACAGCTGCATCGGCCTACGCACTTGAGAAAGTGTTCGCGCCTTCCATGGGATCTGCAGCACCCGCTGCTCTCACAACTCATTAGGAAGAGGGAACATTAACGCGTATGGACTTGCTGCAAATTCTGATTCTCGCCCTTGTCCAGGGGGCAGCCGAACTATTGCCAATCTCCAGCTCGGCTCACGTGATCGTCGCCGAGAAGCTGATGGGGTTGGACCCGACCCTGCCGGAGATGACGCTGATGCTTGTCATGCTGCACACCGGGACTATGTTCGCCGTCATCGTCTATTTCTGGCAGGCTTGGCGCACCACGTATTTGAGCTCGGTCCGGGCATTTCGCTCCAATGCGCTACTGCTCATCATCGCCACGGCTGCGACCGGTGTTGTCGGTCTGGCCCTGCTGCAGGGCATCAAGCATGTGGTTGCTGGCGATGCTCCCGACTTCGAAATTGAACATCTCTTTGGCAACGCCAAGCTGATGGCTACGGCCCTAGCCGCTGCGGGTGTACTGATCATCGTATCGTCGCGCCTGCCGCAGAGCAAAGGCGATGGATTGACGCCGCGTCGTGCCGCGTGGATCGGCGCGGTGCAGGGCCTGTGTTTGCCATTCCGTGGGTTCTCGCGCTCGGGCGCCACGATTTCGACTGGCATGGCCTTGGGCGTGGGCCGTCGGCGGGCGGAAGAATTCAGCTTTGCGCTGGCAGTGGTGCTGACACCCGCCGTGATCGTCAAAGAAGGCTACCGCCTCTACCATGCACATGCCGCCGCTACGGCAGTGCAGACCGGCGGGCTAATGCATGTGGTGAGCTTCAGCGTGATCGGTATGGCGCTGACCTTTCTGGCGGGCTTGGTGGCGCTGCGCTGGCTCTCCAGCTGGCTGGAACAAGGCCGCTGGCATTTCTTCGGTGCGTACTGCCTGTTCGCGGCGTTGATCGTGCTTTGGGTTGGCTGACCTAAACAGAGGCTCTCGTGCTCCTCTACCGTCGGTTCCGAGAGTCATCCGCGTATGGCGATGTAGTTGACGGTGTTTAAGACATGTAGGCGAGTGGCTGTTTCCGGCAAGAGCCAAACGCAGCGATAACCTCATCACCCTGCCGCAGTTTCAGGCAACGGTATCCCGCCCCTCGAGGGCGATCGAGAACCACCGCTCGGCGATCGCACGACCCTCGCGCATGCCTGCGGCAATCGCTGCATCGACCGAATCAAAATCGGCCGACACATGGTGGAACCGCTGCATCTGCGGATAGGACATGGCTCCGACTTTGGGCACGCAGATGAACCCTGTGTACGCGTATCTGAAATCGGAGCCCCTGCCGAGCACGGCAAGCACATGTATTGAGCAGCCCCTGACTTCCTGAATCGCCCACTGCTGCATTCCAACCCCCGCTTGTTTCCTGACTCCGATATTTTCCGCGTCGCACAGCAGCGAAGCAATCATACGAGGCTTACATCACGTGTATGACAAAACTTTGTCATAACTTTTGTGTAACCTCACGGCGTGATGAGAGATGGACCCTCGTCTTCTCCTCGTGCGCAGTCAAGATGGCTGCGCTTTTTTTTTGCCTTTCATCGATTGAACGTGTGCAATGTGCTTGCAGACGCACAAGTGTGCTCGCGCGAGTTTTTTGTGGAAGCGCAGAGGAGTGCCCCCCTCGCACTAGATACCCGGGTCATCAATCCTTCGCCGGCCGGCCGGTCTTCACAGACTCGAGTTTCGCCACGACGGCGAGCAGACGATTCGCATAACTTCCCGACTCGAAACCAGTTCAGCTAGGTGGCTTTCAACAGAGAGCGCCCCCCTCTAATGGGTGGTTAGACGCCCTGAAAATCTAGCGCTCTGTGAGTCTCGCTATTCGCGTTGCCCATGCAACCGCATCGCGCGCAGAGCACGGTAGCGGTACAAGCTCATAGCGGCATTCAAACCAGTCAACCAGGCGGAGGCCGAGACGACGGTCCTGAGCCGAGCAACTCAGGCTCTCGAAATAAATCGACAAAATAGCTTTTCTCTGGGCGAAGGACGCCTTCAATAGATTAGGGGGCATGGCCGCCTGCTCTAGGTAGAGCAACCCGGCTTCAAATGCCGCCGCAACTCGCGTGGCGTCAGAGAGCCCCGTCAGCTGCGCGTCCTTTAGCAACGACGCCGCTATTGCGCGCCGTTGGTCGGATTGATCGGTCATGGGGTCCACTTTCTTTATGGCAAAGCCCTCTCTATCTTTGCTGGTGCAGCGCGTAGACGACAGTCTATTGAATAGAAGGCGTGTCATTCTTGACGCATGTACGACCCGGCTGCTCCCTTGCATTGCGACTGTGAAGTTGCCAATCTGAGCTGTTTTTTGCCGATGCTCGCCATAGTAGCCACAGTAGCTTCGCGCACAAACTCTTCGACTACCCGAGAGCGGCTGTAACTTCATCGGTCACGTCGCGATAGCTATCGACATGGTTGGCTCGACACCACTCGATCCAGACTACACCGCTTTCGGAAAGGTCTGCTGAAGGCGATCCATCCAGAATGTATTCCCGGCCTGAACCGGTCGTACATATTCTTGCGACCAAATCGATACCGACGATCGCAGAGCTAACTCGTACCGTATCCTTGTGCGCGCGAAGCCCAACCAAGTGCCTTCCTCCGGCAGCCGTCTCGAGAATTCTCCATCTTTGGAGTACGACTGTTGGAACGTCTGCACGGATCGAGACTGCCAGATAGACACGAGACCTCCTGTAGTCGCCCAGCGTCGTTGACTCAAAGGCGTTTTTGTGTATTGTCCTGTAGCAATTTGAGTTTCTCGGCTAGCTCTAGCTGCACGCGTGTCTCTCCTAAGCCAAGCTTCGGAATTGGGCACACGAGGTTTCTTCCGCAGGATTCTGGCCAGTGATTGTTGTCGTCATCTAACGCGAGCCACGATTGAAGACCCTTTGCATTGACGTAGCGAATGATCTGCTCGAACCGACTGAGCTCATCCCACTCTCGCTTGTCAGTTCTGTACTCATACGTCGTTCCGACAACTCGCCGCTGCAGCGTATCCGGCAAGTACAGCTTCGCCCGGATGAGACTAAACGTGCCGACCCATGAAGTGCTCAAGACAATTCGTAGGTCTGGATATGGCGCCAGGATCGATTCAAGCAAATTGGCGTGCTCGAAGATCCGGGCTGCGCTCCTGCGCATGACGGGGACACCATCGACGAGGTAGACGTCGTCCGAGTGCAGACAACCGTCGTAATCTAGGAAGAGCACAGAGGTCATGGCAAGTTTCCTGCGGGACTGATTCCCGCAGATCGGTCTATGTAGGCAGACCAGACAGTATTGGCATAACAGCGCGTAATGCTCGCGCCGAATATTGGTTCATCAAAGCCAACGTTGACCTCGGGCGTTGAGAAGATAGAGCTTGTCCTTCAGATCCTCTCGGGTCTCCTTATCTGCTATGCCGAGGTGGGGATGAGGCCAAACCAACTGCGTCATGAATGCCTCCGGCCAACCGCCATCGTCGCGATTCAATGCAAGCCAGACTCGGACGTGTCTGCAGATTACGTAGCGCATGATCCTGTCGAACTTTGACATCAAGACCGGCTTGAGGGACTCGCCCCTAAACTCGTCCGTGGTGCCAACGACCCGCTTGCGCAAGTCCTCCGGCAAATACCGGCTCGAAGTCTCGGCACCATAGATCTGCACCCAGTCCGTGCTAAGCACAATATCCACATTCGGATAAGGGGCAAGAAGAGCCACAAGGTTTGGCGCGTGCTCAAAGAGTTTCGAACTCTTGTCAGGCAAGAACGGTTTGTTATCGGAGTGCTCGACAGAAATTGGGTGCAGACAGCCGTCATAGCCGAGGAAAAGTACAGCATTCATTGATGGTGCGCCGAGATTCGGGAAAGACTGCATGGCTGCACCTTGTATTTGATCCGGCCGCGCGATACACGGACGACCGTCGTACTAATGTCAGCAATAATCATAAATCTAGGAATGGAGCCCAGTTCGAGTTGACTAATCTGGCAGGCCAGCGCATTTTCAAACGCGCGCCACTGCAGAGTCGTTGGGCCTGTATCTGCACTCGCTTCCTCGAACGCTGTTGTCGAGACTTGCAAAGGCCGATTGAAAAATCCCTCCTCAGCCCACTGTGTGCGGACCTCAAGGTGCGCAGTGCTCCCGCGAGATTTTTCAAACGACGAGCGTGGAAGGCCCCGTATCGGGGATGGGCACATCTACCTACTCACCTTGGCAAAGGACTCGTTCAGGTAGGAGTCTAAGACCAAAATTCAGAGATGTATACTCTGTCGATTCAAAAACTGTCGAATCATCTTCTGTAGATTCATCGTGTTCAATGGGTGATGCTCTTGCGCCATATGGCTGAGAACATCACCCCATCACAGCGAGCTGCACGTCGGCGGCTGTCAGCAAATTTGAAAATTTTCAGAAGCAAGCGCGATATCTCCCAGGAGGCCCTGGCGGACCGTGCTGGGCTTCATCGCACCTACATCAGCCAAGTCGAGCGCGAATTGACAAACGTATCGCTCGACAACATTGTCTTGCTGGCGGAGGCCCTAGGCGTTCAGGTAACCGACCTTCTGGGCGAGCCGCGTGAGCTAGCTGTTCCGCTCAAGCCAGGCCGGAAGCGGAAGGAAGAATGAGCTGACAGGCGGCATAACGTAGATGTGGCCAGGTCGATTCGCTGCAAATTTGCACTCGTTTCGCCTGTCACGTGTGGGGAATCGGAAGTTATCCACTTATTGCACCGCAACAACCGCTTGCCGGCGTTATTGCATTGCAGCATAAGCGAATCAAAAGGCTCTTGAACTGACTGCTGTGTTCGCCCCTTCGGGGCTCAAGATAGAAAATGGAAACAATCGGTCACTTGGACACAAACGGGTAGGAAAGAGCTTGACTACATAAGTCTTCGACTGGGCCTGGGCCAATGCGTACGCGCAGCACGGGCTCGAGTACTACCCGAAATGGCTGTCGGCCATCCCTTTTACGCCGGTGCAGGGCGCGCGGCTGCTGGCGCGGGATGCGGCTGCGCGCGCAGCGCTGGTCGAAACGTTGCTGGCAGTTGCGCGCCAGAGCGCGTTGTCATCGCTGCATGTGCTGTTTCCCACTGCCGACGAAGCCGAGCAACTGCACGCCGCAGGCATGCTGCTGCGGCAAGGGGTGCAGTTCCACTGGTGCAATCCGGGCTTTGCAAGCTTCGACGATTTTCTGGGCGCGCTGGAACAGAAGAAGCGCAAAAATATCCGCGCCGAGCGCCGCCGCGTGCACGACGCCGGTATCACGTTCCGCCACGTGCCCGGCGCAGCCGCGACGGACGCGGACTGGCGCTTCTTCCACCGCTGCTATCGCACCACCTACCGCGAGCATCACTCGTCACCGTATCTGAACCTGGAGTTCTTCCGCCAGATCGCTCGGACGATGCCGGAAAACCTGCTGCTCGTGATCGCCTCGCGCGACGGCAATGACATCGCCAGCGCGCTGCTGGTGATCGACATGCGCCCCGAGGCGTCCGTCATGTACGGCCGCTACTGGGGCGCGATCGAGCATCACCCCTGCCTGCACTTTGAGACGGCGTATTACCAGCCGTTGACGTACTGCATCGCGCACGGCATCCGCACGTTCGAAGGCGGAGCGCAAGGCGAACACAAGATGGCGCGCGGCTTCGAGCCCGTGGCGACGCTGTCGGCACACTGGCTGGCGCACCCCGCATTTGCCGATGCCGTGGGCAGGTTCCTCGACCGCGAAACGGCCGGCATGGAAGCGTATCTGGACGAACTGACGGACCGCTCGCCGTTCAGGCAGCGGCCGGGACCGGACTAGCAGGGGGAAAACAGCGGAGGCGGGAAAGACAGCGTCCGCACGAACGGCGGACGCGAAGGTGCAGCTTAGTGCTCGGCAGGTTTCTGCTGGGCGATCACGCAGTGTGCGGCGTTCGAATCAACCGCCATGGAGGGAACAGCCATGGAGGGCGATGCGACGGCACGCTCGCCAGCGTGGGCTGCGTCCGGTGGCCCAACCAGCAGCGCCCACGCGGTGAATGCGGCCATGGCCACGGCGGAGAGCACGGGAACGACAACGGTCTTGTTCAACATCGCAGTACCGGGGGTTGGAGTCAAACTTGCCCGGGAGTCTAGAGGGGTCGTTTCCGGTGGGCAAATGAGCGTTTCTTAAATCTCTGTGTAGCAGAACTACCGGGCGGTAAGTATGCGCTATGCGTGAAAAATATCATGGAACGCATACAACGGGCCCACCCGGCCGCAGATGGCGCCCCGATGCGAGTCGACGAATCTCCGTGCGTTACACCGATGACGGCTTTGCAAAGAAAAAATCCCGGCACTCCATCCGGAGGCCGGGATTTGTCAGACATGCCGTACGGCAAAATCCTGAAACAGCTTACTTCTTATAGTTGGCAACGCCGTCGGCGATTTCCTTGTGGGCTTCCTCAATACCGCCCCAGCCTTCGACCTTGACCCACTTGCCGGCCTCCAGCGCCTTGTAGTGCTCGAAAAAGTGCTTGATCTGATCCAGCAGGTTCTGGCCGACGTCCGACAGGTCGGTCATGTGGGCCGTTGCGGGGCTCAGCTTGTTGACCGGCACGGCAACCAGCTTGGCATCCACACCGGATTCATCCGTCATCTTCAGCATGCCCAGGGCACGGCAGCGCACCACGCAACCGTGGATGAGCGGGAACGGCGTGACGACCAGCACGTCGACCGGGTCACCGTCGCCCGAGAGCGTCTGCGGGATGAAGCCGTAGTTGGCCGGGTAGCGCATGCCGGTGCCAACGAAGCGGTCTACGAACAGCAGGCCGGTTTCCTTGTCGGCTTCGTACTTGACCGGGTCGCTCTGCGCCGGGATCTCGATGATGACGTTGAAATCGTTGGGGATGTCCTTGCCCGGCGAGACGTTGTTGAAGCTCATGGAAATGCTCCGGAATGCGCGAAGTGCGTAAAAACGCGACGCAAATGGTTGGAAAGAAGCGTGAAAAACTGTCGGCGGGCATTATAGCCCCTCACACTCGGACGCTTGCCCTACCCCGGCCGCACCCGTGCGAAAATCGGGCGTTGCCGATCTTTTGCAGGAACCCCCCATGCATGCCCAGCACTTCATCGCCAACCGTCTGATGTCGCCCGATTCGGGGCTGCGCATCAAGGTGTTCGATCCGTCCGACGGCCAATCCTTTGCCGAGATTGCGCGCGGCAACGCCACCGACATCAACGTGGCAGTGCATGCCGCGCGGCGGGCGTTCGAAGGCGTGTGGGGTCAACTGGCGCCGGCCGAGCGCGGCCGTGTGCTGATGCGCGTAGCCCTGCGCCTGGCCGATCACGAAGAAGAACTCGCCCGCCTGGAAGCCCGCGACACCGGCAAGCCCATGCGCCAGGCGCGCGCCGATGCCCGCGCCGTCGCCCGCTACTTCGAGTTCTACGCCGGCGCCGCCGACAAGCTCCACGGGCAGACCATCCCCTACCCGGCCGATACCACCGTGCTGACCGTGCGCGAGCCGCATGGCG
>Ga0209482_1001377_pt1 | contig 16872 bp, 15 predicted proteins | sample CoawatmetaG10DNA_FD_187512 | JGI IMG/M metagenome (GOLD analysis project Ga0209482, IMG submission 187512) | Marine microbial communities from the West Antarctic Peninsula - Coastal water metaG104-DNA (SPAdes) (version 2) | ecosystem: Environmental > Aquatic > Marine > Coastal ...
ATACCCAGATTATCAAACTCTAGGAAATATATTGAAGAATTATTAGAGATTAATAATTAAGACGCTGCTTTTAATTTTTTCAAAACAATTCTAGATAATTGCTTTTCTGCATAAGATTTAGTTACTACAAGCTTCTTTTTATCCCCACTTGGCATATTAAACATTGCATCGTTTAATATTTCTTCACATAAAGACCTTAAACCTCTAGCTCCTAAATTATAGTCTAATGCTTTTTCAACAATATAATCTAAAGCTGGATCTTTAATCTCAAGTTCAATACCGTCCATTTCGAACAATTTCACAAATTGCTTGATAATTGCATTTTTTGGAGTAGTTAATATAGCTCTAAGTGCTTTGGCGTCTAAAGGATTCATGTATGTTACAACAGGAAGCCTTCCAATAATTTCGGGTATTAAACCGAAATCTTTTAAGTCTTTGGGGTTTATGTATTGAAGTAAATTATCTTTTAAAATAACTTCTTCTTTGGATGATTTATAGCCTATTGCAGCCATATTTAATCGTTTAGAAATAAATCTTTCTATGCCATCAAATGCACCTCCTGCAATAAATAAAATATTTTCTGTATTTACTTCTGTGAATTTTTGATCAGGATGTTTTCTTCCTCCTTTAGGCGGAACATTCACAATCGTTCCTTCCAATAATTTAAGTAAAGCTTGTTGTACTCCTTCACCCGAAACATCTCTTGTTATAGAAGGATTATCGCTTTTTCTAGCAATCTTATCAATTTCATCAATAAAAACTATGCCTCTTTCTGCTTTCTCTAAATTATAATCTGCAGCCTGTAATAACCTAGTTAAAATACTTTCAACATCTTCACCTACGTAACCTGCCTCAGTTAAAACTGTCGCATCAACTATAGCTAGAGGAACATCTAACATTTTAGCAATACTCTTTGCCATTAATGTTTTACCCGTTCCAGTCTTACCAACCATTATTATATTACTTTTCTGTATTTCAACATCATCCTCTTCAATTTTTTGACTTAACCTCTTGTAATGGTTATACACAGATACTGAAAGAATTTTTTTAGTAAAATCCTGACCGATGACATATTGATCTAAAAATGATTTGATTTCTTGAGGCTTGAGAAGTTTAGTTGGTGAAACCTCTTTATTGGATATCTCAGAGTTGGCTTCTTGAATAACTATACCATTGGCCTGTTCAATACATTGATCACAAATATGCGCATCAATTCCAGCTATTAACAGTTCTGTTTCTGCTTTTTTCTTTCCACAAAATGAACATTGTAATTCAGAAGATTTACTCATAGATAAATAAATTTAAGATCTTGTAAGAATTTCATCAATCATACCATACTCCAAAGCTTTATCAGATTTCATCCAATAATCTCTATCACTGTCTTTATATACCTTGTCGTAGTCTTGACCAGAATGTTTGCTTATAATATTGTATAATTCTTCTTTAAGTATCATTATCTCCCTAGCAGTTATTTCAATATCACTTGCTTGACCTTGAGCTCCACCTAATGGCTGATGGATCATTACTCTAGAATGAGTTAATCCACTTCTTTTCCCTTTTTCTCCAGCACATAATAAAACTGCACCCATTGAAGCTGCCATACCAGTACATATAGTTGCAACATCCGGCTTAATCAATTGCATTGTATCATAAATACCAAGACCAGCGTAAACACTCCCTCCTGGTGAATTTATATAGATTTGAATATCTTTTGATGCATCTGTACTTTCAAGAAATAATAGCTGAGCCTGTATAATATTCGCTACTTGATCATTTATTGCTGTACCCATAAAAATTATTCTATCCATCATAAGTCTAGAGAAAACATCAAGAACTGTAGCATTCAATTGTCTCTCTTCGATAATGTTAGGAGTTAAAGAACTTGGATACATACTACTAATAATCTTGTTGTAGTAAGTACTATTTATACCTTGATCTTTAATAGCAAACTTTTCAAATTCTTTTGAATAATCCATATGATTTATTTTTTATACTTTTTAATTAATGCTGGTAAATTTGCAATAATGATAATTACAAGGCCTCCAATTAATGCTGCATTTTGCATATATAAAGGTAAGGGTTTTAAAAATTACGCTCCATAAACTTCCTTAACAAACTTGTCATAAGGGAGTTTCTTCGCTTTTAAATTTACATTTTCTTTATAAAAAGATAGTATTTTCTGGCTTGTTAGTTGCTCAGATATTCTTTTCACCTCATCCTGGTTTGTAAGAACTCTATTTATAATTTCATCCAGCTCTTTATCTCCAGGGTTAGCTTGTCCGTACTGTAGCATTTGACTAATAATCATTTCTTTAGTGTAAGATTTGATGTCCTCCATATTAACTTGAAGTTTATTATCCGTTATAATTCTACCTTCAATTAATTGATACCTCATGCTTTTTTCCGACTTCATGTACTCTAACTTAGCATCCTCCACAGAAAGTTCTTTTTCACCGGCAGTCTGCATCCATTTATGTAAAAACTCAGCAGGTAAGTCAAATTTAGTGTTGTCGATAAGGTATTCGGTTACATCATTTAATAACTTTTGATCAGATTGCTGAACAAATTGTTTCTCAGCATCTTCTGCAATTTTTGCCTTTAACTCAGTAGCTGTTTTAACAATTCCTTTACCAAATAATTTATCAAATAATTCAATGTCTAAATCTGCTGGTTCTCTAAAATTAATTTCTTCAACAGTAAAATCAATATCTATTTTTAAATCCTCTGCTTTTTCAGTTGTTATTTTTAGAGCACTAACTAAATCAGCTTGATTTTCAAACAAGTTGTTAGTTTTTAAAGGAACTGAATCACCAACTTTAAGGCCAACAATAGATTTTGAGGCTGACTTACTTTTAAATTTATCTAGCTTAAGTGTGAATTTATTATTTATTTCTTCCGTCTGATTAATAAACGAAGCTGTTACCTCATCATCTTTAGAAACTTCAGTCTTGCTAATTAATTTACCGTACTGATTTTGAATGTTTGTAATTTGATCATTAATCATTTTATCATCAGCAGTAATAGTATAGCTAGTTACAGGCTTTTTAAATTTTAAATTTATATCAAATACTGGGGTTAAACCAATTTCAAAATCAAAATTAAACTCACCTGAACTCCAATCAATTTCATCACTCGATACAGGAAGTGGGTTTCCTAAAATATCTAATTTTTCAGAAACTAAGTATTTCCTTAACTCTTCTTGTATAATCTTACTTACTTCCTCTCTAATAGCATCTTTTCCGTATTGTTTTTTCACTAATCCAATTGGAATATGTCCTTTTCTAAAGCCAGGCATATTTGCTGTTTTGGAATAATTAACTAATACTTCATTTACTTTCTTAGAATAATCTTTTTCCAATACTTGTATAGTAATTAATAAATGTTGATTACCTAAACTTTTTTTTGAAATTTTCATTTTTTGATTTAAAAATTGGGTCGCAAAAATACAATAATTTTTAGTTTAGGACAAGACTATAATTATAGATTTAGTTTTTTAAAATTTCCTGTAATGCGGAATAAAAATAATTGGGGTTTTCTGCATGAACCCAATGGCCAGAATTTAATATTTCTACAACCTCTGAATTAGGAAATTTATTTTTAATCAGGCTAATATCATCTTCATTTATATAATCTGATTTGTCTCCTTTAATAAAAAAAGAGTTCACTAGAATTTTTTCATTTATGATAATTTTATCCATTAGCACAATTAAATTTTCGTGAAGAACATTTACATTCGCCTTAAAAGAAAAATTATTTTCTTCATTTCGACCAATATTTTTTAGAAGAAAGAAAACTAAAGACTGATCATGAATTGTTTGTGATAACTTATTCTGGATGTCTTTTCTTGATATACAATTTTCTAAATCTAATAATTTAAGAGCTTCAAACAGATAATTAAATTTAGCTTCATATTTTTTTGGAGCTATGTCTACTACGATTAGTTTACTCAAAAATTTAGAATGCAATTGACTAAATTTCATAGCGGTTTTTCCACCCATAGAATGACCCATAATTACACATCTTTTAATTTTGTGAGATTCTAAATAGTTATACACATCCTGAACCATCAAGTCATAATTCATCTTCGGTGAATGGAAACTCTTACCATGATTTCTTTGATCAATTAAATGAACACAATAACCATCTTTAGATAAATTATTAGCAATAGATTTCCAGTTATCCCCCATACCCAACAAACCATGTAAAATCAGTACGTGGTTATTCCCAGATCCAATTATTTTTGAATGAATATTTTTCATGCTAATTTTCTCAAATATGATTTAATAACGGATTCCAAGCCCAAGTACAAGCTTTCAGTAATTAAAGCGTGACCAATTGAAACTTCTAAAAGATTATGAATATTTTGTTTGAAGAATAATATATTATCTAATGACAAATCGTGACCTGCATTTACACCAATATTTAATTGATTTAAAACATCTGCACACTCCATGTATGGCTGAATTGATAAATTATTTCCTTTTTTGTAACTAACCGCATAATCTTCTGTGTAAAGCTCTACCCTGTCAGTTCCAATTTTATTTAAATTCTCTAAAAACTTTAAATCTGGATTAAGAAATATAGATGTTCTAATATTATTTCTTTTAAACTCCGTAACAATTTCAGTTAAAAAACTTTCGTTTTTGATAGTGTCCCATCCAGACGAAGAGGTGATATCATTCACAGCATCAGGGACTAAGGTCACTTGTGTAGGCTTAACATCTAAAACCATTTTAACAAACTTGTCATTAGGGTTTCCTTCAATATTAAACTCAGTTTTTACTACCGATTTCAAATCATAAACATCTGCATATTTTACGTGACGTTCGTCTGGCCTTGGATGAACCGTAATACCTTGAGCACCATATAGTTCTATATTTTTTGCAAACTCTAATAAATCAGGGTTATTACCACCCCTAGCATTTCTTAACGTTGCTATTTTATTAATATTAACACTTAATTTTGTCATTTTTAAAATTTAATGTAAAAATACAAACTACTTTAAGTAAATTATGTAATTTGGTTTAAAATTTGCTAGAATATGGTTGTAGAAAATCTTGTTAAAAACGAGGTATCAATAAAAATTTTAAAAAACACTAATACTTTTTCTTTTTCTGAAATATGTCAAGCGTTAGAAGTTAATGAAGTTAAAATTTTTAGTATTTCAATTTCAGGTTCAAACATTGAAAATATTGAAGCAGTTGTTAAAGTTGATCTTAAAGATTTGACTAGTGCATTAAGGCTTTTAAGAGAGTATGAGTATGAGGTGCTTTCAAATCATGAAGAAGATGATTTTTTCAATGAGTTAAAGGATAGGTCAAAATATCTGGATAAATATTTAAATATTTAGATTAAATGAAGGTAGCTATTCTCGGAAAGTTTTTGAAATCAGAACCATCACATTATATCACAAAATTAGTTTCGCTTTTAAAAAAAAGAAAAGTTTCCATTTTTCTTGAAGAAGAATATTATAGTCAATTAAAAGAATTACTTCCAGAAAATATTAATTCGTTTACAGAATTAGACAAATCCTATGATTTACTAATTTCCATCGGAGGGGATGGCACAATTTTGAAAGCAATAACATTTGTCAAACACCTATCTATTCCTATTGTTGGCATAAACTCTGGTAGATTAGGTTTTTTAGCTAAAATTAAAATTGATAAAATCGAAGAAGCTATTGATGAGATTATTTCTGGCAACTATTCTATTTCTGAAAGATCTCTGATTGAGGTTGTTACTTCAGAAAAAAATAATGAACTTTCTAAATTAAATTTTGCGTTAAACGAAATAGCCGTAAGTAGAAAAAATACTACTTCAATGATTTCAATCGAAACTAAGCTAGATGATAAATATTTAAATTCATATTGGGCTGACGGATTAATTATAGCAACTCCAACTGGATCAACGGGATACTCTTTAAGTTGTGGAGGGCCGATTATAATGCCTGAAGCAGAAAATTTAGTTATTACACCAATAGCTCCACATAATTTAAATGCTCGACCGTTAATTATTGCTGATAATACTGAAATTTCATTAAAGGTCAATGGAAGAGAAAATGAGTTTTTAATTTCCTTAGACTCTAGAATTACAACATTAAGTAACACTAATGTTGTAGTTATAAAAAAATCTCCTTTTAAAATAAAAATGGTTGAACTAGAAAACGAAAGCTTTTTAATTACATTAAGAGAAAAGCTAATGTGGGGTAAAGACAAAAGAAATTTACAATAATTTAGGTTCTAATCTGTTCTTTATCTAGAAAAGAATAATTGTATTTTTTATATTTGCATAATTTTATAATTATGAGATTAATTATCATCTTCCTTTTATCGATTCAGTTTTCCTTCAGTCAAATATATGAAGTGGGGGTAACTTTTGGTAGTAGTAACTTTATAGGAGATGTAGGTGACACAACCTTTATATCTCCTGATGAAATTTTGAATCCTGATGGTAAAATCAACGGTTTAATGACCTATGGCCTCCTATTGAAATGGAACAGAAGCCCCAGGCATTCTTATAGATTTTCAGTTTTATCCTCTCATTTAGCAGGAAATGATTTTGATTCTAAAGACCCAAGAAGGGTAGAAAGAGGTTTTATATTTGAATCCAATCTAATGGAAATGTCTGCGGGAATGGAATTTACATTTTTAGATTTCAACCTACACGAGCCTGGGATAAAATATACTCCTTATATTTTTACAGGGCTAGTTTACACTCAATATGATAAATTAGCTTATCAAAATAATAATATTTTAAAACTTGGAACAAAATCAAGCTCTTATGGTATTCCGTTTACATTAGGTTTCAAATACAAAATCTTAGATCAGTTCATAATCTCAGCTGAAGTTGGATCTAGATTTATGTTTACCGACAATATTGACGGAAGCGTTTCAGAAGATGAAAATTATACTAATTTTGGAAACATAAACAACAATGATTGGTATGTCTTTTCATTAATTAATTTATCTTACACCTTTGGAAGAAAACCTTGCTATTGTAATTATTAAATATGGAAACAGATAAAATAAATATCCCTCAGCACATTGCCATTATTATGGATGGTAATGGAAGATGGGCAACAAATAAGGGGTTTTCAAGAGACAAAGGTCATACAGAAGGGAGAGAATCCGCAAAGGAAATGGTTAGAACTTGTGCAAAGATTGGAGTTAAAAATCTAACATTGTTTGCATTTTCAAGTGAAAATTGGAAAAGACCTAAGCTTGAAATAGAATTATTAATGGGTTTACTTCACAATTCCTTAATAACAGAATTAAAAGAACTTCAAAAAAACAATATTAGGCTGAAAACTATAGGGGATACATCCAAATTACCACTTGTGGTAAGGAAGTTTTTAGAGAAGGTCTGCGATCAAACAAAAAACAATGATTTAATGACACTAACTCTTGCATTAAGCTATGGCTCTAGAGATGAAATCATAAATTCTGTTAAAGAAATCGCGGATAAAGTTAAAAATAATATAATTTCCGTAGAAAAAATTGATGAATCGCTAATAAATCAGCATCTTTACACACGAAATTTGCCAGATGTAGATCTAATGATTAGAACAAGTGGTGAAAAAAGAATAAGTAACTTTTTATTATGGCAATCTGCTTATGCAGAATTATATTTTAGTGATAAACTATGGCCAGATTTTAAAAGTGAGCATTTATTGAAAGCAATTGAAGATTATAAAAGCAGAGAAAGAAGGTTTGGAAAAACTAGCCAACAAATTATTTAAAAAAAAAATTTTGAAAATAGATTTTAAAAAATTCACATACATATTTTTACTTTTCTCAATGTCAGTTTTCCCCCAGCTAACTGAAAAAAAACAAACTTATGTTATCGGAGAGGTTACGGTATCTGGAGAGACCTCATTTAGCCCTCAAACAATCGTAACTTATTCTGGACTAGGAAAAGGAGAAAAAATAACTATTCCAGGACAAAAGATTAGTAATGCAATTAAGAAGCTATGGGGTTCAAACTTATTTAGCTCCATAGAAGTATACGAATCAAAAAAAATAAATGACACAGTTTTTTTAGATATCTATCTTGTAGATCTTCCTGAGCTTAAAAAATTAACTATCACAGGAATTAAGAAAAATAAAACAGAAGATATTATTAGAGAAAACAAGTTACAAAATGGAGTTAAAGTAACTGAAAATCTAATCACAACAACAAAAAATTATTTGGAAAACACTTATAGAAAAAAAGGGTTTTTAAATGCAAAAGTTTCTATTAAAACCGAACCTATAATTGACACTATTAGTAAGGCTAGAGTAAATATGTTTCTAGATATTAATAAAGGAAGCAAAGTTAAAATTGAGGAAATTTCTTTTATCGGTAATGATAAAATAAAATCTAAAATATTACTCAAGGCAATGAAGAACACTAAAGAAAAAAATATTTTCAGAGTGTTAAAGCGATCAAAATACATAAAAAGTGATTTCAAGGAAGATTTAGTTAGTGTAGTTGATAAGTATAAAGAAAATGGATATAGAGATGCTAGAGTTCTAGTAGACACTCTCACTTATGACAACATAAACAATACTGCCACAGTTTCTATTAAGCTAGAAGAAGGGGATAAATATACTTATGGAAAAATAAACTATTTAGGTAATACGGTTTATTCAGACTCTCAACTAAATCAAATTTTAAAAATTAATGAAGGTGATACATATAATGGTGTTGAACTTGAAAAAAGAATAGCTGACGGTTCTGACCCTGATGCAGATGATTTATCTAACTTATATCAAAATAATGGATATTTATTTTCTTCTGTTACACCAGTTGAAGTTAGTGCTGATGGAAACATAATCGATTTAGAGATAAGAGTAAACGAAGGTAAAGCTGCATATTTCAACAACATAACAGTAGTTGGAAATGAAAAAACAAATGACCACGTTATTTATAGAGAAATAAGAACTAGGCCTGGACAGTTGTATAGCAAGGCTAATGTAATGAGAACTCTTCGTGAATTAGGTCAATTAGGATATTTTGATGCTCAACAAATTTCTCCTGACTTCAAAAATGTTAACCCTACTGATGGAACTCTTGACATGCAATATTCAGTAGTAGAAAGCGGTTCAAGTCAAATAGAATTACAAGGTGGTTATGGTGGTGGTGGTTTCATTGGAACTTTAGGCTTATCATTTAATAATTTTGCAATTAAAGATCTTTTTAATAAAAAAGCATATAAACCAGTCCCAATGGGAGATGGCCAAAAGCTTGCTTTAAGATTACAATCGAGTAGATTCTATACAATGAATAGCTTTTCATTTACTGAACCTTGGTTAGGAGGAAAGAAACCTGTCCAGTTTAATGTTCAGTTATCTCAAACAAAACAATTCTTGTATAACCCTATCACAAGAAATGCAGATAAATCAAGATCTTTTAATATCAGCGGTCTATCTGTTGGACTTGCAAAAAGATTGACTGTTCCAGATGATTTTTTTACTCTATCTCAGGCGGTAAGTTTCCAATTTTATGACTTAAATAATTATAACACTGGACTATTTACTTTCGGTAACGGATCTTCAAAGAATCTAGCTTATACTTTTGGTCTTAGCAGAAACAATACCTACACAGATCCAATATATCCAACAGGGGGTTCTAATTTTAGTTTTTCTGCTAAAGTCACATTCCCATACTCTTCAGTAAATAATGTAGATTATGCTGGATTAAGAACAGAAAGAGAAGGTTTAGTCGAGGATTTGACAATAGACCCATCTAATACAGATGCATCCGATAGAATAGCTGTAATAGACCAGCTTAAGTTTCAATGGCTAGAGTATTATAAATTTAAATTTAAGGGTGAATGGTACACAGCTATTACAAAAAAATTAGTTTTAAAACCAACATTTGAATTCGGATTCCTAGGAGCTTATAATAATGATAGAGGAATAGTACCGTTTGAAAGGTTTTTCCTTGGTGGAGATGGCTTAGGTACATATAGTTTAGATGGTAGAGAGACAATAGCCCTAAGGGGTTATCCAAACCAATCATTATCTAACCAAGATGGAGGGTCAATTTATAATAAATACTCATTAGAACTGAGGTATCCTATTAGTCTTGGACAGCAAGCTAAAGTATATGCACTTGCTTTTATGGAGGGAGGTTCCTCATTTAATGATTTCAAGGATTATAACCCATTTGAATTAAAGAGATCAGCTGGATTTGGTGTTAGATTATTTATGCCAGCATTTGGACTACTTGGGATTGACTTTGGACATGGCTTTGATTCACTTCCAGGGGAAAGTGGTAAACATGGATGGGAAACTCACTTTATCATAGGACAAAATTTCTAAATAAACATACTATTAGAAAAAAATAGACGTTAATAGATAAACTCTACAATCATTAAAGATTTAAAAAACATATTATTTTGCTTTATTATAATCCAAAGTATTCTTTCATACTCACAGAAAGGGGTTAGAATAGGATACATAGACACGGAGTATATACTAGAAAACATACCAGAATATCAAGAAATAAGTGCACAGTTAAATTCTAATGTAGAAGGCTGGAAAAAGGATATAGAGGAAAGAGAAAAGAGTGTTCAAAACAAAAGAGAGGTATTAAATAAAGAGAGAATCCTACTAACCAAAGAGTTAATAGAAGAAAGAGAAGAAGACTTGAAAATTGAAGAAGAAGAAATTTATCAATACAAGCAAGATAGATTTGGCCCAAATGGAGATTTTATTCTACAAAAAAAACAATTAATTCAACCTATCCAAGATCAAATATTTTTAGCTATTCAGCAAATAGCAAAAACAAAAAAATATGATTTTATATTTGACAAGTCAGCAGACCTCGTGATGCTTTATTCAGAAAAAAGATATGATATTAGCGAACAAATTTTAAGAACAATTTTACGTACTAATAACCAGAATCAAGTTGAGTCTAGAAGAGAAAAAAAGAGAATAGAAAAAGAATCTATAATTTCTAAATCAGATGTTGACGATCCACGAAAAACTGAAATTGAAAATAAAAAGGAAATTGCTGAAGCTAAAAGAAATAAAATTTTAGAAGCTAAAGAAGCAAAAAAAATTGTGACGGAAGAGAAAAGAAAAAAGCTAATTGAAGAAAGAGAAAACAAAAGAAATTTAGCCAAAGAAAAAATTGAGAAAATAGTTGCAGCAAAAGAAAGTAAGAAAAAAGAGATTGAAGATAAGAAAACAAAGCTTTTAGAAGATAGAGAGCTGAAAAAAATAAAGCTTCAGCAGAATAGAAAAAAATTATTAAACAATAAAGAAAAAATAAGTATTGATAGTTCTACAAACTCTACTGCTAAAGAAAAACTACTATTAGAAAGACAAAAAAAGGCATTAGAAAACTTAAAAAACGAAGAGCCATCAAGAATATTAATCAAAGAAAATTCCAGTCCTAGTATAGAAGAAAGAAAAAAACTACTAGAGCAAAAGAAGAAAAGGATTCTAGAAGCTAGAAAAGCTAAGTTAGATGCTAAAAAGATATCAAAAGATAGTACCTTTACAAAAAATAATTAATAAATAGATAAATTAGAATCATGAAAAAAATTAAAAACATACTTCTTACAGCTGTAATTGCTTTAAGTTCATTGTCATTTACTTTTGCTCAAAGCAAAGTTGCTCACATTAATACACAAGAATTAGTAGGTTCAATGCCTGAAATGAATACTGCTAAAGCTGAGTTAGAAAAATTAGCTAAAACTTATGAAACAGACATTCAAACAATGGCTGCTGAACTTCAAAGTAAAGTAAAGCAATATGATTCAGAAGCAGGAAACCAAACTGACGAAGCTAATCAATCAAGATTACAAGAGGTTCAAGGTATGGAGCAAAGTATTAGACAGTACCAACAACAAGCTCAATCTGATTTACAAAAGAAAGAGTTTGATTTACTAAAACCTATTTCAGAAAAAGCTCAAGCTGCTATTGTAAAAGTTGCTAATGCTCAAGGTTTTGATTATGTACTTGATTCTACTCAAGGACAAGGAGTTATATTAGCAAATGGAAAAGATCTAATGGCAGATGTAAAAACTGAGTTAGGCTTCTAATTACAGAAACACAAATAATAATATTTTAAAAAAAGCTATCTTAATAAGATAGCTTTTTTACTTTTACACAATGGCTAATAATTGTCCTATAGGTTTATTTGATTCAGGAATTGGTGGTATTTCAATATATAATGAAATAAGAAAAACTCTTCCAAAAGAAAGCACCATATATCTAGCGGATAATTTAAATGCTCCCTACGGAAAGAAAAGTAAAAAGGAAATAATCAATTTAAGTATAAAAAACACTCAAAGATTAATAGACCTAAATTGTAAGCTAATTGTAGTAGCTTGTAATACCGCCACAACTAATGCTGTGGAGATTCTTAGAGATACTTTTGAAATACCTATAGTAGGAATTGAACCTTCGATTAAACCTGCAATACTCGCAACTAAAACAAACCATATTGGAGTCTTAGCTACTGAAAAAACATTGTCTAGTAATTTATTCCTAGAAACTAGCAATAGATTCTCCGATGGAGTAACTATTCATGAACAAATTGGATATGACTTAGTTAGTATTATAGAAAAAAGTGGTATTAAAGAAGGATTATTAATTGATAAGCTAAGAAAATACATAGACCCTATGTTAGAGAAAAACATAGACAATTTAGTTCTTGGGTGCACTCACTATTACTTTTTAAAAGACATATTAGAGAAACTCTTGCCTAAAGGAATAAAGGTCTTAGATTCATCAAGCGCAGTCTCTAAAAGAGTTAAACAGGTCTTAGAGTCAAACAATAATACATCCGAAACATTAGATACTAAAAATCAGTTCTACTGCAATGGTAATGAATCCGTAATTCAGAATTTTTTAGATAAAGAGAAAAAGGTAAATAAAATAATTTTTTAATTTACACTAGGGCAATTGCAGTCATACTTTTCCTTCTTGGAACCAAGGTTAATACCAAGAGTTATTTGATGATACCCACCATTATCAAATACAATAGAATTGTTTTGATAAGAGTATGTGTAAGCCAGTACAAAGTTTTCAAAATCAACCCCTACAAGTGGGGTAATGTATTGAAGCTGTTGGTTTTTCAACTGATCATTTGCGCCCAGATATTCAGCTCCATCAAAACTTCGTCTGTAAGATAATCCTCCCCAAACTTTTCCAAAATCAGTTTCTCTATAAACTTTAAAGTTCAAATCGATAAAGGATTCTTTAGTAGATTCTTTGTAAGCAAATAACGTAGAAGGTTCATAACTCCAAGGGCTGCCTATACTTCCAAATACATTCCCAGCTGAAAATAAATAGGTTCTTGAATTATCATAGGCATAAATACCTAACTCGTTAGAATTTATACCGTCATTTTTTAAGAAATTCTTAAATGTAGCATGGGCATAAAACTCCATGTAATGGTAAGAAAACCCGAAATCTAAATTAAAATCTGTAGAACTTTGAGTTGTTCCTGCAATTAGTGGGTCAAAGCCATCAAATAAAAATGAGGATTCATCAAGTTTATACTGCATCATTCCAGCACTGATACCAAAAGACAACATATTCAAATCAATTCTATTTCTTGAAAAAAGCAGATGATGTGCGTAAGTCAAATAAGCTCCGGTTTGGGAATGATAACCATTTTTATCATTAAAAACTATTGCACCAACTCCAGATTTAGAGTCCCCTATTCTACCATTAAAACTAAGTGTTTGTAGATTTGGAGATTCACTTTGATCAACCCATTGTTTTCTACTTGTTAATCTAATCTTATTACTATTAGCAACACCAGCCATTGAGGGGTGTAATAAATAGTAGTTATCTGTTAAATAATCAGAATATATCGGAAGTCCTTCTTGAGAATTTATAAATTGAGAACTAAATATAAAAAAAGCAATGTATAGTAAATGTTTTTTTAATGTCATTTTATGCAATTAATGGATCCAAATATATAAATTTTTAATGGATTTATATGTTTGATCATTCTTTTATCTTCAATGAAGATTCATTATTTTTGTAAAAAATTAGTAATGAAAAAATATAAAGTTTCAATCAACGAAACGAGTAATGAATTAATTGTAAAGTTCGAAACAAATTTCTTTCTAACTAATCATCAAAATTATGAATATAACAATATTGATGAAGCTTCAAACTCTCCACTAGCACAACAACTATTTTACCTTCCCTTTGTTAAGAAAATATATATATCATCCAATTTCATTGCTATTGAAAGATATAGCATAATAGAATGGAAAGAAGTTCAAGAAGAAGTTGCTGAACAAATAGAAAAGTATCTAAACGAAGGTAATATTGTAGTAACAGAGACTAAAGGAGTTAAAAAATCAGCTGTAACTATTTATGCAGAGAGTACTCCAAATCCATCTGCTATGAAATTTGTTTCTAACAAAAATCTTGTTAATTCTCTTTTTGAATATACATCTATTGACCAGACTGCTAAAAGTCCATTAGCAAAAGCTCTTTTTCATTTTCCATATGTAAAAAACGTTTTTATCGAGAAAAATTATATCTCAATTACAAAGTATGAATTAGCTACATGGGAAGAAATAACAATGGAATTAAGAGAGTTTATTAGGTCTCACATTGAAGATGGCAAGCAAATAGTTGAGTTAGATTCAAGTGATATAATCACTAATTCTGAAGAGCAGAAAACTAAAGAATTTGACAAACTAGATGATATCTCTAAAGAAATTATTAATATTTTAGAGGAATATGTCAAGCCAGCAGTAGCTGCAGATGGCGGGAATATTCAATTTAAGTCCTATAATGCAGAAACAAAAAAAGTGTCTGTAATCTTACAAGGAGCATGTAGCGGCTGCCCTTCTTCAACTTTTACACTTAAAAACGGGATCGAGAATATGCTAAAAGAAATGTTGGCTGGTAAAGTAGAGTTAGTTGAAGCTATAAATGGTTAAAACAGAAACTTAAATTAAGTTTTGTATTTTTAAAAAAATGGAAAAAAAATTATTATATATTTTTTATATTCTGTTTATTCTAACAGCGTGTGAAAATAAGGAATCTAGCAAAATGAGCAATAATTTAATTAACGAGACCAGCCCGTACTTATTGCAACACGCATACAATCCAGTAGATTGGAACCCTTGGGATTCAAAATATCTAAAACAGGCAACTAAAGAAAACAAGCTTGTTATAATTAGCGTTGGTTATTCTGCCTGCCATTGGTGTCACGTGATGGAAAAAGAAAGTTTTGAAGATACTCTTGTTGCAAAAATAATGAACGAAAAGTATATTTCAATAAAAGTAGACCGTGAAGAAAGGCCTGATGTAGATAATGTTTATATGAATGCCGTTCAACTAATGACTGGTAGTGGAGGATGGCCGTTGAATGTAGTAACTCTCCCTGATGGAAGACCAATATGGGGTGGTACTTATTTTTCAAAAGATCAATGGATAAACGCTCTAGAACAGATATCAAAACTTTATGACGATGATCCTGAGAGACTTATTACTTATGCAGATCAATTAGAAGAAGGAGTTAAATCTTTGGATCTTATAGAGCTCAATAAATCTAGCACTAATTTTGAGTTAGATACAATGAAAAAATATTTAGATACTTGGTCAAATAAGTTTGATTTGGAATACGGGGGCGCAGAGGGAATGCCTAAGTTCATGATGCCAAGTAATTTACATTTTCTGCTAAAGTATTCTTATCAAACCAGCAATGTAGAAATTCAAGACTTTGTAAACCTTAGCCTGAAGAAAATGGCATTTGGAGGTATATATGATCAAATTGGTGGTGGATTCTCAAGGTATTCTGTTGATAATAAATGGCATATCCCACATTTTGAAAAAATGCTTTATGATAATGCGCAATTAGTAAGCTTATATTCAGACGCATATAAAGCAACTAAAAATGAGTTGTATAAAAAAATTGTGTATGAAACAATTGATTTTATAAATTTAGAATTAAAAGATGAGAGTGGTGGTTATTACTCTTCATTAGACGCAGACAGCAAAACAAGCGACAACGTTTTAGAAGAAGGAGCTTTTTATGTATGGACAGAAAAGGAACTTAAAACTACATTAAAAGAAGACTTTACTGTATTCTCGAGTTATTATAACATAAACACTTATGGGTATTGGGAAGATGATAAATATGTTTTAATAAGAAATGAAGAGGATCAAAAGATTGCTACAAAACATAATTTATCAATTTCAGAAATAGAAAAGATAATAAAAAACTGTAATTCCAAATTAATTAAAGTTCGAAATAAAAGAGCTAAACCAAGGCTTGATGATAAAATTTTAAGCTCTTGGAATGGTCTAATGATAAAAGGATTTGTTGACTCGTATAAAGCTTTTAATGAACCTGATTTTCTAAATGCTGCAATTGGCAATGCTGAGTTTATTTTGAAAAATTTATATAACAAAGACGGTCAGTTATTGCGTAATTACAAAAATGGAGGAAGCTATATTAATGGATACTTAGAAGATTACTCGGCAATAATTAGTGGATTTATTTCCCTCCATGAAGTTACTCTTGACGAAAAATGGCTAAAATATTCTCAAAATTTAACCGAATATGTATATAAACATTTTTATAATCAAGATACTAAGATGTTCTATTTCACATCCGATTTAGATGAGAAGCTTTTATCAAGGACTCTAGAGTTCAGAGATGATGTTATCCCTTCTAGTAATTCGATAATGGCAAATAATTTATTTTTGCTTTCTCATTACTTTGACAATGAGAAATATTTGGAAACAGCTACCGCAATGCTGAATAACGTTACACCACAAATTGAACTATATCCTAATAGCTTTTCAAATTGGTTAGATCTAATGCTGAAAATAAGTGATTCGTTTTATGAAATAGCAATTGTCGGAGAAGATGCTCTTATTAAATCCGCAGGGATTAATA
>Ga0209482_1001379_pt1 | contig 16865 bp, 20 predicted proteins | sample CoawatmetaG10DNA_FD_187512 | JGI IMG/M metagenome (GOLD analysis project Ga0209482, IMG submission 187512) | Marine microbial communities from the West Antarctic Peninsula - Coastal water metaG104-DNA (SPAdes) (version 2) | ecosystem: Environmental > Aquatic > Marine > Coastal ...
CTATTTGCCGCACCATTCAATGTAAAGTTAGTTGTTCCTGCACTTACGATGGTGTATTGTTTGCCTTCTACTACGGTAGTTGCATTAATTGTTGCTCGTGTTACTTTTAATTCTTTCTTATACAAGTCTGAACGTAAACCTGTTGAAGATGCATGTGATACTAAATGTTGATTTGCAAATAATTGATTTCTTGATTCTTCTGTAAGAACCTCAACATTCATTCTCTTATGTCCAAATAATCCAATCTTAGTATCTGTTGAACCAGAAACTGATGTCGATTCAACTGCTGGACTTAATGAGGAATAATTAGCGGTACTAGGAGTACCAAAATAGAAATAAGCACTATTATCTGGTGCATTCGAATAAGGCTTTGAGCCTGCACCCTCTTGTTGATATTTAAAGTAATCTGAATTTTCATCAACTGTTGCAACCACAGTAGTGTTACCACCAGCCTGTGTTGCTGATTTAATTTTTCCGTTAGCATAAATTTCGTAACCGGCAATCGCCGCTATTGTGTTAGCACCATTATCATATGTTACTGTACCGTCACCGGAGCCTACTGCGGTTGCTGTGAATACTGTGCCAACTATAACTGAAGTTGCTGTTCCTGTACCTTGGTAGTTTGCAAAACCAGTTCCTGTACCGACACCAGTTGCTGTAAATATTAATCCAACTGTGTTTGCAGTTGCACCTATTAATGTAAAGTTTGTGTTACCAATTGTACTAATTGTGTATTGTCTACCTACTACAAAATAACCTGCACCTACTTCTTGTACACCTACGTTAGTTGCAGTAAAAATAGTTCCTACAGTATTATTTGCGGCACCAAATGATGTGAATGTTGTTGTTCCCGCACTTACGATTGCGTATTTTGTTCCAACTACAAAAGAACCTGCGGCTGTAATTGCTGGTGCGCCTGCGCCTTGCCAGTTTGCCTGTTTTGTTGATGATACTCTTGTTGCAGTACCAGTTCCTGCTCCAGTGCCTGTAGCAGTAAATACTGTGCCAACAGTGTTTGCTGATGCACCTATTAATGTAAAGTTTGTGGTGCCAACTGAAACAATTGTATATACAGTACCCGTTACAAATGCACCTGCTGTAACTGTTGCAAGTGTGTCAGTTCCTAATGATGTTATCGTATAAGATGTTCCAACTACAAAAGCACCTGCTGTAACTGATAAAACACTTTGAGTGAAACCTATTGCATTTGCATCTGCTGTTGTTGGAAAAGTAATATTTAATTCTGCACCATCAATTTTTGTAAATATGAGTTTGCTCACATCCGCATTTGAAGTGACAATTACTTTGGCAGCCGAAATAGCCGCATTTGCTTGTAGTGTACTAACCAACGAAGCAGAAGTTACTGCACTCACTGTAATCGTTTCGCCTTCAACTGTAAACGTTGAAGTAATACTGCCTACTACTGGAATTAAATTTGGAGATGTAAGTACTGTTGGCTTCTTTTTATATTGAGTTAAAAGTTCACCTAAATTAAATGTAGCAACATCGGTATTAAATACGATAGATTGGGAGTATGTATTCAACGCAGTCATAATTGCATCTATTTTACCAGCAGGAATATCAGTAATAACTAAATCTTCATCTATTACTAAATTTGGCGTTGGACAATCAGCACTATCTAACCAAGACTGAATAGTTGCGTGTGCATTTGTAAAAGGGTCAAAACGAATTTCGTTAACCGCCGCTTCAGTACCAACATATAATTGATTGGTGTCTGTGGTATATCCCATTTCACCAGATACTAAAGTTTGGCCTGTTAACTCGGCACGTTTACCTCTTCTTAATAATATTTTTACATTTGTTGCCATGTTAAACTCCCGTTATTACATGTATTTATCAAAATACGATTGGACCTTGCCAGCCCAAGATAATGCATAACGTTCATACTCATCACTTTCAACAACAAATTCTTGGTAGTTGCCCATATTATCTGCTTCAGCATCCCACCCAATCATCATAATAACAATTGTTTTTATATCAGTTCCATAAATTTCATTATGTGCTTCGGCATATGCCGCACCTTGTAAAAAGTAATCGTCAATCCATTCACGTTTCTTTGGCTTACGAGATGTTTTGAAATCAATAATAGCAGGTTTGCCTTTCCATACACCAACACAGTCTGTCGTGCCGGCATAGAGACCAGGATAATATAGTGGAACTTCTGTTCCCCATACTTCATCTAAATTTGATAAACCCTTTTCAATGACAATCTCTGATAACTCTCTTGCCATCTGATGAATAAGATTTGTGCCATTAGGTCTATCTTCTTCTAAGATAAATCTTTCTAAATGTAAATGTACTTGTGTTCCAATACCAGTAGCAAGTCGCATGATTCTATCTGCTTCTTCGTTTCCGACACGTTTGCGCCATTCGAATATTGCAGTTTTATCTTTTAATGCGTCAAGTACAGTGGTTACACTGGGTAAAGGCTGTCCGTCGGGCGTTTGATAATGACGACTGCCTTTAATATTGACTCGTTCTAGAGGATTATAGGTAAATTTTTCTTTAAGCATAGTATCATTATACTATACTTTGAATGATAAAGCAAGAGTTTTTACAAATTTTCTTTGATTTCTTCTATTAACTGTGCTTTAGTATGGCGTCTGTCTAATTGAATACCAAGATTTTCTTCAGCCCACATATCGATTTGCTTTTTAGTCATTGATTGAAAATTAACTTCTGGCATCTCTGATGGTGCTTGTGTTGCCGCTACTATTGTCTCGCCTACTGCAATTGATACGATTTCACTTGTTGCGATTGCATTTTCTAAATCTTTTCTTTCTTGTTCAGCAACTCTGCCCATGAATTCACGATGTCTTTTTGCGTCTTGAACTTCTTTTCTAATTTCTCTCTTTTGTGGAGAAAGTTTTTCTAATGGATCCTGTTTATCTTTTTTAATCTTATCAATGTGGTCTTTCATCTCTTCTTTAGAGATAGTTTTCATTTCGCCTTTAATTATAAATGCCATTATTTTTTCACCTTATTCTTTGCTGTTTTGACTGCCAGTTTACGTACTGAGTCTTTGTCAGCCTTGTCATTTTTACTATACCTACTATCTAATTCTATAGTATCTACTGTAACTTTAGATATGTAATTGCTATTAGATAACAAATCTACCATGGATTCTGCATCAATTGTATATCCCATCGCTGATAATTCACGAATCATCATGTCCATAGATATTGAAGGAATATCATTTGCCTTCAACGAAATGAGATAAGCATTAATGTCACCTTTTAACTGTGCATTATAGTTTGCTTTCTCAAGTAAAAGCGTAGCGATTTTCATGTTACGCTCTTTCTTCTCTGCCTAACGGACTATCCTCTTCACCTGATGCTGATTCATCACCACCAATATCTGCTGTTATATCGTCTGCAAAGTCATCACCCATATCACCACCAAGGTCAACATCACTCATGTCATCAGCCATCTTTTCGCCTGATAGTACAAGTGTTGCATCTGATACTGCATCTTTGGCAGAACGTGCTTGTCCTAGTAAACCATTAATTGCATCATCAACTGAACCTCTAAACGTTGCCGCTTGGTCTGGACCATGTGAGTATTGCATTTCGTCTGCTAGTGGACCGATTTGGTCATTTTGAATTTTGCCTAGTTTCTCAATTACGTCTTGTAATTCATCAACAATGCCTCTTGCAGCCATTGTGATTTCTGCCTCAGCCGCATCAACTTCAAGTAGAGCATTTAACTCTTCCATTAAAGTCTTTTCTAAGTTAGTTTTTTCCATTTTATTTCCTTGGTTATTAAATTTAATTACATTCCGTATAGTTCAGTTGCTTCTTCCCAACCATCATGTAACTTTTCAAGTTGTTCTTTCATTCTATATAAGTCACCAGTACCTGCTTTGTCGCCGGTATTGAAAAATAAATGACTATTCTTTGCTCTATAGTCTATTGCGTACTCTAGTTGAGTCATACAGGCTATTAATTTGTCTTTGGCACTAGCCAACTGGGAATCATTCTTGTATCTATAATGTTCGATACCCTTTTCTTCTTCTTCATCTTCTTCTACTGTTTCAATCTCTGGACTAGCGTCACTGGTAGTTATATCGCCAGTCTCTGGTAAGTCCAAGTGTGCCTCAGTAACTTCTTCTTGTGTACGAGATGATGAAGTGTCTTCACCGTGGGCTTTTAATAATGAAGTGATTGTCTCAATCATAAGCATGTTTTCAACATACTGCTTATTCATATAACCTTGTTTTTTTAACTCAACTTTTTCAGCCTCTAGGACCTTTTTCGCTTCGTGTAACTTATCAAAGTCTCCGTCGACTTCGTAACCGAAGTTCTTCTTAAGATATTCATTCATACGTGATGAAATGTGAACATCTGTCGAATTAAAAAATTTGTTTGTACTTAAATTCATAATAAATCCCAATATTGATACATATTACATGTATTTATCTTTTTAACGCATAAATGTATTTATGCATTCGTATATTACTATTATATTAAAGGATTATGTTTTCGTAAAGATTAGATATTTTACGTTTGAGTTTACTAGCCTCATGCTTTGATTGTGAGAACCTTGCTTGAGCAATATCCATTCTGCCTTCGTTAACTGCACGTTTGGCAACTTGATATGAATGCTTATGCTGTACTGCACTAGTATAATGACGTTCAAATAATTGATTAATTCTAATTATTTCCATAATTTCTGGCGAATTGATTGTTTTGCCTTCATTAAGATGATTAGCGATACAACAAACTGTCTCATATAATTGGATATCTTGGAATAATATAGAATCACTACGAGTATCAAGTATATCGTATCTATCTTCTTTATTCTTCTCTACTGAGTACGCTCCAACTTTAACGCCTTTTTCAGTTTTAGTAGATTCAGTAATTGTTTTCTTGACCTTATGTGCTACACTCGTTGCTGCCTCATTAAAGCCTTTCATAATTTTTGCCATAGCGTCAACGTCTGCACGTTTTACGCCTGGTGAAATATCTACTGGGTGTGATGAATCAGATTGAGGTTGTGCCTCTTCTAATTTAACTTTTTCGCCATTCATAACTTTCATTAGATTAGCCATCATGTTTACATCTTTTTTAGTTGGTACTGACATTAGAACTCCTAGTTGTTAAACAGTTTTATATCCACGCAAAGTAGGAACTAATACACCTTTGTGTACTAATTTCTCTGCCATGACTTCTTCTCGTCCTGACAATTGCGATTCGTTTACGTAATCTCCTTCAGAGAAGTATCTGGTTATCAAATCTTCCTCTTCCTCGGTTATCATTACAAATAATCCACCTAATATCTCTTTTAATTTCAAAGTATTATTCCTCTGGTTGATTTTTGAGTTTATTAAGTAAATTTCTAAACTGTATTCTAGTATCTGGGTTCATTGCCAAACTATCTAGGTTAGCGGCTTGATGAGCCAATGCTTGGCGCTGGATAGGAGTAAGTACTTCTCCTTGTTCTGCTTTGTCAATTGCATTTGCTGCCATCTGTGCTGTTGCACCGCCTAAATTATCTCTTCCAAGTCTTTGCATTGCTTGTGTTCTTTGCGACTTTAACTTTGTATTAGCCGCACTTATATCTGCATCTGATGGTTCTTCAGCACCACCTTCTCCACCTTGGGAGCCTGTGCTATACGCTTCGTCTAATGCTTTCCATTCATCATGTGACAAATAAATATCTGTGTCTGGGTCTAAGTATTTACCTTCTTTATTATCGTAATATACTACTTTGCCAGATTTAGTCATAATAGGACCTTCTAGTCCATCACGTTCTTGGTATTTGTCTCTGTCCATATCTGGAAGTCGAGACCAACCCTCTTTTACTTTTGATTCATTTGCATATTGATTATCGTATGCATCTGGATAAACTTTATCTAGTATTTCCCAGTATTCATCATAGTCATACATCTTATCATCTACTTCTACATCCATAGGATAAGCATCAAAGTTTTCTTTGTGGTCATCAACATAATCTTTTATGTCTGCCGCAATACTATTCAGTCTGTCAGCAGTCATTGGTCCAAAACCTTCAGACAAACCCATCATATTTTCAATAGTAGATGCATCTTTAGATTTTAATGCAGTCATCACTTTAATATAATCAGAAAAAGATAATGTTTTCATTCTTGATTTAACATCTTCTAGTGGAGAATCAATAAGACTAGCAATGTCCTGCAATCTATCATCTAGACCTTCAGCAAACATTGTTTTTTCTATTTTATCTTTTAATGACATCATATTCTCCTTTATCTTCTATTTAGTGTCTTTAAACGCTTACTCGCTGGATTCATTCTACGAGTCATCTTAGCCTTACGTTTCATTCTTGCACCCATTTTTGCTTTTGTTCTTGCTAATGTGAAGCGTTTCTTCATATTAACTGGTTTAAAGCAGGCACCAGGGGTTGTCACTGTCTTACCTTTAAGTCTTCCTGAGCCACATCTATATTTACGAACGATTGAACGTCCTTTTCTAGCATAAACTAGTTTGGCTTCGTATAATTCTTTTGAAATCTCTTCAAATAACATAGTAATCTCTTAAAATATCTTAAAAAATTGTGCAAATATGGCAAGTAGCATTGTAGAAAACAACGTTCCTGCGGTCCATACTAGCATTCTTTTTACTTCACTAAAACCTTTATCCATTTCAACTTCGTTCTTTTCAATCTTATTATTAATATCTTGCAACGCCTTATTAAAATGGTGATACCTCTCGTAACATACTGCCACGTGAGTCTCTAAACTCTCTGCCTCTAAATGTGCTAATCTTGGTTCTTTATCAGCCATGGTAGCATCTCCCTCAGTTAAATTAAATTTCTAATTGTATTTATCATTTGGTGCCAGAAATTATATCCATCCAAAACGACAAAAGAGGACTTAGTCCTCTTATGTTTGAATTAATTAAATTAATTAGTTTAAAGTATATCTGACATAGTAAATTCTACGTTTGAAGTAGATAAAGCAACACTATCGATTGTTGTTCCATGGATAAGTTCTTTTAGAATAGCAACATTATCACCACTACGATGAAAAACGCCAGTATGTTCTACTGCAAACTTAAAAATAAATCCAGAACCCGTTAATGTAGGTGCAAGACCGTTTAATGTAACTGCTAAAGGATTATTCATAATTGTTGGTTGTGCTACCAATGATAAAATATTTACAATATCATCTAGATTCTGTTGTGATTGGTCTAATATACTACCAGTGTGGGTAATATCCAATGTCTTTACATACATCGAATAGAAGTTTAAATTACCTGATAGATTTTCACTTGCCGATACGGCTCCGTGTATTCTTGCCATAATTATTTCTCCGAACTTTTATATATAGTATTTATCTAAATTTATAAGATAATTAAGTCGTGTCACTATTAGATATAAGACCTCTATCTAATGTATATGATGCTGTATCACTATCAGTAATAGAACCATAATTCGTGTTGAATACGTCATCAGTTTCAGTGATTAAGCCCATATCTCTGGAATCATTTGCTGGAGTCATACCACCAAGTTTGACCCAAGATGCGCCATTATACCCCTCAAAAGTATCTATGTCAGAATTGAAACGCATCATACCAACAACACCTGTACCTGGTCGTTGTGCTGTTGTTCCTACTGGCATAACGATAGCACCAGTTGGCGTCATCTCTGTTCCGTTTAATACAGGACTAGTAAGAGTTTTATTTGTAAGTGTTTCAGTTCCTGTTAAAGAAACGAAACTTTCACCTTGCATAGCAGTATTAAATTCTGCAAGTGTACCTGAAAGAGCATTAGAATCTAAATCTAATGTTTTATTTGTTAATGTGTCTGTTGTTGCTCTTGCAACTAATGTATCTGTTGCATTTGGTAATTGAAGAGTTCTGTCTGCTGTTGGGTCTACAACTGTTAAAGTTGTTTCATATTCATTTGAAGTCGCACCTTCAAACTTTAAATTATTTTGAACTTGTATCTCTGTTGAGTTTACTGTTGTGGTTGTACCTTGAACTGTTAAGTTACCAGTTACAGTTAAATCTGATGCGGTAGTAATTCCTGACCAAGCATTTGATACACGAAACTTTACTGTGCCATTCGATGTATCAAACCAAACGTCATTCGTGTTTATCGTGTAAGTACTACTCGGATCCGCATCTCCTTGATAGAAGGTGGTTCCAGATTTACCAATCTTAAAATAAGGGACACTAGTCCCTCTCGCATTAATTGTTACAGCCATCATCGTTCCTCAACGTTCGTTTAAATAAAGTCAGTCCTAATAAATTAAGTCTGTCGTTAAAGATGTTTTGTTCTGTATGTATTTATCTTAAACTGAGAATATTAACTCAGTTGTTACTGGGCTAAACAAATTTTACATAAAAAAAGGGATCCCGTAGGACCCCTTTTCATATCACCGAGTGATAATTGTTTTACAGTTTACTCACAAATTAGATTTGCTTGTATTCCGCAGTAACAATTATAGCACCAGTTGTTGGTGAAGCAGATGCGCCACTATTCTGTAAAGTACCAGTAATAGTTGCACCGCCAGATGTTGCAGTTTCAAAACCTAAGTCAACAATATATAAACCGCCCTCAGAAAGGTCAGCATCAGTTGTTGCCATTAGAGTATTTGAACCGTCAGAAACGACTAGTTCGTCACATCCAACAAACGCAGTAGTAACTTTTGCAGAAATACGACTTACGAAGTAAGTTTTGCCTGCAATGTTAGCCATTGTGCCGATTGTAAATGAAGATGAACCATTTGCTGAGAATACAACACGTCTTGTACCAGAAGAACCTGAAGTTGATGCTTTATCATCTACATATCCTTTTGATGCTAGTGCGTGATCCGCACCACCTGACATATCATAACCTGAAGGTGCTAGTACTAGACCAGACCCTTTAGGAGCAAGATTCATATTAACGTTTGTACCACCAGCCATTGCTAGTTCTACGCCGCCAATACCATTAGTTACAGTTAAAGAGTCAGTTGCACTACCAGTCTCTACAAAAGTAGCGATTGCTGTGTCGTCTGCACCTTTAATTTGAACGTTTCCGTCCGCTGAACCACCGTTACCACCTTTAAGGATAGTTGAACCAGAAGCGTTGCCGCCTGTTCCATTACCACCTTTAAGGACTAAGTCACCAGCAGCCGCCGAAGCAGAATCACCACCACCTACTGTTAAGTCAGTATCGTTTTCACCTTGAATTAAGGCTTCACCAGATTGACCAACAATAAATACGTCACCGCCGTCTTGGCCTTGTAGATACATATCTACAGCACCAGATGCCGCTGAGTTTTTAGCAGTTAATGTTACTTTACCAGTTGCGTTAGTTATAGCAATATATTCGCCAGAACCTGAAGTAACGCCAGTACCGTCAATAGCAACAACACCAGTTGAATTACGTAGGTGTCCTACATATTCCATACCGAATGCTGAACCATCTGAAGTGATGACTTTATTATCAGAACCTACAGAAGATATACCAGTACCACCGTTAGCGACTGGAGTTACGCCAGTTACGTCAGCAGTCATATCGACTTTTGCATAACCTAGAGTACCTGAAGCACCAACTTTAAGTACAGTTGAGTTAGCACCTTTCGCCAATTCTGTTACTGTACCACTTTGCGTCAACATCATAGAGTTAGCCGCGAATGCTGAAGTATCAGAACCCGTACCACCCATGCTTGCCGCAAGGTCTGTTGCTAGAGTGATTTCATTTACAGTCAAATCATTAACAGTTAGGTCAGCCTTAGCCGCGCCTACGTTAAGTTCAAATGCATTTGAAGTTTCATTCCAAAAAACAACAGCGTTATCATCATCACCACGCTCAATCGTAACACCAGCATCAGCAGTAGCCGAACCAGTAGCGTTTGAGTTAAGAACGATATTATTATCTTCGATATTTACAATCTCAGATAAAGTTGTAGTTACTGAACCAGAAACTGTTAAGTTACCAGTAATTGAAGCATTACCTGTTACAGATAACGAAGCAAGAGTTGAAGCACCGGCAGTTAGTGCGTTAGCACCAAAGTCACCAGCAACACCAAATGTTGCAGTCGAATCAGACAAAGTTAACTTGTTACCAGTTGCATTATCATCAATACCAGTTGACGCAAAGTCAGATATAGTACCACTATGCACTTTATCACCAGAAATCTGGTTAGCACCTAGTGTTAGAGTACCCGAAGATACGTCTAATGAACGACCTGCACCAACAGTAATATCATAACCAGACATTGTGTCGGCAGAACCTGACAATGAAGCGTTAGAAATAGTACCACCGTGAATTGCATCACCAGAAACTGAGTCACTACCAAGTGTCAAAGTCTGACCAGTAAGGTCAATACTTGTACCACTAATAGCACCACCAGTTATAGTAACGTTACCTGAGTTTAGGTTAGTTGCTGTTGCTGTAGTCAATGAAGCAGTACCACCAGTTATGGCTGCACTTGCTGTTGTCATTGTTGAGAATGTACCAGCCGCAGATGCAGTTGCACCAATAGCCGTTCCATCAATAACACCACCATTAACATCAACGTCTGCAAATGTACTTGTACCAGCAGAAGTTACGTTACCAGTTACATTACCAGTTACTGCACCAGTGTGAACACCAGCAGAGTTACCAGTTACATTACCAGTTATGTTACCTACAAAATCAGTAGATGTTACTGAAGTTAATCCAGCAAGGCTTGCCGCAGTTCCACCAAGTGAAATCGCAGTTGAACCAATTTGAACGTCACTATTTGATAGTTTAGCGTTACCAATTGCACCAGCCAACATTGTTTCAGTTACTGTTCCAGTGTCAGTTGTATAAACACCATTAGTTACTGTTCCAGCATTACCAGAAATATCACCAGTTACATTACCAGTTACATCACCAGTTACGTTACCAATTACTGCACCAGTATGAACACCTGCAGAAGCACCAGTTAAATCACCAGTTACATCACCAGTTACATCACCAGTTACGTTACCTGTTAAAGCACCAGTAAAACCACCAGATGCAGATACAGTTGTACCTACTACTGAGCCAGTATGAATACCAGCAGAGTTACCTGTTAAGTCACCAGTTACATTACCAGTTACATTACCAGTTACTGCACCAGTATGAACACCAGCAGAGTTACCTGTTAAATTACCAGTTATACCATCTACTTTCAAGTCAGCATATGCTGAACCTACTTTTAGTTCAAACAAATCACCAGTATCGTTCCAAAGAACAGTTGCATCATCAGACGTACCACGGTCAATGCTGAAACCTGAAGTTCCTGCAGTAACACCAGCACCTGACTCACCACTGTTAAGAACAATCGTGTTATCAGTAATTGTAGTGTTAGTTGAGTTAATTGAAGTTAAAGTACCAGAAACTGTTAAGTCACCTGTAACTGTAACATCAGCACCAAAAGTAACACCAGCATCTGCCACAGTTACCTGTGTAGAAGTTGCGTTATCATCAATACCAGTTGAAGTAAAGTTTGAATATGTACCGCCGTGAAGTGAATCACCAGATACAGAGTCAGCAGTAAGAGTCAACGTTTGACCAGAAAGGTCAATTGCTGTACCACTTATTGTACCACCATTAATGTCAACTGAATCAGAAGTCATCGTAGTGAATGTACCAGCCGCAGATGCATTCGCACCAACAATTGTTCCATCCATAGCACCGCCGTTAACGTCAACAGTTGTGAACGTTGAAGTTCCAGTTGAAGTTACGTTACCAGTTACATTACCAGTGTGAACACCAGCAGAGTTACCAGTTAAATTACCAGTTACATTACCAGTGTGAACACCAGCAGAGTTACCAGTTAAAGCACCAGTTACATCACCAGTTAAATCACCAGTTACAACACCGTCTTTAAGTAAAACACCATCAACAGTTACACCAGCGTTACCAGTTCTTTCACTAATTGTGTCAGAAACCATTGCAACAGTAGCCGTAACTGAACCAGTTACACCAACATCACCAGCAATATCCATTGGAGCCGAAACTGCAATGTTAGAACCAGAGAAATTATCTAGTGTATTTGTTTTCAGAGTACCTGAAGCATCAATGTTAGTACCAGAAATAGCCGCTGCCACGTTTGCACCAATAGTTGCGCCATCAATAGCACCACCATTAATATCAACTGAACCAGATTCCATAGTTGTAAATGTACCAGCCGCTGAAGAAGTACCACCGATAGCAACGCCATCCATATTACCACTTGAAGCATCGATATCAACAACACCGTCAACGTCTAGAGTTTTACCTGCACCAACAGTAATATCAAATGCTGAGATAGTCTTGCCTGCGCCACCTGTAAGGTTCGCTGAGTCAATTGTACCACCAGAAACTGAATTACCAGAGATTTGGTCGTTTGCTAGAGTTAAAGTACCACCTGAAATGTCAATTGAACCGCCAGTTATAGCAACAGAACCTGCCGCTTGAACAGCCATCGAACCTAAACCTAGGTTTGAACGAGCAGTTGTCTTGCCACCGGCACTAGATGCATCAACACCTAAACCACCGTTTGTTAATGGTAAAGCGCCAGAAACTGCATCAGAAGATGTTAAGTTAATTGCACCATAAGCCACACCATTTGAACCATCAGAAAGTAGTGCTTGACCAGTAGTCGAAGTACCTCTAATAGTTAATTGGTCTGAACCATTAATTTCCACATAAGTATCGTCAACATTAACATTAAACGTGTTACCTGATTTAGATAAACCGTTACCTGCTGTCAACTGACCAGTACCAGTGAATTGTGTAAAAGCAACAGCAGTTGAACCAACAGTAACAGTACCGTTAGTAGAACATACGAAGCCTTGGTCAGAGTTTGTAGAACCTTCTTCAACAAAGAAGAATGCGCCAACGAACTCACCAGTAGCATCCATATCAGTAGCACGTGTTAAACCACCCACTGCATATGTATAGATACCGTTTTCTGAACCAGTAGTCTGGTTCTTAAGTAGGATTCTGTCACCAGTTGCCAACGTAACACCGTCAAGTGTTGTTGCAGGTGAACCTACTGTAATGTTGCCTGTAGATGCCGCACGAACTGAATCTTTTACATCTAGTCCTTGAGCAATTGAGTCAACATACGACTTATTTGCCGCATGGTCATCCAAAGTTGGAGTTGCAACGTTCATGTTACCTAAAGTAGAACCGTCAGTTGTTACTTTGAAAAGGGAATTTCCCGAATCATATACAACACGACCGCCCGACTTACCGAACTGAACATCAGCACCTATACCGCGGATACCAAAGTTTTTTATATCAGCCATTATTATCTCCTATAATTAGCCATTGTTATTAATTAATCCATGGACCATTCCACGGAATAATATACATAACTTTTTATTTACTTATTTTTATTTTTTATACATCGGAAGGATTCTCAATGTACTGCACGGAAAAGTCTCATGCATTTGAATACTCGGAAGATATCTCAAGTATCGTAAGTGTTTTTCTTTATCACTTACAATTGTATTTATGAAAAAGCGAGGAAATATTATGTTTAGACATAAAAAAAGCCCTCATAAAGAGGGCTTTTTAACTTAATTAAAAGTTTATGTATTAGCCAATGATTGCTTCTACTGTAGTTACTGCACCTGTAACGCCGTGAGCGTCAGTACCGATTGCTGTATACTCAACGCCTTGTAGAGCGATGAATAGTACGTCAGTTGTACCAGCAACAAATGCCGAACCGTCTGCTGTACCTGAACCTGCAACTGTGTGACCTAAGTTACCCATTGCTGAGTAAATAGAGCCCATGTTAGCCGCTGTCATGTTTGTTAGTGCTAATTTAACGATTGTAGTTGTTGAACCTAGACCGTTACCTTGTCCACCTAGTGTATTTGAATCTGCCATGTTAATTTCTCCTTAAGAAATGTTTATTATTTTAACCGTAAGATAGTATCTCTTGGTTGTTCTGTTAGGGGGTTATGTTACCCTTACACTCTTATTTATCAAATAATGTAGGAAATAAAGATGAATGTTAACGAGTTTTATTGGTCTGTGCGAAGTTTTCTATCTGTGACATATGTTGTTTGTCCCAGTTTGTTTCCTATTGCTTTAGCGCCTCTATAGGCGGCATATGCTCCAGCGGCTTTGACGATTGGCTTATCCCAGATTGATTTAACTGTTTCTTTAGCAGTCTTACTATCTTTGTGCATATAATTGCCACGTTTCTGTAGTTTCAAAAGAGCAGGCATTATCTCTGCAAGTCTTGCCTTTCTACGCATATATTGAACTAATCGTGTGACAACTAGTGCTTTTTGATTTTGACTTAAATTGTCCCAATCTCCTACTAGTCTACGAATTGATTTTAACATACCATCTTGGATGTTAAGATTTCTTTGGTATCTTAGTAAATATCTTGATTCGAATGATGCATCACTCTTATTAGTAGAATAATGAAGTAAAAATCTCAGGATATCTGCTTTCTGTAATGAAAGTCTACCTTTTGCTATTTCATCTTTTTCATTGTCACCAATATCGTTATCTTTGCCCATCAAACGATTGAGAGCCATATACATATCCGTTCCATTTGTTCTAAAATAGTCAAAGTTTCTATAAACCATAGTACGCTTTGCTATATCACCTGCCAATGGGGCGAAATCATAATCTTTATTAAATATATTCAATATAAGAAAGTGAACAAAAACTAATTCAGCGGCGTCATCTATATTGACATCGCCAGCCATCTTTTTTGTTCTAAACAATCTACTTTCAGATAAAGTATTTACAAGTTTTAATTTTGCCATTTTATTTCTCTTTTACTATTTCCTTACATATATCACTTGCATATGTTTTAAAATATCTAGGTGCAAATGCATGTAAAAATACTGCGCCTACTGCCATTTCCATACGAACAGCAATACCAATTGCATGTTTAAAATGCTGCCAGCGTGTCATGTCTGCCTCTTCCAAATGCAATTTACATTTCTTGCTAAACATCATTATTCCTTTTCTTACATATTACTTGTATTTATCTTACTTTTGGGCACCGCTTGTAACTCTTTTACTATTTGGGTGTCTTTTTGTTGTATGAGTGCTATGGCTCATATCTTTCTTAATTGGTCTAGCACCTTTTTTTCTTGGTACAGTGTGTGGTATTGTTCTTTTACCCATGGTATTATTATTAGTAGTTAAAAAATTATCTCTCTTGCCTCATGTTTGCCGCTGTGAATCCTGCTCTGTTTACCAGTTTCACGTCTTTGTCTATTACGTAACCTTCTCCACCTTTCTCGCCATTTGTACTGGCTTCTATGTCTGCTGGTTGAGAATCTAACGTTTTAATAATCTTGTTCTTTGTAGTCATAACACCATTAATGAATTGAAAGATTGCTTCAAATCCATTACTATTTTGTTCAACCCATGCTACTACTCGTTCTTTCTTAGGTCCACTTAGTTTTGATGATTCTACCCATTCACTGAAATTCTTTCCTAGTTTGTCTAGGTTTCCTGCTTTCACACTATTATTAATATAAGTGTAAAGAATATTACCAAAGTCTGCCATTTTTTGCTCTGGCGGAACTGCTAACAACGTATCAATTGCAGTCGCATTTGATTTTAAATAACCTTCTAATCTGTCTACTTCAGGAAGGTCAACACCAGGAGATTTAGTAACATATACAGGAGGCATAATCCATGTTTTGCCTGCTTTAAGTTGCCCCATATCTACATTGCTTTTATTTCCATCTAAGTCAATTACTACATGTACTACAATACCGACATCAAAATTAATTATCTTTTTACCCATATCACTTTTTGCATCTACTGAATATGTAGTTACGTTTGGTTTAAATATAAGTCTGCCATCTTTTGATTGTGGAGTTGCGAACCATAACAAGTCGCCGTGTAAGTATCCTCTGAAATCTTCAGGTATAACACTTTCTACTGTATTCCATATGTTCTTCATCTTTGATGCGAAATCACGTCTGCTATCTTCAATCTCGCCTTTGGCTCTGTTTAAAAACATTTTCTCTAAGTCATCACCACTTGTTACTTTGCCGTTATAACCTTTTGCACCAAAACCACTTTTATCTGTAAGTACGAATTCACCATTTTCATTACGACCGAAGATAACGGCTGGTGAGCCATCCCATTTGATACTGATTGATTTTGGAGAAGTTTCTACTTGATGTAGTTTAGCGATTGCCTTTTGACCACCTACTGCACCATCCCAGATAATCAAGTCTTCTATGTGTTGTATTCTTGCACCTTCTTTTGCGTCTTCTTTAATAGCACTATCAATAAGGTCTTTCATTCTCTTATGAAAACCTATTTGTTTATTACGAGGTTTTCTTGGTCCTCTGAATCTTCTTTCTAAACCTGCGCCTAGTATGTCTCTAACTTTCATATCATTTCTTCCCGTATGGGTCTTCGCCCGTTAAATGAGGACGAGCAAACCACAACTTAAACCAATCTTTTGTACCTGGTTTTATTTTATGCTTCTTTTGATACTTTGATTTTTTAGTACCCGTATAGGAAATGTTCTCCTGCGTACTATCTTCCATTTGATATGGCTTATAGATACCTGCTAAGACTTTTAATTCTTCTAATTGTTGTTCAAGATTCATCTTTTCTCTTCGCATGAGTTATTCCACGTTTGAATTTTCTCATGTCTCCAGTACGAATGCTATTAACAAGACGTTTGGTTAAATCCACAGCAATATCATCATCAAATTCACGGTGAATGAATTCAATTAGATTTATTGCACCAGAAATGATATGTTCGCCTTTTTGTTCGACAAATCTCTCTGGCTCATTTTTAGAAATAGCCATTGAATTTAATTCTTCAAATAGACTTCTACGTGGTTTCTTAGTCATAAAATAATTCTCCTACCAGTATTTATCAATTATCGTTAAATGGGCTTGCTTTTTTCGACTTAACCATCGCACGAAGA
>Ga0209482_1001380_pt1 | contig 16854 bp, 10 predicted proteins | sample CoawatmetaG10DNA_FD_187512 | JGI IMG/M metagenome (GOLD analysis project Ga0209482, IMG submission 187512) | Marine microbial communities from the West Antarctic Peninsula - Coastal water metaG104-DNA (SPAdes) (version 2) | ecosystem: Environmental > Aquatic > Marine > Coastal ...
AAACAAAGTTTATCAATAAAAAAATTAAGAAGTTTTATTGAAACTTCCTTGGCATACTTAGATCACACTATTTCGGCTAATAAAAGAAAAGATAACCTATACCATGCTTACAATTTAATGTCGATAAAAGGAAATGATAAGGTTATTATTTCAAATTTACCAGAAATGTTAGAAGGCCAAGTAGCAATATTAAGCTCAGGATATCTTTCAGCAACAGAAAGTTTAAAAGTATTGGACAGTCTAAAGCAAAGTAAGTTGTTTAGAGTTGATCAATCTAGTTACATTTTGTACCCTAATAAAGACTTAGGACGTTTTATTGAAAAAAATAACATTTCTAAAGAAAATGTTCTAAAGTCAATTTTATTACAAAAGTTGATTGAAGATGGCAATTATCAAATTGTCAATAAAGATTTATTGGGAGGATACCATTTTAACGAAAACTTCAATAACGCAAACTGTTTAAAAAAAGCTTTAAAAATTCTTCCCAAGCACTACAACAGTCTTGTAAAAAATGAAATGTCAGAAATTCTTCAAATTTTTGAAGAAGTGTTTGATCATAAATCATTTACAGGAAGATCAGGAACGTTTTTTGGATATGAAGGTCTTGGCTCTATTTATTGGCATATGGTTTCAAAGCTTTTATTAGCAGTATTTGAAGTCATTAAGTCAGCTAATCAGCAAAATGATGATAAAGTGATAGTTGATAAGTTAATTGATCATTATTTTGAAATAAATGAAGGAATTGGAGTTAAAAAATCTCCTAAGTTATACGGGGCTTTTCCAACAGACCCTTATTCGCATACACCAGAAGGAAAGGGCGCACAGCAGCCTGGAATGACAGGTCAGGTAAAAGAGGACTTATTAAGTAGGTTTGGGGAACTGGGTATTCAAATTGACAAGGGCATCCTTTGCTTTAACTCTGAAATTTTAAAAAATGATGAGTTTCTAAAAAAGGATCAAATATTCAATTATATAACTCTTGACAAAAAAAGTAGTTCAATTAAGCTATGTAAAAACTCTATAGGATTTACATATTGTCAAGTTCCAATTATATACCAAAAATCAAATGTTTCAAAAGCGATTGTTTATTTAAACAGTGGAAAAACTATTGAATTCATGAGCAATAAACTAGATAAAAAAATTAGTTTATCAATTTTTAAAAGAACTAACGAAGTTAGCAAGGTTGTGGTGTTTATTTTAAAAAATAATTTCCAAACATAATAGAGTTAATTATGAAAAATCTATTAAGATATAATGTTGTGTTACTGTTGTTAATCAGTATTTTAATTTCTTCTTGTGAAAACAAAAAAGAATTAAGTATTAGGGATAAATCAGCATCTGAAATCTTAGGAAATCCAAATTATTTGGCAATTTCGTACGGTGGTTACAGAAATACAACTCGTGATATTCAACCTACTATTCCAGAGTTAAAAGAGGATCTTAAAATTCTATCTGCTATGGGAGTGAAAATTTTAAGAACTTATAATTTACAATTAGAGCAAGCTCCAAATATTTTAAAAGCAATTAGAGAACTGAAAACTGAAGATTTATCTTTTGAAATGTATGTTAAATTGGGTGCTTGGATTGATTGTGAAAATGCATGGACCTCAAATCCAAATCATGATAAAGAAGATGAATCTGCTAATTCAATTGAAATTCAAAAAGCAATAAATTTAGCAAATTTATACCCTGATATTGTAAAAATTATTGCTGTAGGAAATGAAGCTATGGTTCATTGGGCATCGAGTTATTATGTTCAGCCTACAGTTATTTTAAAATGGGTAAATCATTTACAAAATTTAAAAAATCAAAATAAACTTTCTAAAACCCTTTGGATAACAAGCTCAGATAATTTTGCATCCTGGGGAGGAGGAGATTCTTCTTATCACTCAAAAAGTTTGAAAGCCCTTATTGATGCAGTAGATTATATTTCAATGCATACATATGCCTTTCATGACACTCATTACAACTCAGATTTTTGGGAATTAAGTGAAAGTAATAAAGCTCAATTTTCAGAAATGGCTTTAATAGAAAAATCTATGGAAAATGTTTACTCTCATTCTGTTTCACAGTATAATAGTGTTAAGAATTATATAAATAGTCTTGGGATCAAAAAACCAATCCATATTGGAGAATTAGGTTGGGCTACTGTATCTAGTGGTTTTTATGGTAAAAAAGGATCTCATGCAGCTGATGAGTTAAAGCAAGCAATTTATTTTAAGCAAATGCGAGAATGGACTAACTCAGAAGAAATTTCTTGTTTTTATTTTGAAGCATTTGATGAACCATGGAAAGATCCAACAGGAAACTCAAATGGTTCTGAAAATCATTTCGGCTTATTTACTGTTGAAGGAAAAGCAAAATATGCTCTTTGGGATAGCGTAGACAATGGAGTTTTTAAAGGATTAACAAGAAATGGAAATTTAATCGAAAAAACATACAATGGTAGTCGAAAAAATTTATTGAAAGATGTGTTAATTCCCAAGTTAATTAAATCAAAATTAAAGATAAGTGAAAATAATTAACATAATAATAGCATTTGTTTCATTTATTTCTGTTGAACCAACAAGTTATAATAATTATGAAATTGACGTAGTAACCACCTCTAAAAGACAACTATTGTTGAATAATATCCCTTACTTCATAAAAGGAGTTTGTTATCATCCAGTTCCTAAAGGAAGCACCAAAAGAAGCTTTAGTAGTATTGATCAAGATCTGAGTTTAATGAAAGAGGCAGGGGTTAACACCATAAGAGTTTACGAACCAATTGATCAAATCGAAGTTTTAAATAAAATTGAACAAGCTGGCATTAAAGTGATTATTAGTTTTGGGTTTAATCAAAATGGTTATTATGATATTTTATCTGGAACTTTTATTGACTATATAAACAAGTTTAAAAATCATAATGCTATTTTATTTTGGGAATTAGGTAATGAGTATAACTATCATCCAGAATGGTTTGATGGGGATGTTAACAACTGGTATGATGCTCTTAATAAATCTGCACTTTTAATTAAAGATAACGATAAAAATCATCCTGTAGCTACAGCACACGGTGAATTGCCCGATTCAGAAGCTTTAAGTTCTAATACCAATATTGACATTTGGGGATTAAATGTTTATAGGTGGGATGACCCCTCCTCAATATTTAAACAATGGGAATTAGTAAGCGATAAGCCAGTCTATCTTTCAGAAGCAGGAAGCGATAGTTATATGACAATTGAAAAAAATGGTTATTTAAAAGGTGAAAATCAAAAAGCACAAGCTGATGCAAATTCTAAAATAATTGATGCTGTGTTTCAAAATTCTGAGATTGTTTCTGGACTGTTTGTTTTTTCATTTTTAGACGGATTATGGAAAGCAGGAAACCCAGAAAAACAAGATATAGGTGGGTGGGCTCCAAATAGTATGGGAGTTCCCTATGACGGAGCGCCAAATGAAGAGTTTTGGGGGATTATAGACATAGATAGAAATAAAAAAGAAACATTTAATGTTTTGAAAGACAAGTTTAATAGATAGTATTATAAAAAATAGCAATAAATCCTCAATCTATAAAAATGGTTGTTATACAAACTAATAAAATATGAGAAATTCTAATTCAGAAGTTTCAATTAAAGTTCCAATGAGTCAAAAGATCGCTTTTGGTTTTGGGATGCTAGCCAATCAAATGTTTCCTGCAGCTCTTGGAATTTTCATGGTAGTTCTTGTACAAGATTTAGGTTTTCCTCCTTTATTATGGGGACTTATTTTCTTTTTACCACGTTTTTTTGATGCAATAACAGACCCAATAATGGGGTTTATTTCTGATAATACAAAATCAAAGTGGGGAAGAAGAAGACAGTATGTTTTCATTGGAGCAATAGTAATGGGTGTATCATTTATAGCAATGTGGCAATTGTTTGCTGAAAATGGATTGACTTATAATTTTTGGTATTTTTTAATATTATCATTTGTATTTTATCTTGGTTTAACCATTTTTAGCGTGCCTTATGTTGCAATGGGTTATGAAATGAGTAATGATTTTCACGAACGAACAAAAATAATGGCCGTTGCACAGTGGATTGGCCAATGGGCCTGGATTATAGCTCCTTGGTTTTGGGTTATAATATATGATCCAACTTGGTTTGAAAATGCAGAATCAGGGACACGAGAATTGTCAATTTATGTAGGAATTGCCTGTACAATTTTAGCTATTATTCCAGCAATTTTTATAAAAAGTAGATCAACGTTATCTGATGATAATTTAAAACCCTTAACAACTTCAAATTTTAAAAGCAGTATAAAAGATATTGTAAAAACATTTATAGATGCTTACAATAATAAACCTTTTAGAAAATTATGTATTGCTACGTTTTTAGTTTTTAATTCTTTTCAAACTATTGCAGCTTTTTCCTTTTTTATAATAGTGTATCATTTGTTTAATGGAGATGCAACAGCAGCTGGTTATTGGCCTACTCTACATGGTTCTGTAGGAGCTTTAGTTACTACTTTTTTAGTAATACCTGTTGTTACAAAAATGTCTCAAAAAGTTGGTAAAAAGAATACATTTATGATTTCTCAAGGAATTTCTGTTATTGGATATGTATTGTTTTGGTTTTTATTTATCCCAGGTAAACCATATATGTTTTTGTATGCTTTACCATTTTTTTCGTTTGGAATTGGAGGTTTGTTTACCCTTATGATGAGTATGACTGCGGATGTTTGTGATTTAGATGAGTTAAATAATGGTTTGCCAAGAAAGGAAGGAACTTTTGGAGCACTCTATTGGTGGATGGTTAAGTTTGGATCAGCATTAGCAGGCTTATTTAGTGGATTTATTATGGCCTACGTTGGTTTCACACCTGATGTTGCTAATCAACCTGACGAAGCAATTACTGGTTTAAGAATTTTTTATTCATTAGTTCCTATTATTGGAACATTAACAGCTATGTATGTGATGAAAAATTATGATTTAACAGAAAAACGTGCTAATGAAATTTCAAAAATTTTATCAAGTCGTAGAAATAAAATATAAGTTCAATTATAAAGTAAAATTAACCCATAGAATTTTTTAATGTAGGTTACATATAAACTTAAACAGATAGTTAATAGTGAAAATTTATTTTAACAATATCAATCTAAAAATAATATTATTATTCAGTTTGTTATTTGTTAATTTTTCTTTTTCCCAAGGCCTTAAGACAAGTGGAAAAAAAATAATTAATAAACAAGGTGACGAGGTTCTTTTAAGAGGAATGGGCCCTGGAGGTTGGCTTGTTATGGAAGGCTATATGAATCAGTCTGCTGGTTTAGCTGGCCCTCAACATGAAATAAAAAGTAAACTCATTGAATTGATGGGGGCTGAAAAGACAGAAATTTTTTTTAAAGAATGGAGAAAAAATCATTTCACTAAAAGAGATGTTGATTCTTTAGCAGCTTGGGGTTTTAACAGCATTAGAATTCCAATGCACTATAACTTAATGACACTTCCAATTGAGGATGAGCCAGTAGCTGGACAACAAACATGGATTGATGAAGGTTTTACTATTATTGATAACGTTTTAGAATGGGCAAAACCTCATAATATGTATGTTATTTTAGATTTACATGCAGCACCTGGTGGACAGGGTTATAATGCCGATATTTCGGATTATGACGATTCAAAACCTTCTTTATGGGAAAGTGAAGCAAATCAAGTTAAAACTATTGCTTTGTGGAGAAAAATAGCTGAAAAATATAAAGACAACCAATGGATTGGAGGGTATGACTTGATAAATGAGACTAACTGGAATTTACCAGGTGGAACTCTATTAAGGCAGTTGTTTGAACAAATAACAACCGCAATTCGTGAAGTTGATAAAAAACACATAATATTTATTGAAGGAAATGATTTTGCAAATAACTTTACTGGTTTAACTCCACCTTGGGATGATAATATGGTTTATAGTTTTCATAAATATTGGAGTACAGTTTATGAAAATGATCTAGACTGGATTACGCCGCTAAGAGAAACTCATAATGTTCCTTTGTGGATGGGAGAATCTGGAGAAAATTCAAACACATGGTATACAGATTTTATTTCTCTTCTTGAAAAAAAAGATATTGGTTGGGCTTGGTGGACTATTAAAAAAGTAGGAGACATAGACAGTCCTTTTTCTGTTAAACTAAATTCTGGATATCAAAAAATTTTAGATTTCTGGAAGAACGAAGGAGATAAACCGACTGAAGAAGAAGCTTATTCGGCGATGATGCAATTGGCTGAGGATTTACTTATTGAAAATTGTAAATACCGAAAAGATATTCCTGACGCAATGTTTAGACAAGTTCAAACAGACCTTGTGATCCCATATTCTAAACAGCAAACTATTCCGGGTATATTGTATCTTTCAGATTATGATTTAGGAAAAAATAACTTTGCTTATTACGACGTAGATGTAGCGGATGATAGAGCAAATGGAGAATTTAAAGCCTGGAATTCAGGATGGCAATATAGAAATGATGGAGTTGATATTGAAACCAATGACGATTCAACTAACAGTAATGGTCATCATATCGGTTTTGTTCACAAAGGTGAATGGATTAAGTACACAATAAAAGTTAAAGAAACTGGCGCTTATAAAGCTGTTGCTCGATTTGCAGCAGAAACTGAAGGTGGACAATTCCATCTATCATTAAATGATGAAGATATCACCACTACTCAAACTGTTTCGGGAACTGGAAGTTGGTTTAAATTCAGTAATCATTCAGATATTTCAGATATTTTACTAGATAAGGGAGAGCATTCTTTTAAAATTCATTTTGATAGTGAAACACCTTTTAATATTGGGAGCATTCAATTTGTTAAAACAGGAAATGCTGATTCAGTTGATTTCACCGTTCTTAATGGGAGTACTGGTTCTAATGAAAAGTCAGTAGAAATATCTTTAAATCACTCATTATTAGGTTCTTCTATTAATGGAACAAAAAATGATTTCATTTTGTTAATCAATGGAACAGAAAAATCTATTAAATCTATTGAGTCTAGTTCAATTAAAGAAAGAACTATTATTATCAATGCTGAGGATAATATGCTTTTTTCTGATGAAATTAAAATAAGTTACTCAGGCACAGCAATTAAATCTAAATCGGGGCAAGTTTTAAAACTATTTACTAATTTAATAATAAACAATACTCTTCAAAGAAGGTTTGTTATACCTGGGAAGATTGAGGTTGAAGATACTAAAGTAAAAATTGGTCTTGGAACAGAAGACACCACTGATGAAGGTGGAGGTAAGAATCTTGGATATACTGATGCAGGTGATTATGCGGATTACTTGATTTATAATAAAGAAGCTTTAGCTTATAAAGTAGATTTTCGAGTAGCAGCCGAGTCTTCTACTGGAAAAATAGGGCTTTACATTATGGATGACATGAACAGAGAGTATGAAATTTGTGTTGTCGATACTCCAAATACTAACGGATGGCAAAATTGGGTAACTACATCGGTCAATTCAAAAGTAGTTGCAAAAGGTATTTTTAAATTAAGATTAAAAGTTCTTAAAGGAGGTTTTAATTTAAATTGGATTAAGTTTAGTAATATAGATACTGATGATGATGGTGTTCTAGATAAAAACGACAGATGTCCTGAAACACCCTCTGGAACTCAGGTTGATTTTAATGGTTGCCAGGTGTTTAGTCTCCCTGTAGATAACAATAAAGTATCGGTAAATAGTGCTACTTGTATTGGCACTAGTGATGGATTGATAGGACTTAGCATTGAAGATGCTTCTTATGATTATACCATAACAGTTACTAACAACGATAATGTTACTATTACTGGCGATAGCAAAACAGCTTCTATAACAGGATTGGCTGCTGGAACTTACAATGTTTGCTTTACGGTAGATGGTCAAGCAGATTACGAGCAGTGCTTTGATGTGGTAATAGGAGAGCCTAAAGCCCTCAGCGCCTTTATTGATGTAGATAACGACAAAAGAACCACTAACATCCAACTTGGAGGCTCTAAGAGTTATAACATTGATGTTAATGGAGAAAGATTCGATGTGAAGGGTGATAGATTTAATACGACTCTACCAACAGGTCTTAGTATTATTAAGATAAGTACAGACTTAGATTGTCAAGGCATAATAGAAAGAGAAATCTTCATCTCAGAGGATGTTTTTTATTATCCTAATCCAACAAAAGGCGAAGTAGATGTCTTTGTAAATGGAGAAGACAAGGGAGTGAAGATGAGTGTGTTTACTACTAAAGGAGATCTGGTGTTTACAAGAGATCAAGAGATATTAGATAGTAGAAAAACAGGATTAGACTTAACTGGTGTTCCAGCTGGAACTTACTTAGTGACATTAGAGGGAACAACAGTTAGAAAAACATTTAAAATTGTGAAAAGATGAAAAACAACTTTTTAGTGTTTTGCGAAAACTTAATTAAAAACATTATTTTTATTTGAAATAAATTTTTATTTAAATGAGATTACTTATTTTAATTTTTCTTTTAATGGCTTCTTGTTCTAAATCAACAAAAAATAATAATCCTATAAATAATTCAATTAATTATTTTGAATTGAACTCATTTGTTAAAGATTCTATGCCAATTTCATCAGATTTAAATTCTAATTATAATCAAGTATTTAATTTGTGGAAAGATATTGATGTCTTAAAAAAGGCCACTACATTGTCAAAAATTGATACAAGACAATTACTATATTTTATAGAATCTTATAAGTTAGAAATAGATGAAATTAATGAAATTCATATCCCTGCTGTTTTAAACATCCCCTCCATTTTGGGAAGATTCAGAGTTTTTAAAACAGACGTATTGAAAATAAACACTAAGGAAGACTTAAATAATAATAATTTAAAAACTTTTAAAGAGAATCTTATAAAAATAACAGATTCTTATAATGCATTAATTAGAAGAATGAATGCAGTTGCAAAGGAAAGTGTTGAAATTAACAATAATTCAGACGAATTTAAATTTGATTAAAAATCAAGTTTAGTTATTCATTCAACTGTATTGATTCGTTGAGTTTTTCAAGCTGAAGTTCAATTTCTTGATCCTCAATTTTTCTAAAAAGTAATGAACTTTTCTCAATCTTATCAGAAATTATAGGAGAGTCCTTAGAAATAGAGTCCCATTCAACATTCTTAATATTAAAGATTGTTTTAAGTTTTTCAGATGTATTAGGTAAAAAAGGCTCACAAACTAAACCTAGAACTCCGCAGATTTGCAAACTAATATTCATTATAGTTTTTACCTTTTCAGAGTCATCTGTTTTAATTAATTTCCAAGGTTCTTCGTCAGCAAGATATTTGTTACCCAACCTTGCTAAGTCAATCATGATATTAACAGATTCTCTAAACTTGAATTTCTCAATAGAATCTCCAATTTTTTTTGGAAACGAATAGACTTCACTGATTAAGTTTTGTTCTTTGTCATTTAAAATTCCAATAGAAGGAACTTTACTGTCATAATATTTTTGAGTCAACACAGCTACTCTATTTATAAAATTTCCTAAGATGGCCACTAACTCATTATTGTTTCTAGCTTGAAAATCTTTCCAAGTAAAGTCATTGTCTTTATTTTCTGGTGCATTAGTAGTTAGTGCGTATCTTAAAGAATCTTGCATTTCTGGAAAATCTTCAAGATATTCATGAAGCCAAATAGCCCAGTTTTTTGAAGTTGAAATTTTCTTTCCCTCTAAATTCAAGAATTCATTAGCTGGCACATTGGTAGGTAGTATGTATTTTCCTGAAGCTTTTAGTATTGAAGGGAATATAATACAGTGAAATACAATATTATCTTTTCCTATGAAATGAACAAGTTCTGTTTTAGGGTCTTGCCAATAGGGTTTCCAGTCAATCTTTTTTCTTTTAGCCCATTCTTTTGTAGATGAAATATATCCAATTGGTGCATCAAACCACACATATAATACTTTTCCTTCTGCTCCTTTAATAGGAACAGGAATTCCCCAATCCAAATCTCTAGTAATTGCACGAGGTTTTAAACCTTCATTTATCCATGATTTAACTTGGCCGAAAACATTTGTCTTCCACTCATCTTTTTTCTCTGTTAAAAACCATTTTTTTAAAAAAGATTCAAAATCATTTAAAGGAAGGAACCAGTGTTTAGTCTTCTTTAATGTTGGTTTATTCCCACTTAATTTAGATCTAGGGTTTATTAATTCGTTAGGGTTAAGTGTTGATCCGCAGCTTTCACATTGATCCCCGTATGCGCCATCAAAATGACATTTAGGACACTCTCCTTCAACAAATCTATCAGCCAAAAATTGTTTTTCTGAAGCATCGTATAGTTGGTCAGATTCTTTTTCAATAAAAACATTCTTATTGTTTAAATCTTTAAAAAATTCTGATGCAGTTTCATGATGAATTTTTGAAGAAGTTCTAGAGTAATTATCAAATGAAATACCAAAATTTATAAATGATTCTTTTATGATAAAATGATATTTATCAATAATTTTCTGAGCACTAGTCCCTTCTTTTTTTGCCCTAATAGGGATTGCAGCTCCATGTTCGTCACTTCCACAAACAAAACAAACGTCATGTCCTGAAAGTTTTAGATATCTTGAATATATATCTGCCGGAATATAAGCCCCAGCTAAATGACCAATATGTATAGGTCCATTTGCATATGGAAGGGCTGAAGTTATGGTATATCTTTTTTTTATTTTCATAAATCAGTTGTAAAATTAATCATTTAAATTTTTCTTTTAGCATTATTATACTCAGATATGAATCATCAAATGTTATATTTATAATTATTTGTTTTATTTGTAACAAATAATAGCTGTATTACTATATTTGTATAATATGAAAACAATTTCTTCTGCAGTCGAAGATTATATAAAATCCAAGCCTTTTTTAATATCAGCTTTATCCCAAGGGATAATCAATTTGACATCGCTTTCTAGAATTATCAAGACAGAAATAGAATTGTCATTAAAAAAAGAAGTTAGATACGGAGCTATAGTTATGGCTTTGAAAAGACTTTCTAGCGAATTAGAATTTAGAACTACTTATAAAATTGTAAAAATCATTAAGGATATTGGAGACATTACTGTTAGATCCTCTTTGATAGATTATAATTTTAAAGTTTCAGATACACTTTTAAGCAATCAGGCTAAGCTTTTGACAAAAGTAAATAATAAAGACGATTTTTATACTTCTTCTAGGGGAGTCAATGAATGTAATATAGTGGTTAGTGGAAATTTATCCTCTTTAGTTGAAACGATTCTTAAAGAAGAAGTTTGCATTTCTAAGCAAAGTGATTTGTCGTCTATTTCTATAAAACTTCCTGCTGAAAACATATCAATTCCAGGAGTATATTATTTTGTATTTCAAAGACTTTCTTGGGAAGGAATTAATATATACGAGGTCATCTCAACCTCCAATGAGTTTACTATCCTAGTTAACGAAGAACAAGTAGATAAAGCATTTAGAGTCGTTAAAAATTTAAAAAATCTTTAAATAATTTATTGCTTGAGTTATTGATTTTACTTCATTAAAAATCAATAAAAGCTTTTCATCATCATTCTTTTTTTTCTCTTTAATATGGCAGACTTTAGGATTTTTTTGGATACTTAAAAGTACTTGTTGAAATTTTTCAGTCTGATAATAATTATCTTCTTTATTAGAAATGAATTGACAAATCATTTTATTATTTTTTAAAATTATTTTTTCAAAACCAATTTTAATTCCAAGCCATTTTAGCTCAATTGTTTTTATCAAATCAACAGACTGAAAAGGCAATTTGCCAAATCGATCTTCTAAAATATTTACAAATTCATTTAACTCATCATTATTATTGACTTCTGATAACTTTTGATATTGATTTAATCTTTCCTTTACATTGTTAATATAAGTATCTGGAAATAAAACTTCTAAATCTGTATCAATTTGAAAATTATTAATTTTATTTCCGTTAACGGAATCTTCATCGAATAAATCATTAAAATCTTTTGCTTTCAGCTCTTCAACAGCTTCTTTTAGAATTTTTTGATAAGTTTCAAAACCTATATCATTTATAAAGCCACTTTGCTCAGCTCCTAGTAAATCTCCGGCTCCTCTTATCTCTAAATCTTTCATAGCTATATGAAACCCTGCTCCTAATTCAGTATGTTGCTCTATCGCTTCAATTCTTTTTCTAGCTTCTTTTGTCATTGAAGAAAATGGAGAAGTTATGAAATAACAAAATGCTTTTTTATTACTTCTTCCAACTCTTCCTCTCATTTGATGAAGATCACTTAGTCCAAAATTTTGAGCATTATTTATAAATATTGTATTGGCGTTAGGAACGTCTAAGCCACTTTCGATTATTGTTGTAGAAACCAAAACATCAAATTTACCTTCAATGAAATCTAACATTGTTTTTTCTAACTTTTTCCCTTCAATTTTGCCATGAACAATTCTAACTTCTGCATTAGGTGCAAGTCTAGAAATCATAGAACTTACTTCTTGTATGTTTTCAATTCTATTGTGTACAAAAAACACTTGACCTCCTCTTTGAATTTCGAAATTAACTGCTTCAGAAATAACTTCTTCATTAAACGAAATAACATTACTCTCGATAGGAAATCTATTTTGAGGTGGAGTATTAATTATAGATAAATCTCTAGCAGACATTAAGCTATATTGTAAAGTTCTAGGAATAGGTGTTGCAGTTAATGTTAAAACATCAATATTTTCTTTTAATGACCTTATTTTTTCTTTAACTCCAACTCCAAATTTTTGTTCTTCATCTACTATTAATAATCCTAAATTTTTAAATTCTATATTTTTATTTACAAGTTGATGTGTGCCAATTATTAAATCAATTTTACCTGAATTTATTTCATTAATTATAGTATTTTTTTCTTTGTTAGATCGAAATCTGTTCAGATAATCAATAGTTACTGGAAAATCTTTTAGTCTTTTAGAGAAGGTCTTATAATGTTGAAAGGCAAGAACTGTAGTAGGAACTAATATAGCCACTTGTTTTCCATTATCTATTGCTTTAAATGCAGCTCTAATTGCAATTTCTGTTTTTCCAAACCCAACATCACCACAAATTAAACGATCCATGGGCTGTAGGCTTTCCATGTCATTTTTTATATCGATTGTAGATTTTAACTGATCCGGAGTGTCTTCATAAATGAAGGATGCTTCAAGTTCATATTGAATTGATGAGTCAGGTCCATATTGAAATCCTTTTTTTAATTTTCTTTTTGCATAAGCTTCAATTAAATTAAACGCAACCTGCTTAACCCTACTTTTAGCTTTTAATTTAATTTTTCTCCAAGCACCAGACCCAAGTTTGAAAATTTTTGGTTTTGTGCCATCTTTTCCATTGTACTTACAAATTTTATGAATTAAATGAATACTAACATAAAGGGTATCTCTATCTCCGTATGTTAGCTTAATAGCTTCCTGAATTTTATCATTTACTTTTATTTTTTTTAGTCCTCCAAAAACTCCAATACCGTGATCAATATGCGTTACGTAATCTCCTACTTCTAATTGATTAAGCTCGTTTAAGCTCACTCTTTTCTTAGAAGAAAATCCTGAGTTTATTTTAAACTTATGATATCTATCAAATATTTCATGATCAGAGTAACACACCTCTTTTTCATCATGATTTATATAGCCTTTATAAATAGGCTTTTCAATTAATGTAGTATTTAATAAAATTTCATTTTGTTCAAAAATCTCTTTAAATCTATTAATTTGATTTTTTGAACTACAAAAAATACTAATAGAATATCCCTTCTTTTTATAACTCACCAAGTTTTTAATTAAAAGATCAAACTTTTTATTAAATGCAGGTTGAGGAATGATATTAAAAGCATTTTGTTTCTCACTTTTATTTCCTTTAAGATTAATAACAGAGAATTTATTTAAATCTGATAACAAGGAATTTCCATTATAAAAAAGTTCATTTATTTTTTCTAAACTCAACTTAGTTTGAGTTGATTTAGTTTCACTTAAATGTTTATATAAATCGATTAGTTCATCTTTTAAAAACGTAAGATTTTCAGTAATTATAATACTGTTTTTATTTATAAAACTGAAAATATCTTCTCTTTTATAACTACTTTCTTTATTTTCTAAATCAGCTAGAATCTCGATTGTTTCAAATGTATTATTTGAAACCTGAGATTCAATATTAAAGGTTCTAATACTCTCAACTTCATCTCCAAAAAATTCAATCCTATAAGGCAAGCTATTTGAATATGAAAAGATATCTACTATTCCTCCTCTGACGGAAAAGTCGCCTGGTTCAAAAACAAAATCCTCTCTATTAAATTCAAAATCAAATAATTGTTCGTTTAAAATATCTAAGTTTAAAGTTTGGCCTTTAGAAATCTTCAATATCCTTTTTCTAATTTCTTTTTTTTGAATAATTTTTTCAAAAATAGCTTCAGGATATGTTACGATTATTTGAGAATTTTTTTCAGAGTTTAGATTTTTTATTACCTCCGTTCTTTTATAAATATTTTGACTATTAGTTTTTTTAAAATCTTTATGTCTATTGTAGCTACTAGGAAAAAAAGAACAAAAATTGTGTTCCATGAAATTCTCTAAATCGTTAAAATGGTAGATTGCGGATTCTTTATCATTTAGAATCCATAATAAATTTTTTTTTGAATCAAAGAGTTGATTTATCAAAAACGATTTAGAGGAACCGTATAGACCATTTAAATCATAATTATTTTGAGCTTGGGCAATAGACGTTTTCAGTTTCTGAATTTTCAGAGACTTTGTAAACGGAAAGGAATGTGGATTATTACCCACTTTTTTCATTGTCACAAATATCTATAAAATTGTTATACTATTAATCAATTTGTGAGTTTTAAATTCATTGGATTACTTTTGTTAAATTATATATACTTACATGAATTTAATAATTAGGAAAGCTGAAAAAAATGACATGAAATCTGTGTTATTATTAATCAAAGAATTAGCTGTTTTTGAGCGTGAACCGCTAGCTGTTGAGTTAACCAAAAGTGATTTAATAAGAGATGGTTTTTCAAATTCTTTATTTATATGTTTTGTTGCTATTTTAAATAATACAATCGTTGGGATGTCTTTAGGTTATTCTAGATATTCAACATGGAAGGGAGCAACAATGCATTTAGAAGATTTAATAGTTACTCAAAAATTTAGATCTACAGGAATTGGCCGTGCTTTATTTTCTAATTTTATAAAATATTCTCATAGCAAGGGCGTCAAACGAATAGAGTGGGCAGTTTTAGGCTGGAATATTAATGCAATTAAATTTTATGAATCTAACGGAGCTGTAGTTTCTGATGAATGGAAGATTGCACAAATGGATGAAAAAGCTATTAATAATTTTATATCAAATAAATGAAAATATTCAAATTTGGAGGAGCATCTGTTAAGGATGCTAATGGTTTAGAAAATTTAGTTTCTGTTTTAAACAAAACAGGTTTTGATCAAACTTTAGTAATTGTATCTGCTATGGGTAAAACAACTAATGCACTAGAACTAGTTGTAGGAAATTATTTTTCAAATAAAGATGACTTACAGTATTCCCTAAATGAAGTTTTTAAATTTCATAATGATATAATTTTAAAACTTTTCCCTAATAATAATCATGAAGTTTTTAATGAAATTAATGAAATATTTGAAAGTATTAGAGCTTACTTAAAGCGAAATAAATCTCCTAATTATTCTTTTGTTTACGATCAAGTGGTTAGCAATGGAGAACTTCTTTCAACTAAGATAGTTAGTGCTTATTTGAATTTTAAAAATATAAAATCTAATTGGGTAGATTCTAGGGAGCTTATTAAAACAGATTCATGCTACAGAGACGCTAATTTAAACTGGGATCTTACACAAAAAAATATTTTTGAAAAAATTGACACTAAAATATTAAATGTAACTCAAGGCTTTATTGCTAGTAATGAGAATAGTTTTAATACAACTTTAGGGAGAGAAGGTTCTGATTATTCTGCCGCAATTTATGCTTACTGTTTAAATGCAGAATCAGTTACAATATGGAAGGATGTTCCAGGTGTTTTAAATGCAGACCCAAGAGTATTTAAAAAAACTCAACTTTTAAATAAAATATCTTACACAGAAGCAATTGAATTAGCATTTTACGGAGCCTCAGTAATTCATCCTAAAACTTTACAACCTCTGCAGAAAAAAGAAATCCCATTATATGTAAAATCTTTTTTGAATCCAGATTCTGATGGAACAGCAATATCAAGGGGTGTGAAAATCGAGCCTGAAGTACCTTGTTTTATTGTAAAAAGAAACCTTAATCTTCTGAAATTATCTTCTTTGGATTTTTCTTTTATAGTTGAAGATAATATTAGCGAAATATTCCAAATTTTACATGAAAATAAGATGAAGGTTGATTTAATTCAAAATTCTGCAATTAGTTTTTCTGTTTGTATTTATGACAAATACAATAGATTAAAAGAGTTGCTTTCAATTTTGAAAGCTACTTTTAAAGTAGAGTGTGTTGAACAGGTTAGTCTGTTTACAATTAGGCACTTTAAAGAAAATTCTGCTAATGAAATTTTAAAGAAAAATCAATTGCTTTTAGAGCAAAGAACCAATGAGGTTCTTCAACTTGTAGTTAGGTAATTAAAAATATTTTTTACAAAACTCAATAGTAAACCTTTTGATTTCATTTCTGCATTTATCATAATCATAATCTGTAGAGTTTGTGACTTTTGAAGGGTCAAAAAAGTTTTTATGAATTTTAATTGCATTTTTAGATGTAAAAAAAGGACAATTTTCTTTAGCATCATCACATACAGTAATGATAAAATCAAAACTAATATTCAAATACTCTTTAATATTATTTGAAGTGTTGTTAGAGATATCGACACCATCTCTACTCAAG
>Ga0209482_1001382_pt1 | contig 16827 bp, 19 predicted proteins | sample CoawatmetaG10DNA_FD_187512 | JGI IMG/M metagenome (GOLD analysis project Ga0209482, IMG submission 187512) | Marine microbial communities from the West Antarctic Peninsula - Coastal water metaG104-DNA (SPAdes) (version 2) | ecosystem: Environmental > Aquatic > Marine > Coastal ...
GTCTTAAACTCGCCACAGTTGAGGCATTCCGTGGGTCTCTCAATACCCGCCTCCGCACACATTTTCTCCAAAGTCTTGATTTCGGTTCTAAGACTTTCGCAGACGCTCTTCTGCTGTGCCAAAGAGGTCTCAATGAGGGTGACGCGGGCGTTTGCTTGGGAGGTGCGGTTGTTTGCTTCTTGGACGACGGCATCTGCTCCGGAACCCGTAGTCATAGCGAGGAGGATGTTGATGGCGTCTTGGAGTTTGATCTTGCCTTCCAGTGTAAGTCCGTATTCGTCGCTGTTGTCCCCGTAGAAGTTGGTGCTCTGGTGCCATTCGCCACGGGCAAAGAAGTTGCGGAGAGGCAATTCGCCGAGATTTCCAAAGGGAAAGAAGTTGGAGGGGAGGCAGAAAGAGATAGGGCAGTGGGGGTTGTCATCGCAGACAGAGTTGGCAAGGTTGTCGGCGACGGAAAGAAGGTATTTGGCGTCCGTGTTGGTGAGTGCCAAGAAGACATCCGCATTGGTGCGAGGTGCGTGGTTGGTGGCGAGATTTGGGTTGATGGAACCGGAGAAACGCTCCGTTCCCCAGTAGCGGACGCGCATATCCGCTTGCGACATTGTGTTTCCCGCACGAGGCATAGTTCCTACTGAAAGGAAAAACGCTTTTGGGTGCTGACAGAAAACGCTTTTGTCTTTTGCTTTTCGGTAGTGGTAAGGCGATTGGTTGTTGCGGTTGTGAATGATTGGTTGTTTGAGAGACAGTGTCTCCACGCCTTAGACTTATCATCGTAGAAAGTCAAAAAAAATAAGTCATAGAAGGAAACCTATCTAAGGAGGGTGAAAAAACTTGTAGTGCGGACAAGTGCGGAGATTGTAGTGCGGACAAGTGCGGAGATTGTAATGCGGACAAGTGCGGAGATTGTAATGCGGAGAAGTGCGGAGATATTTTTTTGACAAAAATCGTAGATATGTAATAAGGGTGTGATATTGATTATGGGTTAATCATATGTAAAATTACGAAGTATATTTAAAGATACATTAATATATTATAACAAGTAAAGTATGGCAGATGACCCAAGATTAGCGTTATTAAGAGGTGCTGAAAGACCCCTACAATCTCGTAGTGGTTTTACACCTATACCTCCAACACGCTTCATACCTATAGACGCCTTAAGGCAAAACATACAATTTTATCAAAATCAATTACAACAACTAAGAGCGCAAGAGCGTATATATGATTTGGGTGGTCTTGGGACTGCTATGCGTGGTTTTAGGCAAAGCACCTTAGACAACCCTATCATAAGAAGAACTGAAAGAATGAATGGTGTAAATTACTCAATGGTTTCCTATTATTATCTATTGCCTCGCGACGGTAATTGGATCCCATATACCCGCAACGCGTTAAGACAAAGTGATTTTATAGGGGACAGAGAGGGCGTCCAAACACAACTAATCCTTTCTCAGTTCCAAGTAGGGGATGGTTTGGACTTTCATTTGGGTGGTGAAACCTTAAAGACAACATTTCGTAATACTTCTACGGGAGCATTACAAAATCTAATAGCAAAGAAAACACAAAAGGAAGATGAATACGATGAAGAACTCGTATTAAGAACCTTAATTGTAAGAAGATTTATCCCTAATACCGACATAGTAGTAGGACAAGGAACGGGGCGAAGTGAGAAACACGCCACTCAAAGTTGGTTAATCCTTGATAAGAAGGCACGAACCAACTGCTTCTATAATTGTCTTGCTGTTATTAGGTATTGTATTAGGAAAACGGGTGAGAATGCGACAGATTTTAGAAGTAGAATAGTAGAGTTTGTAGATGATGAGGTCATTAGAAACACCAAGATACAAGATAGTAGTAGAAACCTAAAAAGAGGTTTTAGTCCCTCAATAACAAACTTTACAGACCTTAATATCATACAACAATATACAGACCATACTGCTAATCAACACAACCAAAAGACAATTGCGGTTAAACTTTACAATAACATCTTTGATAATTTCACAACCATTTACGATACTGAAACACAGAGTAGTATAGATGAAATACTACTAAGTGATTTGGGTGATGATGAGAAATTACAAGGAATTAAGAACTTTACCGATCAAGTTAAAATGTATGAAATACAATATATTAACAACCATTTTATCCCACTTGTAAGATGGAAAGATTTACCAGTATCAAAACCCATAGAAACGGAAGGTCAGCAAATATCTCTTAGTGAAGAGGGCGACAAAACTACTATGATTAAGAAATGGAGTAAAGAAAAACCTTGGGACAATAAGATTGCTTCTTACGACTTAGAAGCAACCTCAAATGGTGTCCCAAGATTTACTACATTTTGCTCTTCCTTCTGTTATTATGATGATGAAACTGAAGAAATTACCAAGAAAGTATTTTATGGTCTTGATGCTGTTAAGCAATTGATTGACTATATATACGATGAAAGAGAAGTATTAGATGGATACACCATTTACGCACACAACAACGGTAAGTTTGATATGCTATTGATGTTTAAGGATTATATTTTGACTGATTTAAATTGTCCTTGGAAAATTGCTAATGATGAAAAACGCAAAACCATCTGCCTCAACGGTGCTTACATAGGTGTTTGCCTATACACTGAAGATGGTAAAGAAATATTTTTTAAGGACAGTTTAAAAATGATGCCTATGAGTTTAGATGGTTTAGGTAAGGAACTTAAAGTAGAACATCAAAAACTCAAAGAAGTAGAACTACCAGATGGTCGTAAAGTGGAAATAGACCACGACGCTATAAACATAGATAATTGGGACACCTATGATGTAAGAGAAAGTCAAAAGATTTACTGCTTACAAGATAGTATGTGCCTATTAGAAGCACTACTTATTTTCAGCAAAGAGGTTTGGTTGGATACGAAAATCAATATTACAGATTGCTTTACGGGTGCTTCTTTGAGTAAGAAACATTTTTACACCTCTTACTACGACCAAAGAAAACACCCTATTTATTCACTGGATAGGAAATTAGACGATTTTTTTAGACAATCATATTTTGGAGGTAGGAACGAAGCGTTTTACATAGGAGAGTATATAGGTAAGACCTACTATGTAGATTTTACCTCTTTATACCCCGATGTAGGACGACAGACACTACCATATGGGAAACCAACTCAAATCACAGATGAAAAGTTAGTTTATGTTAATAATCTTCTTGCCACTGGTAATGGTAGAGGTAGTAGAAACATCCCGTTTGGATTTTATAGATGTTGGGTAAAAACCAAACGATTTGACATTCTACCACTACACGCTATTAAGCATCAAGGTAAATTAACATTCCCTCACTATGACAATTGGACTAAAATAACATTATTCAGCGAAGAGTTAAAGTTAGGTTTTAAGAGAAAACTTTATGATTACAAAGTCATAGATGGATTTACATTTCGTAAAGCACCATTTATGGAAGACTTCTTTAATAGCGGTTTCACAAAGAAAGCAGAAGCAAAAGCAAACGGCAATCCCGCTTTAGCACAAACACATAAAATTATCATCAATAGCGGTTATGGGTTCTTTGGACTTAACACATTAGGCAAAGACAAAGAAGGACGAGATGGTGTTGAGATTTGGAGAGGAAATTCAGCATCGTTTTGGGATGTTTATAAGAATGAAGGAATTGTGAATATAGGACAAAGTGGTGAATACACTATTCTTAGATGTAAGAAAGAATTAGCAATATGCGACTTTAATGTGGCAGTAGCATCTGCTATTACATCATATGCTCGTATCAAGATTTGGAGTTTTATGACTGATATGGTTAAAAAGGGTGCTAAAATAATCTATTGTGATACAGATAGTTGTATTATGACTGAGAGTATGAAAGTATTCCCCGACATTATGGCAAAATATTGTTGGGATGGTAATGGTGATGAGTTAGGTTCTATGAAGAACGAGGCAGATGATGAGGTTAAAGACCATTTTAAATCGGTTCTTACTGATGAATATAACTCAACACCCATAGGAAAAGAATGGTTAAAGACAGATGTAGGTAAAGCAACCTTAAAAAAAGATGTTAAAGAGTTATTCCAAATACAGCAAGACTATGATGGTGGTGATATTTTTTGGGATGGAACTATAGGAGGAGGTTGTAAGCAATATGCTCTTAAAAAGACTTGTCTTGATAATAGGCAAATAGAAATATGTAAAATGAAGGGATACAAGAGCAAAGGTATAGATGGTAGGAAACTAAAATATACTCAGTTTGAGGACTTAGTAGTAGCAAGAGAATTAGCAGACAAGAATGAAGAAGCACTTAGAATGTTTATGTTGGACGATTTTACTCAAGAAGAATTAGAAGCAAAGATAGATGGACTAATAGTAAAACAAGACCAAGTCCAGTTTAGAAGTCCAATCAGTTTCCACATTGCTGAAGAAGTAGGAACGGTCGTCCAGAAAGTCCAAGTTGCGAAGAAATTTAAAATCCAATATACGAAGGGTATTATTGGCGAAGATGGTTGGGTTTCTCCCCTTCATCTTTGACGCTGTCGGCGAGTGTGAATGTTAATAAAACTTCTATAATGATTTGTATATCTCAATCCAAACAAACTTACCCTTAGGTTTTGATATTCTATGATACAGATTGGAAACATCATAGATATTACAATCCAAACAATACGCAACCTCCCTAAGAGATTTAAACTCAATCATCTTAAACAAATCCTTATGATTTCTATCAAGAAATATCGCAACTAACCATACGCTATTCGTTCTTCCCATTTAATTATTAAACATTTTAAAAACAGAAATCAAACACATATGTCAAAAAAATATAGTTGTATATGTAAATGGCACAAAAACCTAATAGATACGAACGATTTGACCCTAACTTATCAACACAATCTAAGAAGAACATAGGCGAAGGTAGAGTATTAGCAAACATAATAAAAAGAGGTGAATTACCATATGACACCACACTCAAAGAAGCACGAGATTTAGGTTTTGATTTGACTGCCCGTCCAAGAAAGGGAAAGCGTAAGAAAGGTCTATTACCCGAAATGACAAAGAAGGAGTATAAGGCAGAATTAAATAAGAAAATTAAGGAGTTTTCCAAAGATGAAAAGAGGATTTATAATGCCCTCGCACAAAGAGAGAAACGAGGATATGTCCCAAAACCTATAGAAGACATCAGTGGGGAACTGGAAGATTTTTTAGCATCGTCGGGAGAGGAAGATGAACCCGAAGCGGAAGTCCAAGAAGTAGTCCAAGAAGTAGTAATACCACAAGGCATTAGCACTTCTGCGGTCTTAGAAGATGTTGGGGAAAGTAGCGAAGAAGACTTTGACGATGTAGAGTTTGAGAGTGCCATAACGGGTGAAACCGAAGTGGTGAAAGTAGGTCGTAAGAAGACATTTAAAAACAACCCAATTTTCTACACGCAAGAGCAAGCGAAAGATAGTGATAATAACAGAGGTAATAATATTTCTATTGCTATTGGTATTGCTCTTGGTGAAATAAAACAAGACCCAGCAGACAAAGAAAGAATTAAGCAAAAGATTAGAGACAGAAATAAGGCGAGAGCAATCGCAAAGGCGGAAGAAAGAAATAGATTAATACAAGAAGAAGAAATACTCAAAGCAGAGATAGAAGAAGAAAGACGATTGGCGTTTATAGAGCAAACACACACAATGCCCGATGGTAGTAAAATGACTGGCAAAACTCATTCCAAATCAAGTGTGCCAGTAGAGAGTGATGATGAATTCTTAGAAGAGTTGGAAGAAGAATTCTTAGAAGACCTCTCTCTTAAACAAGAGTTCATAGATGAACCCGAAAATCTTACTATGCTTGCTAATAGTCCATCATTCCAACCTCCAAGTCCTACATATGGTTATGAACCATCACCCAAAAGAGAATTTACAAGAAGTCTATTTCGTGAAGTTGGGACACCTCAAAGAAGGGTTGGAATACCCTCGCGCGGTGGCGATAGAGTAGTTCCAAATACTCAAAAACGAGTAGGCGCAGTGCGTGCCACACCTCCGGTTAGAACTACTAAGGAGATTTTAGTAGATGCTGGTGTCGGTAATCTGTCATACGGTGGTGAAAGTAAATCATACAGATTAAAGGATTTTGACCCTAATGTTAGAGGTTTTAACCAAGCATCGCCTACAACTTCGCAACCAGTATTCCAACAACTTCTTAAAAATAACCGAGATAGAAGGTCTAAAAAATAATAAGAGGTATAGTATAAATGCCTTCTGTAAATCCCTTAATCAAAAAAGCACTCAAAGATGGAAAGATTTCTCAAAAACAATATGATAAACTACCCGATGCTCTACTATTAGGTATTGCTAAGAAAGGCGATGCTAAAGGAGGGATTAAGGAAAAACGAGTAAAACCTTCCGGCAAAGTTGGAAGACCTAAAAAAGGAAGTAAAGTTATGATTGTGGAATAAAATAATATATATATTAAATATGTTTAAAACTATACCGCCAAAGAAGGAGTTTAACATAACTAAATTTAAGTTCAGTTGCGACGATAGAGACAAAGACTTAGAACACGCAAACCTACCATCAACCTATAATCATATGTGGGTTATTACAGCAAAACCCCGACAAGGTAAATCAACTTACCTTATGAATTTAATAGCAAAGCAAAATAAGGCATCACCCTATAATAAGAAGTTTGATAAAGTGTATATTTTTTCACCTTCTATGAAAACAATTGACGATGATCCATTTGCTTCTATACCCGAAGAACAAAAATTCGCTGAAATGAATATTGATAATTTAATGACCGTTTATAAGGAGATTGAGGATAGTGGGGATAGGATACTTATAATTGCGGACGATGTTGTTAATGACCTAAAAGACAAAGATACAGAAAGGTTATTAACTAAGATGATGATGAACCGAAGGCATATTTGTGGTAAGAACGAAGATGGAGATAGTGCGGGTGTTTCTATGTGGATTACTACACAAATATTTAATCGCTTACCAAGACCTCTAAGAGCATCGGCATCGCACTACACTATTTTTAAGACAACTAACAAGAAGGAATTAGATACTATCTTTGATGAACTCATACTCTTAGATAAACCCGAGTTTAAGAGATTATTGGAGTTTGTATTCGCAGAGAAGTTTAACTCTTTGTATATCAATACAGATAATGAAGTAGCAAATATGTATCATAAGAATTTTCATAGAATAGAATTAAAGAGCAATAATTTACCCGAATTTGTTAATATGTAAATACATCTCCGCTTATGTTTAGAAGGTTTGTTTGACAATACCAACTCTCATTGTTTCCATTTTTACGATGTTGGGAGTAATCACCCCAAGATTTACGCCATTGATAATAGTTTCTATCATATTCTCTCTTCTCCTTTTTAATTATCCAATATTTGTCCTTCGCTTGTTTTAATAGGTATTCACGGTTTGCTTCGTATTTACTTCGTTGCCTTTCTATTTTGTATCGTGGAGTTTTGTTAATATCCCAACTATCATTTTTAGAAGCAGTGTTGTTTTGAGAAGAGTAAGGCATTTATATTATAAGGCAATTTATCTCTAAGTATATTTCGTAAAAATACAAAACCCATTCTCCTAAATTTACGAATTATATTTAAGGACTAATTACTATTAATATTATCCGCGCAAGCGCTAAATGTTTCTTTGCGAAATAACTTGTAATGGCATCGTCATTCTTAAAGCAACACCTTACCCATCCTTAAAATCTATAGCAAAGGATTTGGAACTATCCACAAATCAAGTTTATGACCTCTATGAAGGTAGAGTTCTTAAAAAATATAAGAGCAGAATTATGCCTAAAATCAAGATTACTAAAGGTCTAAATCAATGCGTATAAATTTCTTTTTTAATATCTTCATAGTCAATATGTCATACAATCCAAATCACGAATGGATAGTTATAGATAAAACTGACGACCTACTATATTTTAAAGACCTCAAAGAAGTCTCAAAATATTTTAACTTAACTTTATCACAAATATACGCCATATCCAATTTTTCACTTAGAAGAATTAATATGCCTTCCCCAACTCACCATATTTACATACAAAGACTTTACATAGATGTAAGCAGAACACCCCGTAATTTTAAAAACTTTGAGTTTCATAATAGTATGAATTATATATATCCTAATATAAACAAAGAACTATGAGACAACTTACTTCTATGGACGATTATAGTATAGACCAACTTATGCTATTTGTAGTAGGTGTTGCGGGTGCCGTCGGCGCCCTATGTCTTTCTATACAAAAATCTAAATGTAAGAAGTTAAAGTTGTGTTGCGGTTTGGTTGATTGTGATAGAGACACTCAAGCAATCATAGAAGAAGAACGACTAAGAATGACGGGACATACTGGAACAACACCACCACCAACACCAACACCTAAACCTAACGAAGAACTAACTCTTAACTTAGACGAACCTTAAAAATTACTATGATGTTTAAAATTAATTTATAGTGTTATAGTAAAATGGCAGATAATCAAGAAGAAGTAAAATCCATTCAGCGTATTAAGAAACCAAGAACTCAAAAACAGATTGATGCTACTAAAAAGATGTTAGAAGGTAGGAAGCAGTGGGCGGATAATAAAGGAAAGGAAAACAAGGCGAAGAAAGTGGCAAAGTTAAGGAGCAAGATTGCCAAGATTGATGGAACGGCAGAATGCGAGGCAACACACGACTATCCGCCTCAAACTAAACTTCCCCCCCAAATTACCCTAATTCCTTTAGAAGACAACGAACAAGACGAACCTATTACCTTAGAAGTAGAGGAGATAAATTCCACTTCTAACGATATTCCCTTAGAAGATGATGGGTTTTCGCCGAGTGTATCCGGCAACCCCAGTCCTAAACTTGGGAACGCTTCCAAATCCACTCCCAAACGGAAAAAGAAGGTTAAACAAGTTATTAATAATTATCATTATCAAAGTGCTTTGAGTGATAGTGAAGAAGAAGAAGTTATTACAAATAACTACTATGCTCCACCACCCCCATCGCGTAACCCTAAAAGGCGGAAGAAGAAAGTTGTAGCACCTCCCGTTTATAGTAGTAGTGAAGAAGAAGAAGAAGAACAATATTATTCAGTAGGGGCAGATGACAATTATGGTATTGGAAAAATGCGTTTCGTTTAAGGATTTATTTTATACATTTAATTATAAAAATGAGTTGTGTTGTTATTGAGGAATTAGCGGAACAGATTTTAGATGTTTGTGGAAGTGAAAGTGAAGTATGTGCTCTTATAGATAATATACTATGTTATATTAGAGAACTTAACATAGAAGAAGACGAGGATATTAGGATTTGTGATGATTGCGGTGCTGAATGTGAAATACCCGAAAATGATTGTGATAGAGACCTTTGTGATGAATGTATTATTAAAGGCGATATTAAAGATGATGAAGATTTAGAGGGAGAGTGTGAAATGGAAGACTTGGAGGTTATTACAGATAAAGATGGATTTAAGAGTTTGCGTTAAGGGGCATCGCCCCCAATTAGCATAACTTCGTTATGCGTTAAAATTACAATATTTTTATATTTTAAAGATTAAAATGAATTCTAAGAAACTTGCTGATTTGGACTTTGGACTAAATGCTGAAATTACAATTAAGGAACAATTAGAGGTAAGATTTGGGGCACTCAAACATAAAAAGGTTAAGAATGACCCTTTTGATTTTGACGGTGATAATATAGTTTTAGAGTTAAAATCGCGTAGAATTAAACACGATAGATATGATACACTCTTCTTTGGTAAGAACAAATTTGATAAAGGTGTTATGTATCAAAAGGAAGGTGTTAGAGTTTATTATGTGTTTAACTGCTTAGATGGTATTTATTACTGGGAACAAAAAGATGATGAATGCTTTCATAAGAAAGGAGGTAGATTTGATAGAGGAAGACCCGAAGTCCAAATGCTTACTAATGTTCCAATAGAACATCTTAAAAAGTTATGAACTACAGTTGATTAATTATAAAATATTGTCTTATTATAAATATGTTTAAGAAAGAATTTGCCAACGCACGCTCCAGCAATAAAGCACTTCCACGCTCTATCCAATCCACGCGGGGTTTTAATCTTAGAGGAGAACCGATTTTTTTTGATACTCCAATTGTCCCTAAGAAAAGAGGTCAAGGTGTAGGTTCATCTAAAACTCTAAGACAACGAAGAAGCAAAGCGGGTAGATTACCAGCACCTAAACCCATCTTTGACAACGCACAAGCAAGACTTTATAGAAATTTACAACTTAATGGAGGAGGAAGACGACCCTTAAAAAGACCCGCAGTCGCCACCGCTCAAGATGAAAAAAGAGGAATACAAGGTCGTGATGGACTTGGAGGTTTAGTAGATTTATTTGAGGTTGCTATTGATAAGAAGTTGGATAGAGATGTGGCACAGATAGAACAATTGGTAGAACGACGGGTTAAACAAGAAAGAATTCCAAGACCCCGCAACATTCCAACCAAAGACCAAACACCCCAAAAACAGAAAGAAGGTTTAGTTAGACAACCCACAGTTGTAGCAACCCCGCCGGATATTGTGGAAGAACCGCAAGCGGAACCGCAATCGGGGAGAAAACTAAGACCCCGAAAGAAACCCAATCCAGTAGAAGAACAACTTAAAAGAGACAAAGCAGAAGAGAAAGAGCGTCTTAAAAAAGTTAGAGAGGATAAACGCAACTTAGAGAAACTACAGCGTGAAGAATTACAAAAAGCACAACGAGACATAGAAGAAGGTAAGTTAAATGTAGCAGATGTAGAAGACAATTTTGCGAGTTCAGTTGATAATTTTGGAGGTGATATTTTAAATCTTGATAGTTTAGGAGGTGATGTTAATGAACCGGATGCCAGTGAAAGAGAGGTTAGTAGGGTAGATGATACTGCTGAAACAGAACGGGTGAAACAAAATAGAAGAAAAAGTTTTCGCCAGAGTTTTAGTAAGGGACTTAGTAGAGTTAAACGCAATTCTGCTGAACCAGAAGGTGCGATTTTTACAACGCCTTTCCCAGTCGCAGATTTAGTAGGAGGTGGAGTGCTCTCAGCGATAGAAGAAAACGAACCCGACCGTATAGGAAGGCGTCGTGGTGCTGTGTCTAATGTGATATATAATCCCTTAAACGAGGATGATGAAGGTGCGGGTGTTGGTGATGTTTATATTGCCCCCATTGATGAAGAGTTGGAGTAAAGCGACTTTGTCGCGTAAAAATTACTTATAAATTAATATGTATTGATATATAAATGCTACAATACTTCTTAATCGCTTCTATTGTCTTAAATGTGAAATTAGCACATTGTTTAGGTAAGCATTACAAATATAAAGATGATAAAGAGCAACATTCCTTAGAAGGTGGAAGAAAACATCTGTTGGAAACTGTTGAGGCAACACACGATATTCGTTTAGATGCTGAAAATAAAATGTTTCTTATTAATAAAAATGAGTGAAGAACATAGTAATATTATTGAGGATAATAAGGAGATGCTACTTGACATTTTAGAGAATGTTGATGGTAAAGATTATGATGAAATTAAATGTGAAATTGTGGATTGTTTAGAAACATATCAAACCAATCAAACCCCTAAGATAGTAGCACAGATGGAGCATCCCGATGATAAAGCGTGCTTTGATTTTGTTTCTTTGGATAAACCTAAAGTCAAAGATTATGGAACACCTATATGTTTATCTAAGATTGATTACAATATTCCAAGAGGTAAAGAAGATATTGATAGAGGAATACAAAGGGATTTGCCTATGAGTTTTTTGAGTATCAAAGATGGTGAAATAGAAAAAGGTAAATCTTGGTATTTACAGATGTTTCCAAAGTTGCCCGAACCTATGGCAGAACTTATGGCGAAATACAATTGGGGTGATTTAAAATACCAAACTAAGAAGAAGATTAAGAATGATAAGAAGAAAGCAATTAAGAAAGGTAAGAAATATGAACCTCTTGCTTTTAAAGTGGAAATGGGAAAATTCTATGTTTCCTTTGACTGACGCCCTAAGATGTTAATATAGTTGTCCTCTCCCGCGTAGCGAAAGCGGGTGTGAAGGCAATTATATTAAAGTCTAATTAGTTGCGTCATATTTTTTTATAATTGTATAGTAAATGGTGCTGACATACAAACAACAATTTAACAAGAAACATAAACAACCTCTTAGTAAATCCAATTCATTGGAAGATATTGCGAGGTTGAGTGGGTATAAATTAAAAGGTATTAAGGTTATTTTTGATAAAGGTAAAGGTGCTTTTAAGAGCAATCCAAAGTCTGTAAGACCAAACATTAAGTCGCCCGAACAATGGGCGTATGCGAGGGTATATGCTTCTGTTAATCCTAATAGTAAAGCATACAAAATAGATAAGATACATCTTGTTAAAAAATAATATATGTTAAGGTAAATGAAGATAGAAGCATCTACTAATAAGGGTAAGAAACTTGTTGCCATCTTTGATAATGGTAAGAGAGTTAATTTTGGAAGTAAAGGTTCATCTACATATTTAGACCATAAGGATAAAACCAAGAGGAAGAATTACATTGCCCGACATAGTGTAAATGAAAAGAAGTTCTATGATAATCCATATAAACCCGCAACTCTATCGCGATTTATACTTTGGGGTGAAGCAACAAATCTTAGAGATGCCCTAAAAGATTATGAGCGTAAGTTTAAGGTTTAGAATTAATATCTGTAATATTGTAAATGAGTGGTTATAGTTTGTCCCAAGATAATGCTCCTTCTAAGGTTCTGTATATTAATAGTAGAAACGCCAACACGGTCTTAGAAAGAAACAATTTTGGTGAAGAAATGAGAAGTAATTTCTTGTATGTATTAACCGAGAAGTTAGTTGTAAAACAAGACCAAATGGCACTTCTATCTTTGTATAGTGCTACGATCCCACATTCCTTCTTTAATGTTAGAGATGGGGTAAATGATAAAATATGCCTACAAATACATTACAGAGACAGTTTATTTGATGGAGCATTTATAGACAACAGAGTTATACAATTGGACGATGGCAACTATGATACAAAAGAATTAATAAGACAAATTATACACGGAAACGGTATAATTTCGGGCGACAAATACCCCGACGGAACACAAATTGCCCCCTTCCAAAATGGCAATTACGAAGGATTTAACCAATTAAAGATGGAGCAAGGTGCCGAACAAGGAGAATTATATACAACGCTTGCTTCTTTAAACATTAATTACGACCAAGTTAATAATTGTTTTCGTTTCCAGTTAGACGCAACTGATAAAGTTAAAAATAGCAACCCACCCGCGGGTAAGTTGGCACAAAATATACAGATATTTTTTAACTGGGCGAGTAGTCCCGCTCGTGCCAGTGCCCCTATATTTGGGGGTGGTTCTAATAAGCGTATAAGCGAGGGTTTCAGTCCCTTAGATGCTACTGATGAAATGGCGAACTCGTTATTTGGTTTTAGTGGTTTGGCAGATTATCCCTTTAAAGATAATCAAGTATCACCTCCCGGGGATGCCTCTACAGTATCATTGTTCTATGTTGATAGGGATAGACATAGATGTGTTTTACAAAGTCAGCGTGTAATTGATTTAAATGATAATATACACGGATTAATGTTAAGAACCAATCTTGTATCTAAGGGAACACTTAGTAGTAATACCTCTGTATTCTCAAATATATTGGCGAGAATTCCTATTAATTCTATAGAGCAAGGTGTAGGTGCTGAAAGTGGTGCGGGGCAACAAGGTGGTATGATATATTTTAACCCTTCACAAGCAACACATCAAAACTTAGTGGATTTAAGTGCTATAGATGTTATAGGCGTAAGACTTACAGATGACCGAGATAGAACTATTGATTTAAATGGTTTGGATTTCCAAATAGCAATACTTCTACAATATATCTCAAAAGGCGGATCACCTCCACCCATCAAAGGTAATAAGTCCATTCCTCCACTTCCTACTAAACCCAATGTTATAAAAAATAAAGTTAAGGACAAAACTAATGAAAATAAAAAATCTTAGTAGAATATAAAGATGTTTGGATTTCTAAAAAGAATTGGTAGTGCTATTTCACATACCGCCACAAGTGTAGGGAAAAAGGTTGGTGCCGTCGCGAACTCCGCGATCGCTATTGGTAAAAAAGTTGCTGGAACTGTTGGGACAATTGCTAAAAAAGTATCCACGGTCAGCGATAGTGTTTCTAAGGGATTAGCGGTTGCTGGAGGTGTTGCCGGTGCTCTTGGTTTAGAACCAATTGCGGGGGCGTTAGAAGCGGGGGCGGGTCTTTCTAAGGTTGTTGGCGAAGGTGCCAAAGGTGTTGGTGCTGTATCTAAAGATGTTAATAGAGGTTTAGCACAAGCAAGTGGAGTTGTTAAAACCGCTGGTAAAGTAGGTAGTGCTGTATTATCGGGAGATGGAGCAAGTGCTATGACCCAAGCGGGACTACTTAGAAAACAAGGTCAAGACCTTAAAACATCCGCCCAAAACACCTCGCGAAGTGCTATTGAGAGAGGTAAAGATGTAAGACAGCAATTCCGTAGTCGTTAAAAATATATGTAAATTGTTTTTAAAAAAATATATGCCTTAATATAAAGATGAAGTATTACTATAATTTCATATTAACTCCCGATGAAACAACCCCAGTGGATCCCGAGCAGATGAACCCGGATTTTAGAATGCCTACCGACCCTATGTATTTACAAGATGGTGTTTATAATCAAAGATGTAGATACAAAATTATTAACTTTACTATGATGAATATGGTGCCGAGCGAGGTCGCTTTTATGGAGGGTAAAACTCTTGTAGTCCAATTTAGGAACTGTCCCTCTCTTAATAGTTGGAATATGATTAGGTCGCTTGAGAATGCCCCCAACAACAGACGCCAAGGTTTAAGTCCCGTTGAGTTTCATATAAGAATTCCTAAACTCTCTACACTCTCACAGAACAAGACCAATGCTGATGCTGATGATGGCACTGTTATTACACCCGTCCGTCCCGACTTTGGTGGATATAATTTTTCACAAGAGATTATAGGGCAACCTATGTGGGGCGAAATTCCCGATATTCAGTTCTTAGTTTATAATAGCACAGCATTAGAAGTAAATCTCTCCAATGCCTCTTTGGAAGATGGTCGTTCCATAGAGTTTGGATTTACCTTAGAATGCGAACCAATTTCCTTAAAATTATAGTTGTATTATATATGGAACCAATTATAATATTTAATCTTCTTAACCTTTTTTTATTAATGATAATTATACTGATTGTTATTTCAGCACTTCTTAAAAATTAAAGTAATATCTAAGAATATTATCTATGTAAAGTTATAAACAACTATGGCAACCGCACCGAACGCAGTAAATTACGGAAACTCCCTCCCACTTGGAATTGAGGCAAAAGCACAGAGACGACTATTTTTCCCTTCTACGGGCGACAAATATTCTGGCGACCAGTCTTCTATTATTCGCATTTCCCTCAACTATGATGGTATGCTTGACACATCCCTATCATATCTTAAATTTGATATAGAAAACAATGGAACTAAATCCTTTCTTAAAGATTTAGGACAACCGGAAATCTCCCGTCTCGTGGTAAGTAGCGGTGGAGTTGTCTTAGAAGACATCCAAAATTACAATCAGTTGCTCGGTAGTATCTTAGTCCCTTGCCAAGCAAATGATGGTGTTATTAACGAACAGAATAACAACTGTAATGCCTTTGGCGATGTTACTCTCGGTGTAAATTCTGCGGACGACGCTAAAGCGACAAATGTTAAAACCTATCAAAATGGTATGGTTCCGGGGGCATATGCTTACGGGTCAATTGTCGCCGGTGAAGATGGGCGACCCAGCACTGGAGGGAACGAAGGTTCGGGTGTAATTGGCAAAGATAAGAAACGGACTGTTTGCTACAAACTTGTAAGTGGTCTCTTAGACAATGAAAAATACCTACCGCTTGTCCTAATGAATAATGGTTTAGATATAGAAATCCACTTAGAAAATGCTCTTCGTATGTGTTGTATAGAACCCGGCACCTCCGCCGGTGATCTTCAGTCATACGAAATTACTAATGTTCGCTATGTCGCCCACTTAGTTGATTTACAGCGAGACTTCTATGATATGCTTCGTATGACCCAACAGCAGTCTGGTGGTGTTATACAGATTGCGGGACAGACTTTCCGTCATTTCTCTAATGCTCTCGGCAAAACCGCTACTGGTTCTCAAAACTTTAATGTTCCAGTTCGTGCCCGCAGTATTAAGTCTATTTTCTTTTGTGCTGGAGCACAGACGGCGACCAAAGAGACATTTGATTTATCATCGTGCTCTGCTATGGCACTGAGTTCATACCAAGTTAGAATTGGTGCTACTTCGTATCCTCCTACCGCCATCCTATGTAATCAAGAGGCAAACAAGAGCGAACCTTACTTAGAAGTTATGAAAGCATTTGGCAAACTCGGTTCTAATATCCATAGTAATCTCTTAGGTTCTTGTAATTACCTAACAACCAATATCCTTTCTAAAGCAAGTGTAGGTGCCGGAAACCTTATGAAATTCGCCCCATATGGAATTGACTTAGAAACATTTAGAGCAGAAATAGAAAATGGAGTAGATACTTCTTCGCGAGCACTTCCTATGACCCTTTCCTTAGGCATCAACCCCGCCTCGTCCGCGGGTGCTGACACTACAGACCTAACCCTTCATACTTTTGCTATGATTGACAGTCTCTTCTTCATTAATATGGATGGATCGGTCAGCGTCTCCGCTTAAACATCCATAATAGGTTTCACCTAATTCACCTTATTCACCTTATTCACCTAATTCACCTAATTCATCTTATTCACCTTATTCACCTATTTTTTTAACAATATTTTTTTT
>Ga0209482_1001389_pt1 | contig 16773 bp, 12 predicted proteins | sample CoawatmetaG10DNA_FD_187512 | JGI IMG/M metagenome (GOLD analysis project Ga0209482, IMG submission 187512) | Marine microbial communities from the West Antarctic Peninsula - Coastal water metaG104-DNA (SPAdes) (version 2) | ecosystem: Environmental > Aquatic > Marine > Coastal ...
TTAGCTTGACTTTTTCAAGAAAAATTTCGATAATAGGCGCTCTTTTTGGTTATGTAGCTCAGCTGGTTAGAGCACAGCATTCATAATGCTGGGGTCGGTGGTTCAAGTCCACCCATAACCACCATATAAGATAAGGCTTTCAGCCAATTCACTTAATTCAAAATAATACTCTGGCTACCATAGGGCTACCATTAGGAATAACCTCTTGGATTATATGTTTAATAATTTAATAATAGATAGTTACTAATCTTTATTTATATAACTCATTGATTAATAACGATAAATAACCACCATCACTCGTATATTTATTCAGACTTTGAAGGGTACGGGGGGAGGCTCATTGCTCTTGGCTATACATTAATATACTCTCCCTCACACATCAAACGAAATTTGGACTTTAGTTCAAATTGATATAAAATCCTAGTATGAAAAAACTACTCCTAATCTTTATCCAATAAACCTCTAATCAAACTTAAGTTATTGCTTTGAGCTTATCCTTTGTTATACCAATCATTAGTTTTGAATTACATCGAATGTGGTTTCTGTTTTGGAAATTTTATAAAAGGCTTTCATCTGAGACCAAAATCACTAAACCATATTAATGTTAGTTACTTTGAAAGATGTTTATATTTTTAAATATTAATCTTATTGCATCTTCATTTGGATGGATGCTATCTACAAAATAATCAGATGAAAGTTTTAAGTCTTTAGAATTATAACCCCCAATAACTTTAAGGTTATTTGTTCTAAAAAAATCCAATATGTCATTTTTATGTTTTTCAAAATTATTATATCTTACAATATGGCTATAAAATGAAGGTTCAAATGGCGCTAAAAATACAATAACATTTACATTTCTTTCTTTTAAATAATTTATGAGATATTCTACTTCAATAAAATTATTCAACTTATTGTATTTAACACATTTAGTATTGCTATTATTCTCGTCACAACTTTTGAGGCCCTCTTTAATATTTTGAAGAAACTTATCAAGCGAGATACTATTATTCTCTGGATAATACATACTTCCATTTGGAGAGATAATTACATTCTTACTGTATTTTAATTCTTGAAATTTTTTTGACTTTGAGTACTTTTTTTTATTCATTATGCTCAATATATTTATCTTTGTATATTCAAAATTAAATAGCTGTGAGTAATTAGAATCATTATTACTTTGATTATTTAAAAGATTTTTTATTTGAGCTAAACTTGCTTTTTCATCAAAGACCCATGGATCAAATCCTAGTATTACTGTATGAGGCAATGGAATATTATATTTATTAAACAAACTAAGTATTTTGGCATAATGCCTTAATCTTGCTGTTCCGTCAGTAAAGTTATAGTAGTTTAGTTTTTCCTCTCCAAATAATATATCTTTATGTAATAACATTGACCTAGAAGAGCCAATTGCTAAAACATCTATATATTGTTTGTTACTTCTTATTAATGGCTCATATATATTATCTACTCTATTTGAATTGATATTATCACCCGTAACATAGTAACCATTTAGTAAATCTTGTGCAATATTATCATTGGATTTTGTGAACAAATTAAAACTATCTATAGAATAATTAAAAATAGTAATGCCAAAAAAAATCATACAAATGCTAATTAAAACACTCATGACCCACTTAAAATATTCGCTCATAATTAAAATCTAAAATATATAAATTCTGAGTATTCATTAAGTTTTAGAATACTGACAATAAAACATATTACTGTTAAAGTTAATAAGTAATTTGATGGCTTAAAATCTATTAACATTTGCATTGAGTTCTTAAAAATCAATATAAATGGCAAAAATATACATAAGCTAAAAAGTAGTATTTCTCCTTCAAGCGCTTGTAGAGTTATATTTTGTGTAAATCCACCATATTCTATATTAAATTGATTTAAGAAGTCTATACGATTCTTTAGAACTCCTGGCAGAACCACATTATCTAAACTAAACATAGAGTCTAGAACTTTAACGGCGTCGCTCCACTCTTTAGCTCTAAAGAACACCCAGGCAATATTTACAAAATTAAAAGTAACAAGCCAAGCAAGCCAAGTCCAAAGTTTAAATCCTAGTCCTTCCCAGATTTTTTGAACAACTAAAGCTAAACCATGTAATAATCCCCAGAATATAAAAGTCCATCCTGCACCGTGCCAAAGGCCGCCAATTACAAAGGTTACTATTAGATTATTATATGTCCTAAAGCTACCTTTTCTACTCCCACCAAGGGGGATATATAAATAGTCTCGTAAGAATCTACTAAGGGTAATATGCCACCTTCTCCAAAAATCGCGGATGTTGGTAGCCTTGTAAGGACTATTAAAGTTAACTGGTAGTCTGATATTAAACAATAAGGCCAAGCCGATTGCCATATCTGTATAACCACTGAAATCAAAATACAGTTGGAAGGTATATGATAAAGATGTTGCCCACGCTTCGAATAGATTTAGAGTTGCTGTTACATCAAAACCATTAGTCGCCCAAACTGCAAACATATCAGCAATAACAACTTTCTTGAATAAACCAATAGAAAATATAAAAAGGCCCATCGCAATGTTACGATAATTTTTAACTTTATTTCTAATCTTTGTAAATTGTGGCACCATTTCTTTATGATGCACAATTGGGCCAGCAATTAGCTGAGGAAAGAATGTTACAAATAGGGCGTAGTTTAGGAAATGATATTCTTTAGCTTCTTGCTTGTAACTATCAACTAAGTACGCAATCTGTTGAAAAGTAAAGAAAGAAATTGCTAATGGGATTAATAAGTCCAAGGAGTTAGTGTTAGTACTAAAAGTAATATTAATATTCTTAATAAAGAAGTCGGCGTACTTAAAGTAACCAAGTAAAGATAGATTGACAAAGATACCAAAAATTAATATTAATTTTTTGGAAAAATTATTACTTTTTTTGATGTAAATTTTATTAAGGTTTCTACCAATCACATAATTGAACATCATTGATGCAAGAATGATAGGCAGGTATAAAACACTCCACCAACTATAAAAAAATAGGCTACTACATACTAAAAACCCTTTTGAAAGCTCTGTAAGTCTTTTATGGTTCAGGTAGAAATAAACAAAGAAGGTTATTGGTAAAAAAACAAAAATAAATTCATATGAGTTAAATACCATACTTAATTAACGGTAAATGAAAATACGAATTTAATGAACGTTTTCTTAATAAAGGGTTTTGTAGTTTTGATAAAACACCGATTTATTTTGAGGATGGCAGATTATATTCTATGAAAGACTTAATTTGACCTTTTTATATTTAATTATATTCTTCAAAAACTCAATTTAATTTATATAACTTTCACTATATTCTTTATAAAGCTTTAAATGCAGGGCATTAAAGAAAGAAATGGCTCTAAATAGACTATATCTTTCTCCAAATCAAGTGCACGGAAAAGTGCACAGAGAAGGACTTTTTTGACTTCTTTTTAGTTGAGTATTAGGTTGAAACCCTAATAGGAAGTGGGGCGAGAAACGGGGCTCGAACCCGCGACAACCGGAATCACAATCCCTCCGCAACTACGTTGCTTGCATCCAGCTAAAGCTGGAGGGGGACGACTCTTGTTATCTTTTCAATTTGAGTTACACCAGGGTTACTCAATTCAAGGTTAATTATAGTGCTTTTAATCTAGTCAATCGATGAAACTGGATTAGATATGAATTGCACTAAATTAAAGGCACGGGGGAGCCCCTATTGAACTCGGCTAACTATTAATAATCCCTCCCTCACAGATGAAACGAAGTTTGGACTTTAGTTTAAATTGACATATAATCGATTTATGAAAAAACTACTTCTACTATTATTTAATTACTGAACACAAAAAGTTCAATATTAAGTAAAATTTAATTTTTTTAATAAATACATAAATACATAAATGACTCGCTTACTAACATATATAAAAAATGCAGCTATAATTTTATTATTTTTACTTGTTTTGTTTAGTGCTTTAATATCTTTATATGATGATAGAGAAAGATTTATTGCTAAATTTCAATCAATTTTTTTTACTCCTGATGTCAATGAAAGTGGAGCAGTAAATTCCCTTATAACATCATCAAGACAAATTCCTCCTGATAATATTTTAGATTTAAATATAAATGATGATGCTAATACAATGGGACAGTGGTCAGCACCTATTGATTGGAATGTAACAGCAATTCACGCAGTTTTACTGCCAAATTCCAATGTTATGACATTTGGATCTTATGCAATAGAGGAAAAAGAAAATACAGATATAAGAGCTAATAAAACGATTACTTTAACCAACGGTTTAGAATTACAAAGGGATGTGGGGTCCAGTCAGTGGGTCGACCATGCGGTTAATAGTGGAGTAGATTTTGATATTTGGGATGTTAACCAAGGTTATGGTGATAGCGCACATCAAGTATTTATAAAACCAGTTCTTATGGACGCCTGGTGCTCTATTGTAAGAGTTATCGATTCAGATAGAATGCTCATACTTGGGGGTAATATGAACCATCTCGAGAGCAACCCAGACACTCAAAATAGTACTATGATTTACAATGTCAAAGAAAGAAAATTTGAAATGAGCAAGAGTTTAAACTATAAAAGGTGGTATGGCTCAGTGGTGCAGACTGGGGATAATAAACTTGTGATAGTGGGAGGCAAAGATGTAACTAATTCGTTACCGAGCACAATACCCGAAATTTTAGATTTAGAAAAAATTGAGGATGGGTGGAAAATTTTAGATAAAGCGGAAAGTTACAATTTATTTGGAGATAAGGATTCGGATGAAAATAATTATCCTAGAGCGTTTTTATCATCTGATGGAAATATTGTGGGTATTTCTTATAATAAGATTTGGGTTATGGATAAGTCAGATGGATATAGAGCATTACAAACTGGAGAAATTCCTTTAGTTGAAAGTGGTTTCTCCAAAATTCTTGAAGACCCCAATTATGATTATAGATTAAAATTACTAACAATAAGCAACCCTGTTGGCAGTACTTTTTCAACTGTAATGATAGAGAAAGATCAGCTTTTTGTTTTTGGTGGAAAGCAAGTTGGTGAAGAATACTCTCCTTCGAACAAAGTAATGCGAATAGACTTTACTGATAGTAATTATCCAAAGATAGAAGAGTTAGGAGTTATGCATAGTCCAAGAAGTAACGGCAATGCTACTATCCTGCCTAATGGAGAGGTTTTTTTAAACGGTGGTCAGGCAGGTAATCGATTATCTGAAAATGATAGAAGTTTTAGTGTTTTAGTGCCTGAAATATATAATCCTAAAAATTCAACTTCTAAAGAATTAAGTAGTGCGCATTTTTCAAGAAACTATCATGCAACCTCCCTATTACTCCCTGATGGTACAATTCTCACGGCTGGAGGGGATGTCTGGAATGCTGAAATATTTTACCCACCTTACTTATTTACAAAAGACTGGAATAACAAAACGATACTAGCTGAAAGACCTGAAATATTAGATTTAAATCAGGATATAAATAGAGGTAGTTTAATTATTAATACATCTTCATCTGAAAATATTAGTAAAGTTACTTTGATCTCAACTGGATCTGTAACTCACGCCCAGGGTACAGAGAGTAAATTTACAACCTTAAAATTTTCTAAATTAACAAATAATCAATTATTAATTGAAATACCTGAAAATAGAAATGAAATTCAGCCTGGCATGTATATGATGTTTTTAATTAATGACTCTGAAGTCCCATCACATGGAAAAATTGTACACATAAATTAAAATTTCCCTTTAAAGAGTTTCATGAACTTATTGAAAAGCAATACAATGAAAGAAACTCAAGAGAGGTCTTTATTTTTGAGGCAACTAGAGTGTTAATAGCTAACTATTAATAAAAAACCACTCAAACATCATTTGAGATTATACCTCCCAGTTACAGCTTTAATCGTCTCGTATAATATGCGCACTTTACCTGTAAAACCGTCAATTTTTGTTGGAATCACACCATTTTCTGGGTAACGTCGACAGACTGGAACTTCAATACACGATAGCCCAAGTTTCGGTGCTTGAGACGATATGTAGAAAAGAAGATTGTAGTGAGTAAATATTGTTCTAAAGATTCCAAGCTTTTCATTTTCAAGTAATTTTTTTGAGTAAGCTCGAAAGCCATTGGTTGTATCTGTAAATCGAAATCCAGCTGAAAAGCTTATAAGTGGAGCATGAATTAATTTAATTGCTAAGGCTCGTTGATTGGGAGTGTTGACGCTTTCACCTCCTGTAATATAGCGTGAGCCCTGAACATAGTCATATCCCTTGTCAAGCATCTGAATAAAGTGAGTTATACCTTCAATTCCATCTTTACCATTCCCATCCATTGTGATTACACCTGAATAACCCTGATCTAAGCACCATGAGTACCCAATACGTAATTGCGAACTTAGTTTACCTGGGCCAATTTTCGACAACACCACACGAACTGAAGTAGTTTTTAAAAAGCTATTATTTAATGATTTGTCTGTTGATCCTCCATCACACATAACAATATCGACCCCAAAATTTGCATTTCTTAGGAGCTTTAATTGAGTCTGTATTCGTTCACCCTCATTAATTACAGGTATTAATAGGGCATATCGATTTTTTTTAAAAGAATATTCCACTTTGGAAAACGTAAGTGGAGTTGCAGATTGTTCTAGAGTATTTTGGTGACGTTCGGGCATAGGAGTAAGTTAATTTATAAGCTAGTATTTTTTTTAGAAAATACAAATAAGACCGACAAAATATAGTTTACTACAAAGGAAAACCCATACGTAATTAAAAATATAATAATCGTTCTTTCACTAAAGAAAGTTATCTCACTTATCGCGCTAATGATTAAAAGGCGAAGTAGTAGTGTAGAGATGCTTGACAATAAATACTTAAATACACGTTTGGAAGAGCGGTTGTCCTTTGTTAATTTAAAAGTGAATCTTTTATGAAGAAAATATACACAACTAAAACCAAAAAAATATCCTATAGTTGCTGATTTTATTAAAGAAATATCTAAAAGTTCTACTAGAAAAAAGAAAACTATAAAATCTATCAAAAAGCCAAAACCTATGACGATAGTATATTTTCCAAAAATATCAAGTTGAAATATTTTAGCAATTTTTTTTAATGACTTATTACTCAAAAACGTATCTCGTATCGGCTAAATGCCATTCAGATTTTTCTGCATTCATAAGTGTGAAAAGATCATAAATATTATCAAGCTTGCCGCCCATAATTGTGACTATCCGAGATTGTTTAGAATTTCGATGATATAAAATCGGTCTACCATCATCGTTCTCATTTGCTAAGAGTACTGTTTTTATTTCATAGTTTGATTCTTTCCATTTTGCTCTGGCCATACAGGGTAAATATCTTGCAGCACTTGCAATCATATATGGCGCTTTAGTCTTAATAGCTTTAATATCCAAATATTCTTTATGAAGAGGATTAATATCACCGTCTAAGAAACTAAAATGAGGAGTGTATTGAACATGGGTTAATGAATATAGGTCTGTTGATGGGTAGGGCATTGTTGAAAAGAATGGGCCATCCATAATAGTTATAGCTAAGCCTTTTAACTCTTCAGGTGGCTCTATTAGTGCTATTTCTGCCATTTCGTGCTTTAGCATTTTCTCAACAGGGTTATTATTTGATAATAATTTAGTTACTTTTGAATAAGTTACATTGAAAACATACTTAGCACTGACCTTTTCACCAGTTGAAAGAATAACTTCGACTCCAGCATCAGTTTCATTTATGTTAGTGACGGTAGTATTGAGACAAAGGTCGATTTCTAGTAATGAAATTTTATTCAGAAATTCATCTCTAATCATTGAATAGTTAAATGCATATTCCTCACACCTAAAAACATCTTCTATCATATCTGACTGGAATAAATTTTTTTCTTCATAGCTAGCAGCTTGGATTGGTGCCCCCATATTTTCATATTGTTTCATAAACCGTTTAGCAGAAACTTTAGATTTATTCTTTGCTATAGAATAAAGCATTTGAAAACTATTGTCGATTGCTTTTGGAAAATCTTTAGCAAATCTTTGATGAAACAATAACGACTTAAGCGCAGTCATTCCATTTCTGGGATAGTGGAAGCCAGAATGAACTCGTGCCTGGTTATTTTTTGATGCCCTATTTAGTAGTTTAGATTCTGACTCCACTAATAAGATACGCAAAGAAATGGATCTAAGGAATAAAGCGACACAACAACCAAAAAATCCTCCTCCGATAATCACATAATCATAGTCATATTTGTGCTTATTTTTCATTAATTCACTTTTTAATTAATAGTAATATTCCAATAAAAGATGACGCTAATTTTTCTAGCTGGAGATTTTTTCAACGTTAATATCATCCTTAATTTTTTGATATATTTCCATAGAGCTAGTTTCACCAACTATGTGGTCATAAAGATTGATAGAGTCGCTAGATATTAATTGCTTTAAGCCGGCACTTAGAGCAAACAGAGCAATACTAATAAAACCTAGTCCTAGAGTCTGCACAAGCGAAGTTGTTAGCCAACCTTCTTGGACTGTTTCAAATAAAGCCCAAAAAACAACTGCATAAATAGAATAAAAAATAGAACAAAGTAATACAATTATACAAAGCGAGCCAATGTAACTTAAAAGTCGAGGTGCAGCACTAAAAAGTAAATCTTGAACTAAATTAATCCTACGAAAAAGACTTCGATGGGTGCGTTTGTATTTAGAAGAAGAAATTATGCTCTCAGGCTTTTCAAGATGTGTTGGAGGGAATCTTAAGCCAATGTGACTTTGCGATTGACGCACTAGTTGACCTATAATACTGCGGGGATATGCTGAAGTTAACCAGTATTTTAGAGATACTCGAAAACCTGCAATTCTTCCAATTAATTTCAATATTGGATCAAATAGATAGCGTTTTGAACTTTCAATCATAACTAGGCTGGCAGTTTCATTAACTCTATTAATAAGTTCAATAATATTGACATAGCCAATTTCTGAAATAGATGTTAAAACTACGATATCACCAATCGCCTCCATAGCACCTATGGATCTTTTTAGATAAAAGTCAGTATATTGTTTAACCTGCACAATACGTACATTACCAACATTGCACAAAATATTTGAATATTCTTCATTACCACTAGACTCAGCAACTATTAAAACCTCCCAGAATTTATACTCTTTATCAAGCTGGTCTGCCAAGTCGATAACTAGCCTAACATTTTGATCGCTTATGTAATAGTCAGGAATAGTCACACTAATCAAAACATCATCAAAATTCGTTTTTATATTTTTCATATTTTATGTATTTTGATCTACTAATTTAACTGCCTGAATAAGATTATTTACTGATAGCCGTAACTTGTCAATAGGCAGTGAATGGTGTTCTTTCATCTCTATGGATATCCAGTTATGGTAGCTGGCATTTTTTAATGCTCGCAGTACTTTAGCAGTTAACACTACATCAAAGGGAGCAGGTCCAAGAGCTGGTTCACTGATATGCACATGCCCAATAAGAGAGATATTATCTTGTATCAGGCTTTCAATACTCCCCATCTCGTTTTGAAAGATTAAGACCCCCAAGTCTAAATTAAGTTTGATTGCTGAGTGGTTAAGCTCAAGAACGAAGTTTATTGCTTCGTTAGTATTAATGATAAAGTTACTACCATAAACTGTTGGAGTAGCTTCGACTGAAATAGTAGTATTATTAATTTTAGCAAAATCACCTAGTGATAAAAGGCTTTTGCTAGCTATCTGATATGCCTCTTTAGTTGTCATTGTTTCTGGAGCAAAACGTGAAGCTGGCGAACCAAAGACGATATTACCTATGCCTAATTTTCCTGCCAAGCTTATTGCTTCCCGCATTGTATTTTCAAAAACTATCAGCGATTCTTCACCATCAAACAACTTCGCAAACTCAGAGCCATAGAGAACTGACTGCATTGAGACCAATTGCAATTGAAAGTCATGCAGCTGCTTAATAGATGCGATTTTATTCTTATCTGAAAGATCAACTTTGTTGGTAACAGCATTATGAAAAAGGAGGGTTGGTGCAATTTCTAATCCTCGAATTCCAAAATCTTGAAGAATTTTATACGCCTCAATACGATCCTCAAACGACCAAGCAATATTTGATACAGCAAGTTTCAACCAGCACTCCTGTAGGACTTACAAAAGTCTTTAATTTCATTAATAATCTCTTGCTCTTGAGTGATGTATGAATTGTGACTACCCCAAAGATGTCCATGAAGAGTCTGCATATCTTGCTCATACTTCTTGGCATTAATACCATCTGATGGCTGAGGCATGTTTGTATCTTTGACTGAGAAATAGATTTTTTCAGCTTTTAATGGTGCAGGTGAAACGTGGAGTAATCGAAGACCTGAAGTGAAAGCAATTTTAGTATCTGCCCAGAGCCGGTTTAAATTATAGAATTGGAATATAGAATCTGGATTAGTAAAGTTCAGTGCAGAATTACCACTATTAATTAACCAGTTCTCTAGTTCAAATTTGTTAGGTGATGCATTTAGCTTAATTCTATCAATTTTATACATTAATATCTCAGTATCCCACTCAAAAGCCATCAAAAATAATGGCCTTAAGGATAGTGGTAAAATATCTCTGATGTAATTATGGTTTGGATTAGTCAACAATGATGGTACCGGGTTTAGCATGTCAAAAATGAAGTTTTTTTTAAGACCTTTGCCAAATAACGCTGGCAGTCTAACTATTAAACATGAATCAAATTTCTGATTACAAAAGATCTCCAGCTTTCTTCGATTTACCCCATATGCTGTAGATGTCTCAAAATTATCTGCCTCTTCACTTTTAGACTCACTGAAATCAGCCAGAACGGCAATAGTAGATATAAGAATAAAGTTTTTACATCGAATTGAAGACAATTGATGCATTAGTTGATCAATTGATCTTTCATCTGACACAGGATCTCTGTTAGCTAAAAGCATCGATCCAGGGGCTGCTGCGCAGATAACAGTGTCATACTCACCATCGTAATGAGTTGGTATATTTGAAGAATTAAACTGATGAGGAAAATTATGACTTACGCAAATATTCAAGCCAACTAGACCTCTATTGCCTATTATTGCATCCATTTTAGATTATCTCTTGGGGCATTTAAGTAACTCCAGCGAGGAAGGCCTATGATTTTTTTTATTGTCAAATGTAACCTAAAATGATGGCAATCGGCATTGGAATTTTTACAATATCTGTTATAAAAAAATTATACCCCCTACTGAGCATAATCGTACAATTCAATGTAAGTTATTAAAATGAATTATTCGTCTAAGATTCATATGAAAAATAGCCCAGATAATGCATTTATTTAATTATTTTTTTCTTGTAAGATTTAATTAAGGTTTAGTGAATATATAATACTGAATTTAAAATACCCAAAATAGACTAATCAAATGAAATTTTACAAAATAAAAAAAACTTACTTAGCCTTTTCTTTAGCTTTAGGTAAAAAGAAATTAAAAGCTTTTTTTGCCATCACTTCTCTTTTAGTTATTTTTACTCTTTTAGGATTATCGGCGCCTTTCATTTCAGGCTTAGTCCGCTCAATGCCAGCGGAATTCAAGGAGCCTATTCAAGATAAACTTTTCAACCCTATTTTAAATACACTTGACTCAGCACAGGAAGCTTTTAGAAATATGTTTTATCCACCTCAGTGGGAATACGAAATATTTGACAAACCGATTTACGAAATAATTGCTAAATCCAAAAACCAAACTGAAGACCAAGATGTTGAATGGAAATACTCAAGTTTTGATCAAAAACAATCGAGATCAGTTGCATTAAAAACTGTAACTAGCGAGAGCTGGGTCTCTCCAGTTCTAATATGGACTGGTAAAGAAATCGGAAATTCTGTTGGCTCTCAGGTTCAATCATCCGCTGGCTTCATTGATAATAAAATTCTTACAAGAACAGCTGCTGGGCATTTCATAGCGATTGGCTTAGATGCTGAAATAATTTGGCGTTATGAACCATCTCGTGGGGTTTTTGCTAAGAGGGGCTGGTCTTCTGCTATTGTTGATGGTGAAAGTAGGCTTTTAGCATCGGAAGGAAAGTTTTTAAAGTGTATCAATACAAGTGATGGTTCAAGCTGTAAAGATTTTGGTGATAATGGGTATGTGGAAGTTTGTAGTGAAAGTAGAATCAACCCTGTAGTTCATGATGATCGAGTTATATTACTTGGTACTAGTTTTTGTATAACTTCAGTAGACTTAATTTCAGGAAAAGTTCATTATAGCAAACCATTAAATAAAAACAACATAACAAACTTTGGTGGAACAATTTGGTCTAATGCTGCTTATTACGAGAAAAATAAATCCATAATTTTTGGCACAGCAAATGCTAAGCCTAATTTTGATGGTAGGAGTCGGCCAGGTGATAATAATTTTAGTAACAGCATTGTGAGTGTTGATTTAATATCAGGAGAAATTAACTGGAATTTCCAGGAAATTTCTCATGATATTTGGGACTTAGACACTGCATCTCCACCAGTAATAGCTGAAATAAATAATGATAAACTTGGTCTTTTAGATGTTGTTATTGCGGTAACTAAACTTGGTAATACTTTAATTCTGGATGCTTTAACTGGGAAATTGTTAAACGATTTTGAATTCGTGGACTCTGAAAAGTCATTACTTTTAGGGGAATATACGCCTGATAAAAGGTTACAAATTGTCTCTCCTGAGCCATTTGCAAAAATGGAGATAAATCTTGATGACTTGAGTTTTTTAAAGAGTTACGATTTAGCTGAGTATGAAAAAGCTAAAAATAGATTAAAAAATGGAATAAGTGGTCATTTAAAGCCACATGTGCCTGGTAAGACGAGTTATTACTCAGGTATTCATGGTGGCGCACAGTGGCCTGGAGGCGCATATGATAGTATTTCACAAACATTTTTTACTGCATCAAATCATATTCCTTGGGCAATAGAGTTTGATGAAGAGCCTTCACAACAATTAGAAATTAATCAAAATATTGTTGGTGCTGAGATATTTAATCAAAAATGCCTTTCATGTCATCAAGGAAATCTTCAAGAAATTTATGAAATAACAAAAAATAAGGGTGATAAATCTCAAATCATAAAAGTTTTAACTAACGGCTACGGAGTTATGGCTAAAGTTGATTTGATGCCAAATGAAATGGCAATGATATTAGAATTTTTAGAGCATGAAAATGCATTTTTGCAAACGAATATACCGCAATTAGTTAGTAATGGGTTTGAGCGATTTGTTACCAACTCAGATAATCCAGTAACAAACCCTCCATGGGGTAGTGTCAATGCAATAAATCTTTCAGGAGATACCTTTAAAAATATTTGGAAGGTTCCTATAGGTAACTCTTCTCTTGGCAAGGAAAAAGGAATTGTAACTGGAACAGAAGTCTTTGGCGGTATCACTTTTGTTGATAGTGGAGTGCTTCTAATTTCTGGGACTAGGGATAATAAGTTATATGTATTGGATTCTAGCAGTGGCGATATAATCTGGGAATATGAAATGCCTATACATGGAGCAGCTGCTCCAACAGTTTTCAGATCAAATGGAGTTGTATACTTTTTTGTTCAAGCCACTGGACTAGGAAATTTAGGTGGCTCTGATACTCCAAAAACTAGCTATTATCAATTATTTGCCTTACCTAAATAATAGTCATGGGAGTGAAGCACATACTAGCTTTTAGCCAATAGATTTATGAACAGTTATTAAGTCGTCCTTTTGAGAATAAGCCTTAAATTTTTTCTTCTGCTTCCCTAATATGAATTGAATTCTTGAGGGTATTAGAATGTATTAATTGTATTTCAAATAGTTGATTATTTTGATTTAAACTTATATATTTTGTCTCTAATGCTTACTAAACTAGCAAGCAAAAAAAGGTATATTATCGTTGAAAGGACAACGCTTTGATCGGCTATAAGATGAGGACCAGGATAAATAACTATTGGCGAAATCATTGAAAATATGAATATTGTTGCCAAGAGTGGTTTAATTTTTTTTAGTTTATCACTGCACTTTGACTTTACTGATAATACCAATGATAAAAGCACACCAAACACAAATAAAAGATTTAGCAACCCAATGCTTGTAAAATAATTTTTTAAATAAAAAGATAAAAATTGGATAGGCCTAAAAAACGCCATATTTATAATCATTTCAACAGGGTAATTCATTACTGCATCTAAAACAACTTTTTTTTGTATCCTATCATGTTCTACCCAATCAAAATGTTTAAACCAATCAAAATTCACTTGGCTTCGTTCAGTTAACTCTGGGGAAATAGGGCCCATTTGATGGTTTTTAGCAAACCATTTAAACTGGTCTTCATAATTAATATTATCTTCAGGGTTAAAATTAAAATACTCATAAACGCTTTGATTGTTGTCACTTAAATATTTAAATGAAGCACCATAACCATTTTGATCATCTACATTATAAGATAAATACCTGTACCTGATATCGAGGAGATATTTAAGCATCTCTTTCCTTTCGCACAACCATTCTCTAGATACTGGAATATAACTAATATTTTTGTCCATTAATAATTTATCTTTGGAGCAAGCAAGGTCAATTATAATTTCTTGATTATCTAAGTCAAATCCAGTGTAATGTTTCTTTATTTCTGGGTTTATTGCATGCCCAACGAAAATAGGGTGCCAGAAAACATGCCTTCCCTCAGTTCTGAATTCATGTTCTGCAGAAGGGGATGATTTATATAATGAACTAGTTAAAACTAGACTAGTAAATAAAATTAAAAGTGGTGTATTTTTGTTAAAAAATAAGCTCTTAAATATTCCAGATAGATTAGCAGTAAAAACGGATGATTTATTGTCTTTTTTTCTAAAAAAAATATTTAAACAAAAAATAAATAAAGCGAGTATAAATATCCAGGAAGATGTAGCCCTAATAAAATATATACTACAAATTATTATAGATTGCAATAATAAGGCTATATTGGAAAAGTGAATATTATTCCTAATGTTTTCATAATATGTTAAAGATTTTAAAGTTATGTGGAGTATTGGAATAATTGCAAGCATAGTTATAAATCTATAGGTAAATATTGTTCCTCCTCCATCATTAAGGCTTGGGTTTGTCAATACAAGAAGCGTAGAATAATATGCTAAAAGCATCAGCACTATTAAGACTAATGCTTCATCTCTGTTTTTGAATTCTATCAAATATAATATGACTGATCCAATAAAAATTATAAAATAAAAATAAAAAAGACTACTGACGCTATAGCCAAAAAAATAAAAAGCTAGTTTTGCGAAATATGCAAAGCCAAGATCAAGCTCACCAGATGCATGAAGACCTGAAGATATGAGGCGATCAATATCCAAATCAGATACTATATTAATTATGTCATCATCTATAGTTCCATGCTGCATTAAAGCGTCTCTTATGTAAATATAGCCTAACCCTTCATCTAGTCCATACAAAGAGCCTGAAATAGCAATAGATATATTTTGAGCAAACCAATGATTTAATGATCCTTGTGTTGAAACAAGCATATTGTTCTGGATACAGAACAAAAGTATAGACAATAAGATACAAACAACTAAAGCATATATAAAAGATTTATTCACCATATAAATATTTAGTTAGATTTATTAATATATATTTTTAAGAGTTCTTACTAATTTTATATAAGTTTTAATGAATGAATTCAACTAATCTTTTTCTAATTAACTCCTAATCTTCATCTAGTCTTTACTTTCCCGACTTATAATTACATGTATGAATAAAAAACTACTTGGTTTATTTATAGGAGTACTTATCTCTGTAAGTGCTAATGCAAATTTTTTAGATGATTGGACTAATGAGGATCTCTGTAGATGGATGGATGCAGCTTTAATTCCTGAACATATTTCAGATGAGATGTATGCGAGAAAGGCAGAATGCTTTAACAACTCAGAAGGTGTTGAATTAACAAGTCAAGCAATATATATTAGTGAAAATGGAACTATTTTCCCTTCACCTAAACCTTCCGCAAAAGTAAAGCCTAATAGTGGCTTTACTTTTAGAATCAATTATAAAATCACTTTATGAAGAAGTTAATACTGTGAGTTGGTGGACATCAGTCTTAGGTGGCGCATTAGGTTATATGATTGGTGGGCCTTTAGGGGCGATGCTTGGTATAGCATTCGCAGGTAATTTATCGAAAGGTAAGTCTAAATTTCGTGGCTCTGCTAAAGATTATCACCCTGGTGATCAGCAGCGCGTTCAAGCAGCATTTTTTAGTAGTGTATTTTCAGTTATGGGTTATATTGCCAAAGTAGATGGTAAGGTATCAAAGTCTGAAATTCTTCTAGCTCAGCAAGTTATGCAGCAAATGCAACTATCAGAAGATATGCAAAAAGCTGCGAAAGATTTGTTTAATCAAGGCAAGCACAAGGACTTTAATCTAGACGAAGTGCTAGATCAGTTTCGAACTGAATGTCATAGACGCACTCATTTAGTACGCATGTTTTTAGAAATTCAAATCCAAGCCACTTATGCCGATGGTGTTTTGGATGATAAAGAGCATGATGCACTTAAATATATTGCGCAAAAACTATACTTTCCTATCCATGAGCTAAAGAGGTTAATTCAGCAGTTTTCTGCTACTAGCAATAATACTAATCAATTAACAGTTGACGATGCCTACATGATATTAGGTGCAGATAAAAGTCTAACTGATAAAGAGCTTAAACGAGCTTATCGACGATTGTTATCTCAGCACCATCCAGATAAACTAGTTGCTAAAGGCTTGCCAGAGGAGATGATAAAGCTAGC
>Ga0209482_1001390_pt1 | contig 16773 bp, 12 predicted proteins | sample CoawatmetaG10DNA_FD_187512 | JGI IMG/M metagenome (GOLD analysis project Ga0209482, IMG submission 187512) | Marine microbial communities from the West Antarctic Peninsula - Coastal water metaG104-DNA (SPAdes) (version 2) | ecosystem: Environmental > Aquatic > Marine > Coastal ...
GTTTCAGATTATAAAACTCAAAATATGCACTCAATTGCTTTTTCGCATCTGTGACACTGCTATAAGCTTTGAGATACACCTCTTCATATTTAACGCTCCGCCATAATCGTTCAACCATCACATTATCTACCCATCGACCTTTACCATCCATACTGATTTGAATGCCATTTGATTTCAATACATCAATAAATGCATCACTGGTAAACTGGCTGCCTTGGTCTGTATTAAATATTTCAGGTCGACCATATTTTTCAATCGCTTCATTTAAAGCCGAAATACAAAAATCCACCTCCATACTAATCGATACCCTATGCGCAAGTACCTTGCGGCTATGCCAATCAATCACAGCACATAAATAAACAAAACCTTTTGCCATAGGGATATACGTTATATCCGTAGACCACACTTGATTACTGCGCTGAATAGCCAATCCTTTGAGCAGATATGGATATTTACGGTGAGCTTGATTAGCCTGGCTTAAATTTGGTTTGCAATATAACGCCTGAATACCCATTTTCTTCATTAAAGTACGTGTATGACGTCGTCCTATATGATGTCCTTGACGATTCAACAAATCACGCATCATACGACTGCCTGCAAAAGGATATTGCATATGTAATTCATCAATACATCGCATCAGCTTCAGATCTGATGCACTCACAGGTTTTGGGCGATAATAATAACAACCACGGGAGACTTTCAGCAGCTTAGCTTGTTTAGATACTGAAATCTGAAGTGAGTCGTCGATTAACTTTTGTGGTTGAAGCGGCCCAGTTTCTTCAACACACCTTCTAAAAAATCAATTTCTAATGCCTGCTCACCGATTTTTGCATGTAGTTTTTTTAGATCGATGGGTGGTTCTGTTGGAGCTTTTGATTGATCGAAAGCTTGCGAGGAAGCTGAGATCAATTGATTTTTCCAGTCAATAATTTGGTTTTGATGAACATCAAACTCAGCACTCAATTCAGCAAGTGTTTTTTCTGCTTTAATCGCAGCAAGTGCTACTTTAGCTTTAAAATCATTTGAATGATTTCTTCTTGGTCTACGTGCCATAAAATACTCCTTATATCGATGTTTATAACATCATTTGGGGAGCAAAATATCACTTATAGCTGTTGTTCAAATTTCCTGATCCACCTCTATTTCATCATGAAAAATTTCAGACAATTCAGATGAAAACTGGTTATAAATTTTCATGCATTGGCTCGCCACGTCATCAGGTACATAGTTTATTTCAACAAGACTCTTAACTTTTCTTAGTTCTACTTTTAAATCAAACATGAAAAAAACACTTATCTTAATATTATTTAACATAAAATCTCTTATGCGAAGCCCAGGTTAATCCTGGGCTTTTTGTTCAATCTCATCATTGGCCGCAAACATGCCTGGATTAGTGAGCTTAATATTTTCCTGACAACTTCTACAAAGCATTAAGCCTGCAAAAAGCTGTACATTCTGTCCATTTCCACAAAGCGTACATGGTTTTGAAATTTGAATAATATTGTCCAAAATTAAGATTCCTTAGAAAAGTTTTGTTCCGCATAATTAGCGGCCTTAGCTTGCATACTTCTAATTTCATCTTTAGAAGCACCATTTTTCATTAACAGCCATAAAAGCATCATGTAAGTACTACTAAAATCTTCATAGTATTTTTCAGAAAAATTATTATCTTCCTCAAAATCATCTATTCGCTTTTCTAATCGATTCACCAGATCCTCAATACGATCGGCTTGCTGTTTAACAGCAATAGATTGAAAATCATTGGTCAAAATTTTACTGAATAATTTACTGGTTCTGATTCCTTCTGAATTAGCCAATTGATCGTAGAATTCTGCTACTTGTGGATCTAACCTGACTGCATAAGTTTTGACTTTTTCGCCCATAAATTACACCTCTTATTAAAATTAGATTTTGTACAAAATTAAATATATATAATTCAACTAATTAAATAAAAAATAATAAGTAGATTACGTACAAACCTATTTGTACAGAATTAATTTATTTTAAAACAAAAACTTATTTAAATATAATGCTTTTTTTATGTACAATCATGAGTACATATTTTTTCTTAAATTTATCAATATCTTATCTAAAAAAAGTGTTGTTTTGATGTACAACCATGAGCACAGCATAAAAAATAGATAATTCAATCACTTATTCTAAAAAAAGACCATTTTTCTGTACACGTTTCTGAGACCCTAAAAAATCGCTGAAATCCTTATCCTGTAAGGCTTTGAGGGGTGTCATCGTTAGATGCGTGGTGTGTGACAAAAAAATCCCGGCGTGTGCCGGATCCTGGATTAGAAAATTGGCTAAAGTGACGTAGGGCCGGTGCTTGGTTTTGCATGGAAAAAAGTATTTATTTCCTGGTTTAGAAAAACGTAAAAAAAATCAATTTTTTGTCCATTCATCCAGGTTAAAAATTTCAACCCAAAACTTTAATTATGAAAAGCTTCATAGAACGCGTTCAAATGCGATTTAAGAGCCTTTACCTAGAAAACATAGATCTCATAGTGAAAAACAGAAAACAGCTCAAAAAACGCAAATGAGAGCGAAATAAAGAGGTATTTTGACTTTAGACAGATGCATAGAGCGAGTGTCTACGAGCGAACTATCAAAATTTGCGCCTAGACCCTCTGAAAAACATTTTTTTGTCCTCTTTAGCCTAAGAAAGCGTAAGTTTCATGCAGAAATTTGCTCCTGGATCGAGCGTAGCGAGTAAAAAAGTTTTATGAGCGAAGCGAATTCCGAGTTGCTTTTGCTTTTTCTTAAAGTCACGCAAGTATTAACCAAAAAATTGCCCCAACGAACTGAGCGAAAGCGAAGTTCAATAGAGTTTGAGCGAAGCGAAAACCAAGGGCAATTTTTCAATTTGCTCTTTTTAAATATATTTTAAATATTTTAAATCTTTTCAGTCCCCTGTATGCCTTATACAGTAAGGGTTTTAAAGCTTAACTATGACGGATTGACTACTAACTATGACGGATTGACTACTAACTATGACGGATTGACTACTTAACTATGACGGATTGACTACTAACTATGACAAGTATATATTTGTCATATATTAAAAATTAATGGTTTTATTTTGAATAAAAATCACGTTGTAAAATCAAATCAAGTAATAGAAGCCTCATATCAATTAAGTGCCGTAGAGCAACGAATTGTCTTAGCTGCCATTTCACGGATTCCAAAAAATCAGCCTATTACAGATGATGAGCTATATCCTGTTAGTATCAATGAGTTAAGGCAATTAGGTGTACATGAAAAAACTGCATACAGAGATTTAAAGGAAGGTATTAATAGACTCTATGAACGATCTATTAACCTCAGTATTGATGACAAGTCTATAAAAATGCGATGGGTACAAGAAGTTCAATTTCTAGATAGTCAAAGTGTCATTGGTATTCGTTTTTCAAAACCAATTCTACCTTTCATATCTAATCTAAGTAGAGAATTCACCAAATATGCCCTGTCAGACATCGCTGGAATAAATAGTGGGTACGGTATTCGTATTTATGAGCTACTTGTTCAATATCGACAAATAGGTAAGCGTGAAATTTCAGTTGAGAATTTGCGGACAATGCTTGAGCTTGGTAAAAAGTACCCTTTATTCGCAGATTTCAAGAAACGAGTAATTGATACTGCTATAGACCAAATAAACGAATGCAGCCCTTTAAATGTCACTTATGAACAGAAAAAGACTGGTCGTAAAGTTACTAGTATTATTTTTTCATTTAAAGAAAAGACTAAGAGTATTAGTCATCAGAATACAGATGTACCTAAAGAATTTTATAAACTAACAGATGCTCAAATTAATATGTTTGGAAATCAACTTTCTCGTTTACATGAACTATCACATCTAGCACAGCAAGGTGAAAGCTATGATGATTTAGCTATAACAATTAAAGATATGTTGAGAGATCCAAAACAGCAAAAACAGTTTTTACCTTATCTAAAAAACTTAGGCTTTAAACTTTGAGTTTATTGGAGAATACACTTATTGTATTCTCCAATACGTATCGTTAATACACAGTAATACAATATGAAAACAAGTACAAAATACAGTGTTAGTGATGCTGCAACACTGTATAAAAAATCTCGGGCCACACTCTACAAAGATATAAAAAACGGAGTATTAAGTCGTGATCATGATGGTTCTATCGACTTTTCAGAATTACTTCGTGTCTATGGTGAGCCTTTTGGTGGAACAAACTCAAAACGTCTTGATACGTCTCCAAGACAAAACATTGATACACCTGAATACACTGATAATACAGTTGTTGAACTCAAAAATCAGATTGAGTTTTTAAAGAAACAGTTGGAAAAAGCAGAAGATCGGGAAACGAAGGCAAATGCTCGTATTGACACGCTACTTACACTTATTGAAATGAAGCCACCACAAGCCAATATAAGCACGTTTACAGAGCAGCAATCTGACCAGGATATAGCAACAGATCCTCGGTCAAAAAAACCAAATGAGGGCGGATTGACTACTCAAGAAATTAAACGCATTCCAGTGCCGGAGCATATTGAACCAGAGCCTGAAAAAAGGGGCTTCTGGAGCCGTTTTTTCAAGCCCTATGGATGATAGGACTATTTAATCAGACTAATCAAACCCGTGGAACATTGTTTATTTATTAATCGTGGAACATGAAAAATCACTAAAACAGCCTGAGCGTGACTGCTTAGGCTGTTTTTACATACATAAGACATTGTTTTAGAATGGTTTTTACAAAACATTTCGTATAAGGTGTATTATGTTAATTTTAAAAAATCTTTAAAATTACAGCTATCTCCACTCTTTGATCTGAAATTATCCATAAAATTTAGGCTATTTTGTACGCCCTAGCGCACATCAATATCGGTTCTTTGCGGCTAAGTATCAACTAAAAAGTAAACATGTATTCATTACCAAAACCCTTTGAAATCTGCCCAACCCAACGCTCTATTTGATCTGCCTTCATCACCTTAAAATCCCGCCAGTTATACTTCATCTGCTTCCAAACCATCTCAATTCTATTCAGCTCAGGACTATACGCAGGTAGAAAATACAAAGTCGTTGAATACTCTTGTACAAGAAGCTTGCGCCAATCTACCATCTGTTTGCTGCGATGAATCGAGGCATTGTCAACAATCAACACCAAAGGAACTTGATAGCTGCGTTTCACCTGTGCTGCTACACCCATCAAATAGGCATAAAACCAGCGACTGTTAACGGATTCCTGTAGGCAACTGGTGATCAGATGACCCGTTGACAGGAGACAACCCATCACATTAACTCGCTTTAGTCTTACAGCATCAACCGCATGAACATCGCCTATCTTTGTCCACGCATAACGGTTATCTGGCGTAGCCGAAAATCCTGTTTCGTCGACATAGCCCAATACAATTTCACCACGTGCCGCTTGCTCACGTAATGCTTCAATCTGCTGTTGCGCTTGTCCAAATGCGGTCGGGTCTCTTTTTTTTCAAGCTGTGGCGGGTGCGTTTGAAGACCATGCCTGAATCTCGCAAAAACTTGCGAAGAGTTTCAACAGACACGGACACACCGTGTTTTTCATGCAGTTTGACTCGGATTTGTTCTGCATTGAGTGGGCTTGTGTTGACCCACTCTAAGATTTGAGCCTGATAGTTTGAGGTCAGTGTATTGGGACGGCCTGAGCGATGACCTTCTTGAATCGATTCAAACTGATGTAGCTCCCAATGTCGGCGTTGTAGCCTTATGGTTTCTGGGATACGCTCTTGTAACGCAGCAACTTCGGCAACAGTTTTACCTTCGGAAAGCCAGAGAATGGTTTGGGCACGTTGTCTTTCACGCCAATGTGCTGCATGCTTGGTCAGGAGAATTAGTTGTGCACGCTGTTCTAAGCTGAGTGGGACGGTAACAATCCGTGGCATGTGCAAACATCGTTTAACCAAAAATGTCTTTTCGCATGTTTAGTTGTTTTTGTTAACTTATCTGCATAACTCTAGTAATATAAAAGGCTAAAGTTATTAATTAAATTTAGTAATACAATGAATATTTCTGGTATTTCTATCTTTAAAGTTGTTTTTTATCTATAGCTTATGGCTATATTAGAGGAAAAATTCATGGTTCTTACAAGCCCGTTAAAGCTAAAATGGAATGGTTCTATACAAGGAAAGGGATCTATTCAATCTCTTTTTTTGAGTAATTCTATTGCTATTCCAACTATGTTCGGGGGAACAGGAGAAGGTAATAGTCCAATAGACTTATTGGTTTCTTCAGCCGCTTCTTGCTATCTGCTAACGCTTGTCGGAATGCTAAATGCTCAAAAACTTGATGATATTGAACTAATTTTGAATACTGAAACAGATCCCGAATCAAAGAAATTAACTATTAATCATTTTCTTGAAGTTATAATACCTAATGAATTTAATGATAATCAAATTAATATCATTAAAGATATCATTAATAAAGCTGATAGAGGATGTCATATTGGAAATATGTTAAGGAAAGCTGAGGTCGAAATATATGTTAAAGGTCTCGTAAAACATAAATAATATTTCTACAAAAATGAAAGTGAGAAAATTACTTTTAGTAATTATGATTAATTTATAGACTCACGTTTCATTTAACATAAATCTCTTATACAAAATCAAAAAGCCTAGACTCATGTCTAGGCTTTAAATGGGTTCTAACAATTGCTGTTATTCACCAATTAAAATGTCTATGCGATAAACCATTTAAAATGTCCTGTTTTTAACTGCAAGAGTCAAGCACAGGATTTAAATTTCTTTGTTCAATAACCGCTTTCTGAGCTTTACGACTCGGCATACTTTTCTTGAGACGGGAACGTTTATTTTGTTTTTCCAACTCTTCATGCTGTTGCTGGATATGCGCCAGAACCGAGCCTAATCTTTTATTCTCAACCACTTCATTCTGCTGTAGTCCAGCCAGTTTATTGAAGACACTATAGTTGATCTTCCGTCCTTCATGCATGATCGCCACAGTGCCATCCGGGTACTCCAGAAATGAAATGTATTGCCCAACAAGCTTATGATTCAGCTCTGTCGGTTCAAGCAGATAAATACACTTGTCATAGGTGATGGTGAGGTTCTTCGTGACCTTACGCGGTTCCTGCCAGGTGAATATATCCTCCAGCTCAGCATCAGACTCTGTTAGCGGACGATGTAAGTTCTTTGAATTTCGCGCACACTTGGCGAACTTCTGGTTGAAATGCTCAATAAAGCAGGGTAACCAGGCATTGGCTTCGGCAATTGAACTGATGCCTTCCAGACGCATCTCCTTGATCAAACGGTCTTGAAGGGTTCTATTCGCGCGTTCTACGCGACCTTTAGCCTGTGGTGAGTTGGCAAAGATAATATCAATGTTTAACTCATTCAGAATCCGGCCAAATTGCGTGATCTTGCTGTCCTGGCTCGATTTCTGGTTCACTCGGAAGACCGAATGTTTATCGCTATAAAAGGCCAGAGGCTTACCGTATTGTTCAATGTAGGCTCGGGTTGAAAGCATATAGTCGAAGGTCGTTTCTGCCTCACAGAAGCGCAGATGCAACAGCTTTCCAGTGGCATCATCGATATACACCAATAAACAGCACTTAGCAGCGCGTCCTTCGAACCAGTCATGATATGAGCCATCAATCTGGATCAGCTCACCGAAGCAATCACGGTTATAACGTGGCTGATATGGACGTTTAAGGCGCTTGGATCGCGGAATCCAGAGGTCATTTGCAGTCATCCAGCGCCGAAGCGTTTCTACCGGGATATTCAGGTCAAATATGCTGCTGAGCTTCTCATGGGCCAAGGTAGGTCCAAATCCCAGCAGATGTTCGGAAATAATGGAAAGACATTTTGATTTTAATAAATCATCATGGCGACGATGGCCAGGTTGACCACGGCTGGCATGCGCCATACCTGAAACACCATCTTGATTGAGCTTCTGTAATAACCGGGTAATTTGACGGGTTGAAAGATTAAGGATTTCAGCAGCACGGACTTGTGTAATACGATGATCTCGAACGTCTTGCAGAACAGCAAGACGTTGAATTTCTTTGTCAGACATAGTGATCAGCATCTATATTTCATATCCAGTCCATGATGTTTAAACCATCATAAACTAGACATTTTTATTGGTGAGAATATAGACATTTTGAATGGTGAGTAACAATTGCATTACGTATAAGGTGTATTATGTTAAGTTTAGAAATACTTATAAAGACGAGTGAATTTTCTACTTTTAAACTAGCTTAATTTTTGGGAGCATTACCTACGGATAAAAAAGATAAAATAAATAAAGTTTATAGTTCTCAAAAGTGGTGGAAGAAGAAGAGTCTAAAAAGAGAAGTTTTTGGAGTCGTTTTTTTCTTCCTAATGGATAGAGTGAATATCATAAAATAAGTTACAGGTTCTGGGAGCAAGTAAGATTACTATCATCAAAGTATATTAATTCAGAACAGTCGCTAAAAAAAATCGAGGCATGTGCCCCGATTTTTTATTCTTTGATTATTAAAAATCAATAATTACTTTCATTGCTTTTTCTTTTGCTGCATTAATGAATACATCATATGCTTTTTCAATTTCATTAAATTTAAAATGATGCGTTGCTAACTTTTCCATTGGAAGTTTTCCAGAACAACAAGATTTTAATAGCATTCCTGTAGTATTTGCATTCACTAAGCCAGTAGTGATTGTTAAATTTTTAATCCATAATTTTTCAAGAGAAAAGTTCACAGACTTACCATGCACACCAACGTTAGCTAAATGTCCGCCTTCTTTGACAATGTTTTGACAAATATCCCAAGTAGGCTCAATTCCTACAGCTTCAATAGCACAATCAACACCACGTTGATTAGTTAACTCCATTACGCGTGCAATAGCATCTTCTGTTCCCGAATTAATTGTATCCGTTGCTCCTAACTCTTTTGCCATAGCTAAGCGGTTTTCATCCATATCAATCATAATGATTTGACTTGGAGAGTAAAATTGAGCTGTTAATAGTGCACTCATACCAACAGGGCCGGCACCAACAATAGCCACTGTATCACCAGGCTTAATATCCCCATTTTGAACACCAATTTCATGAGCTGTAGGTAGAGCATCAGAAAGTAAAACAGCTACATCTTCATTTAAGCCTTCAGGTAGCACATATAATGAAGTATCAGCAAAAGGAGTACGTACATACTCAGCTTGAGTTCCATCGATCATGTATCCCATGATCCAACCACCATCATTGCGACAATGAGAATATAACTGTTTTGCACAGTTTTCACATGTACCACAACGACTTACGCATGAAACAATTACTTTATCGCCAACTTTGATATTTTTTACTGATGAACCAATTTGTTCAACAATACCAATACCTTCATGACCTAAAATACGACCATTGAATGAACCATTTTTTTCTTGTTCTTTTTGTTCAATTTCAGGATTTTTACCTTTATAAATACCAAGATCCGTTCCACAAATTGTCGTTTTTGTCATTTTAATAATGGCATCTGTCGGATCAATTAGTTCTGGTTTTTTGCGTTCCTCGAATCTAATATCATGATCACCATAATAAACCATTGCTTTCATTATATTTTCCATAATATATCCTGTTCAATTAAGTTGGTGGACTCAAGCCACAAGAGCAAACGTATAAAAACTTTCCAAACAATGTCGATGTTACCCAACAAGGGAAGCAGCAACATTAATTCGTATTCTAGATACATATCCTAGTTTTATCTAAAAAAATTGTATTAAAAATGGTAGGGGAATACTCCCTCAAATTAACCGATTTTAAAGCTATAAAATGATTGATTTAACATAATGGCCGTTATGAGAAATGATCCTAGCTAAAATTCAGTTGTTAGAACTCAATTTTGATCAATGAGAAACTCTAAAATTTTCAGAGTTTCATCTTTTCCTAAATCAAACTCCTCTCCCATATCCATAGCAATTAACCTCATGATTAGAGGTGGTTCCACATGTTTGAACAACTAAAAGCGTATTTATAAGTGATATTCCGCTCTAGTTAAGCCACCTTGTTTTGTTGGGGTAGCTGATCATAGTAAAACTCATTTGGTGTCATTTTGTCTAGACTCGAATGAGGTCGTTTCAGATTATAAAACTCAAAATATGCACTCAATTGCTTTTTCGCATCTGTGACACTGCTATAAGCTTTGAGATACACCTCTTCATATTTAACGCTCCGCCATAATCGTTCAACCATCACATTATCAACCCATCGACCTTTACCATCCATACTGATTTGAATGCCATTTGATTTCAATACATCAATAAATGCATCACTGGTAAACTGACTGCCTTGGTCTGTATTAAATATTTCAGGTCGACCATATTTTTCAATAGCTTCATTTAATGTTTCTATGCAAAATGTAACCTCCATACTAATCGATACTCTATGCGCTAGTACCTTGCGGCTATGCCAATCAATCACAGCACATAAATAAACAAAGCCTTTTGCCATAGGGATATACGTTATATCCGTAGACCACACTTGATTACTGCGCTGAATAGCCAATCCTTTGAGCAGATATGGATATTTGCGGTGAGCTTGATTAGCCTGGCTTAAATTTGGTTTGCAATATAACGCATTAATGCCCATTTTCTTCATTAAAGTACGTGTATGACGTCGTCCTATATGATGTCCTTGACGATTCAACAAATCACGCATCATACGGCTACCTGCAAAAGGGTATTGCATATGTAACTCATCCATACACCGCATCAGCTTCAGATCTGATGCACTCACAGGTTTTGGGCGATAGTAATAACAACCACGGGAGACTTTCAGCAGCTGAGCTTGCTTAGATACTGAAATCTGAAGTGAGTCATCGATTAACTTTTGTGGTTGAAGCGGCCCAGTTTCTTCAACACACCTTCTAAAAAATCAATTTCTAATGCCTGCTCACCGATTTTTGCATGTAGTTTTTTTAGATCGATGGGTGGTTCTGTTGGAGCTTTTGATTGATCGAAAGCTTGCGAGGAAGCTGAGATCAATTGATTTTTCCAGTCAATAATTTGGTTTTGATGAACATCAAACTCAGCACTCAATTCAGCAAGTGTTTTTTCTGCTTTAATCGCAGCAAGTGCTACTTTAGCTTTAAAATCATTTGAATGATTTCTTCTTGGTCTACGTGCCATAAAATACTCCTTATATCGATGTTTATAACATCATTTGGGGAGCAAAATATCACTTATAGCTGTTGTTCAAATTTCCTGATCCACCTCTATTTCATCATGAAAAATTTCAGACAATTCAGATGAAAACTGGTTATAAATTTTCATGCATTGGCTCGCCACGTCATCAGGTACATAGTTTATTTCAACAAGACTCTTAACTTTTCTTAGTTCTACTTTTAAATCAAACATGAAAAAAACACTTATCTTAATATTATTTAACATAAAATCTCTTATGCGAAGCCCAGGTTAATCCTGGGCTTTTTGTTCAATCTCATCATTGGCCGCAAACATGCCTGGATTAGTGAGCTTAATATTTTCCTGACAACTTCTACAAAGCATTAAGCCTGCAAAAAGCTGTACATTCTGTCCATTTCCACAAAGCGTACATGGTTTTGAAATTTGAATAATATTGTCCAAAATTAAGATTCCTTAGAAAAGTTTTGTTCCGCATAATTAGCGGCCTTAGCTTGCATACTTCTAATTTCATCTTTAGAAGCACCATTTTTCATTAACAGCCATAAAAGCATCATGTAAGTACTACTAAAATCTTCATAGTATTTTTCAGAAAAATTATTATCTTCCTCAAAATCATCTATTCGCTTTTCTAATCGATTCACCAGATCCTCAATACGATCGGCTTGCTGTTTAACAGCAATAGATTGAAAATCATTGGTCAAAATTTTACTGAATAATTTACTGGTTCTGATTCCTTCTGAATTAGCCAATTGATCGTAGAATTCTGCTACTTGTGGATCTAACCTGACTGCATAAGTTTTGACTTTTTCGCCCATAAATTACACCTCTTATTAAAATTAGATTTTGTACAAAATTAAATATATATAATTCAACTAATTAAATAAAAAATAATAAGTAGATTACGTACAAACCTATTTGTACAGAATTAATTTATTTTAAAACAAAAACTTATTTAAATATAATGCTTTTTTTATGTACAATCATGAGTACATATTTTTTCTTAAATTTATCAATATCTTATCTAAAAAAAGTGTTGTTTTGATGTACAACCATGAGCACAGCATAAAAAATAGATAATTCAATCACTTATTCTAAAAAAAGACCATTTTTCTGTACACGTTTCTGAGACCCTAAAAAATCGCTGAAATCCTTATCCTGTAAGGCTTTGAGGGGTGTCATCGTTAGATGCGTGGTGTGTGACAAAAAAATCCCGGCGTGTGCCGGATCCTGGATTAGAAAATTGGCTAAAGTGACGTAGGGCCGGTGCTTGGTTTTGCATGGAAAAAAGTATTTATTTCCTGGTTTAGAAAAACGTAAAAAAAATCAATTTTTTGTCCATTCATCCAGGTTAAAAATTTCAACCCAAAACTTTAATTATGAAAAGCTTCATAGAACGCGTTCAAATGCGATTTAAGAGCCTTTACCTAGAAAACATAGATCTCATAGTGAAAAACAGAAAACAGCTCAAAAAACGCAAATGAGAGCGAAATAAAGAGGTATTTTGACTTTAGACAGATGCATAGAGCGAGTGTCTACGAGCGAACTATCAAAATTTGCGCCTAGACCCTCTGAAAAACATTTTTTTGTCCTCTTTAGCCTAAGAAAGCGTAAGTTTCATGCAGAAATTTGCTCCTGGATCGAGCGTAGCGAGTAAAAAAGTTTTATGAGCGAAGCGAATTCCGAGTTGCTTTTGCTTTTTCTTAAAGTCACGCAAGTATTAACCAAAAAATTGCCCCAACGAACTGAGCGAAAGCGAAGTTCAATAGAGTTTGAGCGAAGCGAAAACCAAGGGCAATTTTTCAATTTGCTCTTTTTAAATATATTTTAAATATTTTAAATCTTTTCAGTCCCCTGTATGCCTTATACAGTAAGGGTTTTAAAGCTTAACTATGACGGATTGACTACTAACTATGACGGATTGACTACTAACTATGACGGATTGACTACTTAACTATGACGGATTGACTACTAACTATGACAAGTATATATTTGTCATATATTAAAAATTAATGGTTTTATTTTGAATAAAAATCACGTTGTAAAATCAAATCAAGTAATAGAAGCCTCATATCAATTAAGTGCCGTAGAGCAACGAATTGTCTTAGCTGCCATTTCACGGATTCCAAAAAATCAGCCTATTACAGATGATGAGCTATATCCTGTTAGTATCAATGAGTTAAGGCAATTAGGTGTACATGAAAAAACTGCATACAGAGATTTAAAGGAAGGTATTAATAGACTCTATGAACGATCTATTAACCTCAGTATTGATGACAAGTCTATAAAAATGCGATGGGTACAAGAAGTTCAATTTCTAGATAGTCAAAGTGTCATTGGTATTCGTTTTTCAAAACCAATTCTACCTTTCATATCTAATCTAAGTAGAGAATTCACCAAATATGCCCTGTCAGACATCGCTGGAATAAATAGTGGGTACGGTATTCGTATTTATGAGCTACTTGTTCAATATCGACAAATAGGTAAGCGTGAAATTTCAGTTGAGAATTTGCGGACAATGCTTGAGCTTGGTAAAAAGTACCCTTTATTCGCAGATTTCAAGAAACGAGTAATTGATACTGCTATAGACCAAATAAACGAATGCAGCCCTTTAAATGTCACTTATGAACAGAAAAAGACTGGTCGTAAAGTTACTAGTATTATTTTTTCATTTAAAGAAAAGACTAAGAGTATTAGTCATCAGAATACAGATGTACCTAAAGAATTTTATAAACTAACAGATGCTCAAATTAATATGTTTGGAAATCAACTTTCTCGTTTACATGAACTATCACATCTAGCACAGCAAGGTGAAAGCTATGATGATTTAGCTATAACAATTAAAGATATGTTGAGAGATCCAAAACAGCAAAAACAGTTTTTACCTTATCTAAAAAACTTAGGCTTTAAACTTTGAGTTTATTGGAGAATACACTTATTGTATTCTCCAATACGTATCGTTAATACACAGTAATACAATATGAAAACAAGTACAAAATACAGTGTTAGTGATGCTGCAACACTGTATAAAAAATCTCGGGCCACACTCTACAAAGATATAAAAAACGGAGTATTAAGTCGTGATCATGATGGTTCTATCGACTTTTCAGAATTACTTCGTGTCTATGGTGAGCCTTTTGGTGGAACAAACTCAAAACGTCTTGATACGTCTCCAAGACAAAACATTGATACACCTGAATACACTGATAATACAGTTGTTGAACTCAAAAATCAGATTGAGTTTTTAAAGAAACAGTTGGAAAAAGCAGAAGATCGGGAAACGAAGGCAAATGCTCGTATTGACACGCTACTTACACTTATTGAAATGAAGCCACCACAAGCCAATATAAGCACGTTTACAGAGCAGCAATCTGACCAGGATATAGCAACAGATCCTCGGTCAAAAAAACCAAATGAGGGCGGATTGACTACTCAAGAAATTAAACGCATTCCAGTGCCGGAGCATATTGAACCAGAGCCTGAAAAAAGGGGCTTCTGGAGCCGTTTTTTCAAGCCCTATGGATGATAGGACTATTTAATCAGACTAATCAAACCCGTGGAACATTGTTTATTTATTAATCGTGGAACATGAAAAATCACTAAAACAGCCTGAGCGTGACTGCTTAGGCTGTTTTTACATACATAAGACATTGTTTTAGAATGGTTTTTACAAAACATTTCGTATAAGGTGTATTATGTTAATTTTAAAAAATCTTTAAAATTACAGCTATCTCCACTCTTTGATCTGAAATTATCCATAAAATTTAGGCTATTTTGTACGCCCTAGCGCACATCAATATCGGTTCTTTGCGGCTAAGTATCAACTAAAAAGTAAACATGTATTCATTACCAAAACCCTTTGAAATCTGCCCAACCCAACGCTCTATTTGATCTGCCTTCATCACCTTAAAATCCCGCCAGTTATACTTCATCTGCTTCCAAACCATCTCAATTCTATTCAGCTCAGGACTATACGCAGGTAGAAAATACAAAGTCGTTGAATACTCTTGTACAAGAAGCTTGCGCCAATCTACCATCTGTTTGCTGCGATGAATCGAGGCATTGTCAACAATCAACACCAAAGGAACTTGATAGCTGCGTTTCACCTGTGCTGCTACACCCATCAAATAGGCATAAAACCAGCGACTGTTAACGGATTCCTGTAGGCAACTGGTGATCAGATGACCCGTTGACAGGAGACAACCCATCACATTAACTCGCTTTAGTCTTACAGCATCAACCGCATGAACATCGCCTATCTTTGTCCACGCATAACGGTTATCTGGCGTAGCCGAAAATCCTGTTTCGTCGACATAGCCCAATACAATTTCACCACGTGCCGCTTGCTCACGTAATGCTTCAATCTGCTGTTGCGCTTGTCCAAATGCGGTCGGGTCTCTTTTTTTTCAAGCTGTGGCGGGTGCGTTTGAAGACCATGCCTGAATCTCGCAAAAACTTGCGAAGAGTTTCAACAGACACGGACACACCGTGTTTTTCATGCAGTTTGACTCGGATTTGTTCTGCATTGAGTGGGCTTGTGTTGACCCACTCTAAGATTTGAGCCTGATAGTTTGAGGTCAGTGTATTGGGACGGCCTGAGCGATGACCTTCTTGAATCGATTCAAACTGATGTAGCTCCCAATGTCGGCGTTGTAGCCTTATGGTTTCTGGGATACGCTCTTGTAACGCAGCAACTTCGGCAACAGTTTTACCTTCGGAAAGCCAGAGAATGGTTTGGGCACGTTGTCTTTCACGCCAATGTGCTGCATGCTTGGTCAGGAGAATTAGTTGTGCACGCTGTTCTAAGCTGAGTGGGACGGTAACAATCCGTGGCATGTGCAAACATCGTTTAACCAAAAATGTCTTTTCGCATGTTTAGTTGTTTTTGTTAACTTATCTGCATAACTCTAGTAATATAAAAGGCTAAAGTTATTAATTAAATTTAGTAATACAATGAATATTTCTGGTATTTCTATCTTTAAAGTTGTTTTTTATCTATAGCTTATGGCTATATTAGAGGAAAAATTCATGGTTCTTACAAGCCCGTTAAAGCTAAAATGGAATGGTTCTATACAAGGAAAGGGATCTATTCAATCTCTTTTTTTGAGTAATTCTATTGCTATTCCAACTATGTTCGGGGGAACAGGAGAAGGTAATAGTCCAATAGACTTATTGGTTTCTTCAGCCGCTTCTTGCTATCTGCTAACGCTTGTCGGAATGCTAAATGCTCAAAAACTTGATGATATTGAACTAATTTTGAATACTGAAACAGATCCCGAATCAAAGAAATTAACTATTAATCATTTTCTTGAAGTTATAATACCTAATGAATTTAATGATAATCAAATTAATATCATTAAAGATATCATTAATAAAGCTGATAGAGGATGTCATATTGGAAATATGTTAAGGAAAGCTGAGGTCGAAATATATGTTAAAGGTCTCGTAAAACATAAATAATATTTCTACAAAAATGAAAGTGAGAAAATTACTTTTAGTAATTATGATTAATTTATAGACTCACGTTTCATTTAACATAAATCTCTTATACAAAATCAAAAAGCCTAGACTCATGTCTAGGCTTTAAATGGGTTCTAACAATTGCATTACGTATAAGGTGTATTATGT